>JAEAME010000134.1_pt1 | contig 101811 bp, 87 predicted proteins | sample 8958731 | NCBI WGS metagenome assembly JAEAME01 (sample SAMN16933194, study PRJNA681113) | bioreactor sludge metagenome | isolation source: anerobic bioreactor sludge (Control) | place: India:Bengaluru | collected 2018-10-24
TGCATCCAGTCGGTCGACGACGGGGTGGGAGAGGTGCTTGATTACCTCGACAAAAGCGGGCTTGCCCGGAACACCATTGTGGTGTACACCAGCGACCAGGGCTTTTACCTGGGTGAGCACGGCTGGTTTGACAAACGGTTCATGTACGAGGAGTCGCTTCGCACTCCCCTGATCATACGCTATCCGGCGGAAATCCCCGCCGGCAGCATAAACAACGACCTGGTGTTGAATCTTGATTTCGCCCCCACCTTCCTCGATTATGCAGGAGCGGAGGTCCCCGCCGACATGCAGGGGGCGTCGTTCAGGCAGCTTGCCGCGGGCAAAAGGGTGGAATGGCGCGATGCCATCTATTACCATTATTATGAGTTCCCGGCCGAGCACATGGTAAAGCGCCATTACGGCGTTCGCACCGACCGTTACAAGCTCATCCATTTTTATTACGACATCGACGAATGGGAACTTTATGACCTGCAGGAGGATCCCGGGGAGATGAAAAATGTGTACGGGGATCCGCAGTATGCCGACGTACGGGCGGTTCTGCATGATAAACTGGAGGAGTTAAGGAACCGGTACGGCGATTCGGATGAACTGACCGGCCGCTATCTCCGTGAATTTTTGGAGCGCAGGAAAAAATAGCGCAGGCGCCTCCCCGGAAATCACTGAAGTCAGTAAGCGGTGGGAGGGGCTGTTGGCTGTGCCGTTCGGTCCGGGTGCCGGAATGTGGCCGGCCTTTCCCCGATGCGGGAAAGGCCCGTGGCGCCCTTGCCGGACGGCAGGAGGTGGAAATTGCTATCCGGAGATAGCAAAAAAGCGGTTTGCACCCCGTGTGGGACCAGAGGAGGTTAACCTTGCGCTGCCGGTTTAACCGGCCGGTCTGTTTTCCGGGGTTGTTTTCTCAGGCGGGTATAGTTTCCCCTGCCAGCTGTCCCTCTCTTTCAGCAACGATGTTACCCGGGCTGTGAATTCATGGTTCTTGATGCCCCAGGCGGGTGCCACCAGCAGGTCGGGAGGTGCCTGGCTGGTGAACCTCTCGACCGTGAAAGCAGGGTTCAGTCGTTCGAGCCAGTCAACAACCGTTGCAGCATACCCGTCGGCGGTGAAAAGATCGTAGCTTCCGGGATGGGCGCGGTAGATTTCCGACTCGGCGGTGCCTCTGTGGATCTGGAACTGGTGCAATTTGATGTTTTCGACCGGCAGGGAGGAGATTTCCACAGCCTGTTCCATCCAGTCTCCGCGGGTTTCGCCCGGAAGCCCCAGGATCAGGTGGGCTGTGGTGTGCAGCGAACGACGGGAAGCTTCCTGAAGGGCTTTCACGGAGTCGGCAAACCGGTGGCACCGGTTGATCCGGTCCAGGGTGCGGTCGAGGTGCGATTCGATGCCGATTTCGAGCATGATGTAATGGTTTTGCGCCAATTCCGCCAGCAGGTCCAGCTTTTCCCCGTCGAGGCAGTCGGGACGGGTGGCGATCACCAGACCTTTCACCCCCGGAAAGGAGAGTGCCTCCCCGTAAAGTTTCCTGAGCCGGCTTGCCGGCGCGTAGGTGTTGCTGAACGACTGGAAATAGGCGAGGTACCGCATGGAGGGATACTTGCGGGCAAAAAAGCGGATTCCCTCCTGCAACTGGAGCTCCATGGGCATTTTACCCCGGCTGTAGGAAGGGGTGAACGCCGCATTGTTGCAATAGGTGCAACCCCCGGTGCCCTTGCTGCCATCCCTATTGGGGCAGGTGAACCCGGGGTCGACCGAAATCTTCTGAATCTTATCGCCGGAAAACAGCGCACGGAAACGGCTTTGAAAGTCATTGTACCGTCCGGTGTATCCGCGGGAATCGTACTCCATCACAAGGGTCCGTTTGTGCAAAACTATAAAATCGCCGCCTATTTTCTTCAAGGGGTTTACTTCCGTGGTCGGCTGCTTTTACGGAAAGCCTCATAAAACTGAAGACCGTTGCGGTCCCTTTTTCAAACGGTGTGGCAAGCCTTGCTGCTTTTCTGTTGAAAAGAGATGATAACTTTTCAAGTACGCCAACCGGCAGGAATTGGCGCAACAGGGAAAATCGCTATTTTTAAAACAAAAATTGGCCTATGTTTACGCCTGAAGACATTGAAAAGATCGTTGCCCGCGGCAGCAGGCCGGAAGAGGTTATGGAGCAGTTGCGCTATTTCAGGGAGGGATTTCCTTTTCTGCCTATTGTGGGTGCGGCCTATGGCGGCAACGGGATTCTGCGGGTGGGCGATGCGGAGATTGCCCGCTATTCCGCCATTTTGGCGCGGAAGGCGGAGGAGGGAATCACATTGATGAAATTTGTACCTGCCTCAGGGGCGGCAAGCCGGATGTTCAAATCGCTGTTCGGGGCGCTGGAGGAGCTGGAAGCCGGGAAGGCGGAGGAAGAGGTGCTGAAGTGGAACCGGGAAGCCGGGGAATTTCTGGAGAAGGCGGAGCAGTTTGCCTTTTACCCCCGGTTGCTGGCAGCCCTGGAGGAGGCGCAGCTTCCCCTCAATAGCCGGAACCTGCTCACCTGCCTGCTGGGAGAGAAAGGACTTGGATACGGCAGTCTTCCCAAGGGATTGCTGGCTTTTCACACCTACCGGGGGGCTGTGCTGACTCCCTTTGAGGAACATTTGGCCGAAGGGGCGGTTTATGCCCGGGATCACCGGAACCGGGTAAGGCTTCACTTTACCGTCTCTCCCGAGCATGAAGCCGCTTTCCGCCGGCTGCTGGATTCGGTGCAGGGGGCGTATGAAGAAAAGCTGGGAGTTGCCTTTGACGTGGGCTTCAGTCACCAGAAACCCTCGACCGACACCATCGCAGTCGACCTTGACAACGAACCTTTCCGTGAAAAAGAGGGGTCTTTGCATTTCAGGCCGGGAGGCCACGGCGCCCTGCTGGAAAACCTCAACGACCTCGACGCCGACCTGGTGTTCATCAAGAATATCGACAATGTGGTTCCCGAAAGACTCCGGGAACCCACCTATACCTGGAAAAAGCTGCTTGCGGGTTTGCTGCTGGAATGTCAGGAGCGCCTTTTTGCCTTTCAGCGGGAGCTGAACGAGCGGTACCCCCATTCGCTCGACAGCGGGTTCCTGGCCGAAGCGGCGTCTTTCCTGGAAAACGTACTCAACACCAAGCCGGCTGCCAACCAGTATTATACCGAAAAGGAGGAACTGGTGATGTATCTCCGCGAAAAATTCAACCGGCCCCTCCGGGTGTGCGGGATGGTGAAAAACCTGGGAGAACCGGGCGGAGGCCCTTTCTGGGCTGCCAACCGCGATGGGACCGTATCGCTCCAGATCGCCGAAAGCGTCCAGATCGATTATTCCAATCCGCTGCAGGCCCAGATCGCCCGGAACGCCACCCATTTCAACCCGGTCGACCTGGTATGCGGCCTTAAAAACTACCGGGGTGAGAAGTACGACCTGCTGAAATTCCGCGATCCGCAAACCGGTTTCATCTCAAAGAAATCGAAAGACGGCCGGGAACTGAAAGCCCAGGAGCTGCCCGGATTGTGGAACGGTGCCATGAGCGACTGGAACACCCTTTTTGTAGAAGTGCCGGTCGAAACCTTCAATCCGGTGAAAACAGTTAACGATTTGCTAAGGGAGCAGCACAGGGAATAGATTTATCCGCATATACCGGGGCTTTTTTTACCTTTGCACCCTATTTCGCATGCGATGAGCAGGGATGACGACGAATATACCAGCGGGGAAGAGCAGTGGGAAGCCTACAGCAATTTCAGGGAGTCGCTCCATAAAGGCAGTCTTCAGTACTTCGATGTAGTTGAATACGAAGGAATTATTGATATGCTGCTGGATGAAGGGCAATTTGAGGAGGCTGCCATTGCCATCCGTCAGGCCTTGGAAATCCACCCGGGTGCCTACCCCATCCGGTTGCGCTATGCGCAATCCCTGCTCTGGTCGGGCGAACCGGTCAGGGCGCTCGATGAGCTGACGCTCCTGGAAAAACTGGACAGGGAAAACCCCCGTGTTTTCGTCATGCTGGGCACCGCCAACCTGATGATTAACCAGCCTGAGAAAGCAGACCTTCATTTCAGGAAAGCGGTAGGATTGGCCGGAGACGAGAAGGCCGAAATCCTGCATGATATCGGTTCCGCCTATGTTCCTTTCGGCGATACGCGCACCGCAGTCAGATATTTCGAGCATTCGTATGAGATAGATCCCGAGGACGAGGAGGTACTGAACGACCTGGCTTTTTTTTACGATCAGCTTGGAGCTTCAGAGGCCAGCATCCGGTTTTACAACCTCTGCCTCGACCAGAATCCCTTTAATCCGGCGGTATGGTTCAACCTGGGGATTGTGTACAACCGGCTGTTGCGGTTTGGCGAAGCCCTGGAAGCCTTTGAATATACCCTGGCTCTTGACGACGGCTTTTATTACGCCCTTTTCAACAAGGCCAATGCCCTGGCCAACCTGAAGCGTTACCGGGAGGCGATCCGTTCCTACCGGGAATACCTGACCCGGGATCCTGACAATGACGATGCCCTGTGTTACATCGGAGAATGTTATCTGAACCAGGGAAAATACCGTCTTGCCCGCCGTTACTATCTGAAAGCCCTTGCCCGCAACGGGGAGAACGATATCGCCCTGTTTTCGCTGGGGCTTATCCACTGGGTGGAGAAGGATTTCGGGCAAAGCCTGGCTTTGATGGAGAAAGCGCTGCGGTTGGAAAAGAACATCACCGATTACTGGTATACCTACGGAAGGGTGCTGATGGATGCCGGCAAAACGGCGGAAGCACTGCCTGCCTTGCGGAAGGCGGCTGTGCTGATGCCAGGGAATCCGGAGATCTGGATCACCTATGCCGAGTTGCTGCATAAACTGGACAGGATCCCCGAGGCCATCCGGGTTCTCCGGAGAGGCATCCGGAAAAACGCCGGCAGTGCGGTTCTCCGTTACCTGCTGGCGGCCTATCTGCTGGAAACCAACCTTGAAAGCGAGGCTGCCCTGTTGCTGGAGAAAGCTTTGAAACTCGATTTCAGCCGGCACGGCGACCTTTTCAGGTTTTATCCCAAGGCGGCCCAGAACGATTCGGTCAAACGGCTGATTCGCACCTATAAACCCCACAAGTAAGTGACATGAGAAGTTACGGCCTGATTGGTTACCCGTTGGGTCATTCCTTCTCCCGGCAGTTTTTCACTGAAAAGTTTGAGCGTGAAAACAGGGCGGAGCAATACCTGAATTTTGAAATCCGGGAAATCGGGGAGCTGGTGGGTCTGCTTGCGGCGAACGGGGAGCTGGCCGGTCTGAATGTCACCATTCCTTACAAAGAGCAGGTGATTCCCTATCTCAGCAGCCTGGATCCGGTAGCCCGGGAAGCGGGTGCCGTGAACACCATCCGGATTGCCCGTTGCTCCGGGGCAATCCGCACCGAAGGGTTCAACACCGATGTGTACGGGTTTGCCGAAAGTATCCGGCCGTTGTTGCAGCCCTGGCACCGGGCAGCCCTGGTTCTGGGCAGCGGCGGGGCCTCCCGGGCTGTGAGGCATGCTTTGTCCGGCCTTGGCATCGCCTGTCGTACGGTATCGCGCAGCCCTGCCTGCAGTTCGTGCCTTTCGTATGAACAACTCGACCGCACGCTTCTGGAGGAATACACAGTCCTTGTCAATGCCACGCCCCTGGGCACCTGGCCCGATTGTGGCAGTGTGCCTCCCGTTCCCTTCCGGTTTGTAACCCACAGGCATCTCCTGTACGACCTGGTGTACAATCCTCCTGAAACCCGTTTCCTGGCCCTGGGGAAGGAAAGGGGCGCCCTTGTCAAAAACGGATGGGAGATGCTGGTTTTACAAGCCCTTCGGTCTTACGAAATCTGGAACAGCGGTCAGTGACCCTTCCCGTTTCCGTTTTCGGGAGGTTCTATCCGGATCAGCGCCTGGCGTCTGTGCCCGTCCATCATGACCGTCAGGGGCTCCGAAAAGCGCACATGGCGGATATAACCTGCCGAACGGACCACCTCCTGGGCCTCCAGGATTTCAAAATTCAGGAAAGAAACGGCTGAATTGTGAGGAATGGAGAAATAACCGACATTCATGGAGGTGACATTGTGGAAAAAATGGGAGCCCAGGGAGGCTTCCAGCGGAAAGTCTTGAAGCCCTATTTCCACGATGATCCTGGCCTTTGAAATGCCGGCCCAGTATACGGGGATCCCCGTGAAATGGTCGTTTGTACCCCACCGTCCCGGCCCGATCAGAATGTATTCGGTGCCTGTCTCTTCGAAATAGCTGTTGAAGTTGCTCACCTCCCGGGCTATCTCTTGCGTGACCAGGGAGCTGAAACGGTGAGGTTCGACAAATACCACATCGCGAAGGTTTCTGACAACCCCGTTTCCCATCCCTTTTTCGGCATACAGCAGCAGATGGTTTCTGTCGTGCGAAAGGGGATCGACCTCCACCTGCTCCTCTGACCGGATCAAAGGTTTGATTTGCAGTATGTAAAAGGTCGGCTGGCTGTTTTCCCCCGGTTTCAGGTTAATGGCATATTCCATCTCTACCGGCGATCCCATGGCCTCCCTGAACAGTTTCAGCAATACCTGCAAAGTGTTGGCAAGAGGTATAGCGTTGTATTTTAATATATTGCTGAAATCGACAATCCGCGGTCCGGCAAAGGGCATACCGGGCGCCAGATAGTCGTTCTCCATGCTGTAGGTAGAAACACACATTTCCAGCGTGCCGTCCGATTCCGCCTCTTTCAGGCGAAAGCGGCGGATAGCGGCATCTTCGCCCTGGTTCACCAGGTCGAAGGTGTCGTGCTTCATATCGATGGCGTAAAAATGACGCTGCGACTCGCGCATCTGGTCTTTCAGGGAGGTGCTGTTGATCGAGGGATACCGGGGGCAGAAGCGCCATGCGGTTTCCCCGCCGGCAACGTACATACCCAGTCCGAGGGCGGTGACCGACACACCGTCTTCCGGTTCCATATAGGCAACCGGATAGTAATTGTAGGAATGGGCCACCCCCGAAATGTGGGGATAAAACTTGCCGTTGAACTCATTGCCCACCACCTCCTGGATGATAACCGCCATTTTCTCCTCTTCGATCTTGTAGTTGATGGCTTCGAAATAGCGTTGGGCCGATTCGGTGAAGATGCTGGCATACACCAGTTTGATGGCTGTCAGGAGCTGGCTGAGCCTTACCCGGGAGTCGGGGTGGTTGTTGGGCACCAGAAAAGTGGCATACACACCGGAGAAAGGTTGCAGCAGCGAATCCTCGAACAATCCCGAGGAGCGGATGGCAAGCGGCTTGCGCATGACTTCCAGGTACTCCGTGAGGCAGGTCGTAATGGTGTCGTCGAAATTTGATTCCAGGAACTGGTTGCGGATCTGGTTGTAATCGTTGCTGCTGTATATGCTGCCGTACAGGTTGTTGAATTCCAGGAAGCGGTCAAACTCGCTGACTCCGATCACCGCCGTGGGGGGTATCCGGATGTTCATGCCGGGGATGATTTTCCGGAAGTCGATGTTTTCGATGAAGTTGCTGATAAAGGCCATTCCCCTGCCTTTACCACCCAGCGATCCTTTTCCTATCCGGATGACAAACCGGTTGGAGCCGACCAGGTCGGGTTCGAACTTGATAATCCTTCCCTGCATTTTTTTCAGCCGCACGTTTCGGAAGACATCGAGGCAGAATTGGCGCAACTCTTCGGTGCCCGTAAAGTCGGCGGTCTGCTTGGGGATCAGATGTTCCGCCATGTTGATTTCTCCGCGGGCCATCAGCCAGGTGCTGAACGAGTTCCGACTGCCATGGTATTCCAGGGCCTTGTCGGGAACGATGCGGAACATCTCTTCGAATTCCTGCAGGTTGCGGGCTTCCATCAGGGGGTTTCCGAACTCGTCCTTGAAAACGAAATTTCCGAAGCCCAAACGGCGGTAGAGGAAATTCAGGATGTCGAGGGAAAGGCTTTCGGAGTTTTTGTTGATAAAGTCAGCTCCCAGCCTGCGTGCCTTTTCGGCGTTGGTGATGTCGTGCGACTGCAGCAGCAGGGGAATCGGAAAGCGCAGGGTGTTGCTTACATATTTCAGCAGTTCCACCCCTGCCTCCTCGTCGTCTGCGCCGTTGCGCTCAAATTTCACATCGGAGATGACGCACAGCAGGTATTCCTTGTATGCCTTGATGATATCCACCGCCTCCTCATAGCTGCTCACCAGGATTACCTTGGGGCGTGCCCTCATTTTCAGGATGATATGCAGTTCATCGTTGCTGTCATCCTCGACCAGGTTCTGGGTCTGGCTCATGATGGTGGCGTAGAGGGCCGGGAGGTAGCGCGAATAATAGGGTATGCTGTCTTCGACCAGCAGGATGACCCGCACGTTTCCCAGCTGGGTGTCGGGGGCAATGTTGCGGCGATCCTCCACGTATTTGATCATGGCCAGGAAGATGTTCGAATTGCCGTTCCAAACGAAAGCGCGGTCGATGAAGTTGACCTTCTGGACCTCCGATTTGAAATACTTCAGGTCGGCATTGTTGTTGGCCAGCAGGAGGATGGGCATGCCGGGCTTTTTTTGATGCACCTGTTCGGCCACCTGAAGGGGCAGTTTCTTATCCTGGCCTGCCATGACGATGGCAAGGTCGTATTCCCTGATTTTGAGCGCTTCCAGGGCGTCCTCGGGGGTGTTGACGCCCGTGAAACGCGGTGCCGCATACAGGTTCAGCTGCAGATATTCACCGAAAATCTTGTCGCTGAACTGTCCTTCCCTGACGATCGTATAAGAGTCGTAAAGCGTGGCTACCAGCAATACCTCCTTGACCTTGAAAGGCATCAGCTCATGGAAGATGTCGCGGTCGCTTTTCCTGTTTTTGTAAACGGCCGACAGGGTGATTTTGTCGAGGTCCATGGCTGTCTGTTTGTTTTCTGTTGGCAAAACGGCCGGGGCAGCTTCCGGGAGGGTTCAGCGTTGCAAGTTGCGGCCCGGACAGCCGTTGGGAGCCGCCGGCCTGCCCGATTCTCCCACCTCCCAGGTATTTCCGGAGCGCAGGAGATCATCCATGCAGCAAATTTTCGAGGTTGTCCGGATAGCGTCGATCTGGGTTTCCATCTCCCGGTCATAGACGGGGGCTTCGACCTTGCGTAGTACTCCGAAGGCTACCGGGAATTCGGGAAGTCTCATCCGTGCAAGGGCCATTTGAAGGCAGGGGTCGGGATCGGTGGCATCGTGGACCAGGATGTCCTTTTCGGTGATGCCCTCTTTCCCCAGGGTTGCCACCCGGAGCTTGCCTCCGCTGAATAACAGCCCCTTGTCGTTGTGCTCGCCGAATAGCATCGGTTCCCCCTGACGCAGGATCAGCTGACGTTCAGCCCGGAAAGCCGGATCGGTGATCTCATCGTGGACCCCGTTGTTGAATATCATGCAGTTCTGGAGCACCTCGACCACCGAAGTGCCGGCGTGACGTGCCGCCTCCGCCAGCACTTCCTGGTTGAGCTTCAGGTTGTTGTCGATGGTGCGGGCGTAAAAGGTCCCCTGCGCCCCCAGAACCAGCTGGCCGGGATTGAAGGGCTCCTCGATCGTCCCGAAGGGAGAGGTCTTTGTTTTAAAACCCCTGTCGGTGGTGGGAGAATACTGGCCTTTGGTGAGCCCGTAGATCTTGTTGTTGAAAAGCACCACGTTGAGGTCGATGTTGCGCCGTATGAGATGGATGAAATGGTTGCCGCCGATGGCCATGGCATCTCCGTCGCCTGTGATCACCCATACGCTGAGCGAGGGGTTGGCGCACTTTACTCCCGATCCGACGGCCGTGGCCCGCCCGTGAATTGTGTGGAAACCATAGGTACTCATGTAGTAGGGAAAACGGGAGGAACAGCCGATGCCCGAAATAACCGCATAATCGGCATGCCTGACACCCAGCTCGGCCATCACCCGCTGAATGGAGTTCATGATGGCAAAATCGCCGCAACCGGGGCACCACCTGACTTCGTTTTCGCTTTTGAAATCCTTTACCTGGTATTTTACCTCTTCCATTTCAGCCCTCCTGTAGTTTTATGGCTGCCTCCTTCAGTTCGTTCACCGTGAAGGGCAGTCCTTTGACTTTGTTGTACTGGTAATAGGGAAACCCGGGCAGCTGGCCGCGCAGGTAAGCGGCAAACTGGCCCAGATTGAGTTCGCAAACGAGGATTTTTCTGAACCTGCCGAAAACTCCGGCTGTGTTGGCAGGCAGCGGCCTGATGTAGTTGAAGTGGGCGAGGCTGACATTGCGTCCCTGTTTCCGGAGTTCCCTGACGGCGCTGATCATGTGGCCGTAGGTGCCGCCCCAGCCTACCAGAAGCAGTTCTCCGTCGGGGTCGCCGCATACCTCCAGGTCGGGAACCAGGTCGGCGACCCGGTCAACCTTTTCCGCCCTGATCTCACAGTTTTTCTGGTGGTTTTCAGGGTCGTGGCTCACGGTGCCGGTGATGTTTTTCTCGAGGCCTCCGATGCGGTGGGCAAAGCCCTCCATCCCCGGGAAGGCCCAGGAGCGGGCAAGACTCTGCGGATCGCGGGCGTAAGGCTTGTACCCTGCGGGATCGGTGGCGATACGAGGGGTTATCTCCGGAAGGTCAGCCATGGAGGGAATTTTCCAGGGTTCGCTGCCGTTGCCCAGGAATCCGTCGGTGAGCAAAACCACCGGAACCATCCTTTCAAGGGCTATTTTTGCAGCCTTGAAGGCATACCAGAAGCAATCGGAGGGGGTGCTGGCGGCAATCACCACGACGGGGCTTTCGCCGCTGCGTCCGTAAAGCGCCTGCAACAGGTCGGACTGTTCTGTTTTGGTGGGAAGCCCGGTAGAGGGGCCTCCCCGCTGGACATCGATCACCACCAGGGGCAGCTCGGCCATGACAGCCAGCCCCAGGGCTTCCGCCTTGAGGGCAAAGCCGGGACCCGACGTGGAGGTTACACCCAGGTATCCTGCAAAAGCGGCTCCCAGTGCCGTGCAAATGCCGGCAATCTCGTCTTCTGCCTGAAAAGATTTTATGCCCAGGTCTTTACGCTCTGCCAGCGTCTGCAGTATCTCCGTGGCCGGCGTGATGGGATAGCTGCCGACAAACAGGCGACGTCCTGCTTTTTCAGCGGCGGCAATCAACCCCCAGGCCGCAGCCTGGTTGCCGTTGATATTCCGGTAGATGCCCGGTTCGATGGGGGCGGGGTTCACAATATACTGCGGCGTCATGTGCTGCAGGTTGTAGCCGTAGTTATACCCCGCATGAAGAACCCGCATGTTCGACTCCACCACCATCTGTTTCTTTGAAAACTTGTCGGCAATGAACTCCTCGATGTATTCGAGCGGCCGGTTGAACATCCAGCATACCAGTCCCAGCGCGAACATGTTTTTGCTTCGCAGGATGCTCTTGTTGTCTAGTCCCATGTCTGCCAGGCTCTGCTGGGTCAGATTGGTGACCGGCACGCCGATCTTTACGAAATCAAGCAGGTTGAGCTCCGTGAAGGGATCATCGGTGGCAAAGCCTGCTTTGCGGAGGTTCTTCTCGTTGAAGGCATCGCTGTCGTAAATGATCGTGCCGCCCGGTTTCATAAAACGGGCATTGGCCTTTACCGCCGCGGGATTCATGGCAACCAGCACATGGGCGTAATCACCGGGGGTGGTAATCTCGGTCTGCCCGAATTGCACCTGGAATCCCGATACCCCCCCCACGGTGCCCTGGGGCGCCCTGATCTCGGCCGGGTAGTCCGGAAAAGTGGATATGTCGTTGCCCATCAGGGCGGAGGCATCCGAGAACAATGTCCCGGTGAGTTGCATGCCGTCGCCCGAATCTCCTGAAAACCGGATCGCCACTTCATTCAGTTCAATAACCTTGGCTTCCTTCATCACAAACGGATTTAATAAACCGGTCAAAAGTAACCAATATTTACTAAGTCAAAACTGACGGTTCTTATACTTTGGCGGAATTAATATCTTTGTCTGCTTTAATTGTTATGCCATGGCACTTGTATTACCTGTTCTCGGAAAAACCCCGCAGTGGGGGGAACAGTGTTTCCTTGCTGAGAATGCGACCCTTACCGGAGATGTGGTTCTGGGCAGCCACTGCAGTGTCTGGTTCGGGGCTGTTATCCGCGGCGACGTGCATTCCATCCGGATCGGCCATTACACCAATGTGCAGGATTGTGCCGTCATCCATTCGACCTACCGGAAATCACCCACACGCATCGGCAACCATGTGACCATTGCCCACGGAGCCGTGGTGCATGGCTGTACGGTACGCGACAACGTACTCATCGGCATCAACGCGGTGGTCATGAGCGGGGCAGTGATCGGAAAAAACTGCAACGCGGTGGTCCTCGACGATGCCGTTGTGGAAAGCAATTCGATCATTGCGGCGGGATCGGTGGTCACCCGGGGCACCCATGTAGGCTCCGGGGAAGTGTGGGCCGGGGTGCCGGCCAGAAAGGTGAAGGACATAAGTTCTGAATTGTTGGAAGGGGAGGTGCAGCGCATTGCCGCCTCGTATGAGACCTACGCCGGCTGGTACGGCAGCTCCGAATCGGGCAGGGATGAAGGGACCCCTTTCCCCGGGGAAGCGATGAAGGGGCAGGGCTGAGTCCCAAGCAAAGGGCGCTCAAAGGGTGCAAAGGCAGTTCCTGCAGCGGGTTTGTCAGCCCGGCCACACCCGGGATCTTTCCGGCCCCAATTCTTAAAAGTTATTAAAGAGGGCCATGGTCTGATTTTAATGTTTATTTTCGCCTGCAGCGCCGATGCGGATTTCCGGCTGGTACCCACCGGCGGAAGAGCTGATACCGGAAAACGGAGGCTTGAAGGCCATTGGCCTGCCTTCCCGCTGCGATTTGACGAAAACCTTACTCCGTAACAGGTTGAAATACCCGGCAGACCGGCGATACCGGCGGGGGGATGAAGTTCCGGGAAACAGACGCCCCGGTGCGGGCAACCGCACCGGCCCCAAGGATTTAATAACTATACCGAAATAATTAAACACATGGAAAGAGACCAAATGGAAAACAGCCGCCGTTACCTGTTCCCCCTGGTGATTGTGGGGGTGATGTTCTTTGCCATCGGCTTTGCACTGGGGATCAACAGTTATCTGGTGCCCCTGCTCAACCAGGCGCTCCACATCTCGTCAGGGCAGTCTTACCTCGTGATTGCCGCCACCTTTTCCGCCTTTCTGATATTCGGGTATCCGGCCTCCCTGGTGATTGCCGGGATCGGCTATAAAAGGACCATGGCCCTTTCTTTTCTGATGTTCGCCGTGGGTTTTTATCTTTTCATCCCCTCCGCCAACCGGGGAAGTCTGGGGTTGTTCCTGCTGGCCTCCTTCATCAGCGGCATGGGAAATGCCTTTCTGCAGGCTTCGGTGAATCCCTATATTACGATTCTCGGGCCGCTTGAAAGTGCTGCCAAACGGATGAGCATCATGGGGATCTGTAACAAGCTGGCCTGGCCCATCGCCCCCCTGTTCCTTTCGCTGGTCATCGGGAAGAGCGTGAAGGAGGTACAGCTCACCGATATCAACCTGCCCTTTGTCATCATCATCGGGGTTTTTCTCCTGTTGGGCATTCTGGCCTGGTTTTCCCCGCTGCCGGAGGTAAAGGCGGCGGGCGAAGATTCCGGAGAGGAGGGCGACTGCCCCTATGCCGCCGGCAAGACCTCCATCTGGCAGTTTCCCCATCTGATCCTAGGCATGATCACCCTTTTCCTTTACGTGGGGGTGGAGACCATATCGCTGGGGACGCTGGTCGATTACGCCACCAGTATGAATCTTCCCAATCCCGACCTGTATGCCTGGATAGCCCCCGTGGGGATGGTGGCGGGATATCTGTGCGGCGTGATCCTGATTCCGAAATACCTGAGCCAGGCGCGGGCATTGCTTATCTGTTCGCTGGTTGCCCTGGCAGGTTCCCTGATGGTGGTGCTTATGCCCGAGGCGATTTCCATCTGGTTTATTTTCCTGATGGCGCTGGGGTGTTCGCTGATGTGGCCGGCCCTCTGGCCCCTGGCCATTGCCGATCTGGGCCGTTTCACCAAGGCGGGTTCCTCCCTGCTGGTCGTGGCCATCGTGGGTGGTGCGGTGATCCCCACCCTGTATGGTTTCCTCAAGGACAGCGCCGGCGCCCAGAATGCCTACTGGATCTGTCTGCCGGGCTTCCTGTTTATCCTCTATTACGCAGTCAGCGGCCATAAAATCAGAACTTCCAGTTAATCCTCCGTATGAAACCCACACTCATCATCCTTGCCGCAGGCATGGGAAGCCGTTACGGCGGGCTGAAGCAGCTCGACGAACTGGGGCCCGGAGGGGAGGCCATCATAGATTACTCCCTGTACGATGCACTGCGGGCCGGATTCGGGAAGGTAGTCTTTATCATCCGTACCGACTTTGCAGGGCAGTTCAGGGAGCGGTTCGAACCCCGCCTCCGGGGAAGAATCGACTTCGATTATGCCTATCAGTCGCTCGACAGCTTACCGGAGGGCTTCACCCTTCACCCGGACAGGGAAAAACCGTGGGGTACCGCCCATGCCGTCTGGATGGCTGACGGACTGGTGAAAGAGCCCATGGCAGTGGTCAACGCCGATGATTTCTACGGACGGGAAGCCTACCGGGTGATGGCTGAGTTCCTTTCTGCCTCCTCCGATCCCGATGAGTATGCCATGATCGGCTACCAGCTGAACAAAACGCTCTCGGAGCACGGTTCGGTGAGCCGCGGGGTTTGCATGACCGACGACCGGGGCTTTTTGTCCGGCGTTGTCGAACGAACCCGCATTCAGCGTGACCCCGACGGAATCTTTTTTTACGAACCCGGGGGAAGATTCCCGCTCGCAGAGAGTACCCCCGTGAGCATGAATTTCTGGGGTTTCAAACCCGGGGTCTTCCCCCTGCTCAGGGAGGGATTCTCCCAGTTCCTGCGTGACAGGGGCGGGGAACCCAGGGCCGAATATTTCATCCCCCTGCTGGTCAACGAAAACATCAGGAACGGGCGTATCACCACCAGGGTGCTCTCATGCGACTCGCCCTGGTTCGGGGTGACCTACCGGGAGGATAAACCGGCAGCCCGGCATCAGATCATGGAGCTGATCGCCCGGGGTGAATATCCTGAGTTTCTTTGGAAATGAAGCCGGGCGCAGAATCAGGACGGGCGGGAGAAGGATCTACAGCCTTACGGCAAAGGGATTACAGGAAAAGAGCCCGGGGACTCGTTAGGCATTAAATACTTCACCATTGAGATGAACGAAAAAAAGATCAACCATTTACTGGCGCAGTTCGGGATGGCTCTTCCGGTGGCCGGCTGGAGACCCTTCGGGCACGGACACATCAACGACACCTACCTGGTGGAGACTCCCGGCGACAAACCCGACTGGATCCTGCAACGGAAGAACCATCTGGTTTTCATCGATATCGACGGGATGATGAGCAACATCATCCGGGTTACCAACCATATACGGAAAAAACTGCTGGCAGAAGGAGAGCCGGAACCGGAGCGGAAGGTGATGACCTACATTCCCACCCCCGACAACCGGTATTATGTGAAGGATGAAGAGGGCAATTACTGGACCCTGTTCCTGTTTGTGCGGGGGAGCCACGGGATCGAGGAGGTTACCCGGCCGCAGCAGGCTTTCAGTGCAGGAAAGGCGTTCGGCCATTTCCAGAACCTGCTGGCCGATCTGCCCGGCAGCCTGCTGGTGGAGACCATTCCCGGATTTCACAACGGGAAACGGAGGCTGGCGCAGTTTACAAATGCCCTGGAATCCGACCGGGCGGGCAGAGTGCCCGGGATGCAGACTGAGATCGGGAAACTGCTGGACAGGGCTTCGGAAATGACAGCCCTGCAGGAATGGATCGACAACGGGGAGCTGCCCCTGCGCATCACCCACAACGATACCAAAATAAACAACGTACTTTACGACGGCAACGGCGAAATCCTTTGCATCATCGACCTGGATACCGTCATGCCCGGATCGGCCCTCTTTGATTTCGGAGACGCCATCCGCACCCTGGGAAACAGAGCGGCCGAAGATGAACCGCAGCTGGACCGGATTGGCTTCAATAGCGAGTACTACCAGGCTTTTGCTGAGGGATACCTTTCGGAAAGCCGCCGTTTTCTCACCCCGAAGGAAGCACAGAACCTCGCTTTTTCCTGCCGTTACATGGCCTGGGAACAGTCGGTCCGTTTTCTGACCGATTATCTCAACGGCGATGTCTATTACAAAACAGCCTATCCCGGCCATAACCGGGTGCGGACGCTGGCGCAGATCCGTTATCTGGAGGTGATGGAAGAAAACGCAGGGTTCATGGAAATGGCAGCTCACATTTAATCAGGTTACCGGAATGCAGGGAAAATGGTTCGTGGTGGTGAATCCCAATGCCGGAAACCAGAAAGGCAGGCAGGACTGGAACCGGATTGCCAGGATGCTTTCTTTGGCGGGAATCGAGTATCTCAGTTACTTCACCGAATACCGGGGGCATGCCATGGAGCTTACCCGGAAGTATGTCCATCTGGGTTTCAGGAATGTGATCGTGGTGGGAGGAGACGGAACCCTTAACGAGGTGGTGAACGGAATATTCACCCAGGGACATGTGGCCCCGTCGGAAGTCACCCTGTCCATGATTCCGGTAGGGACCGGGAACGACTGGTGCCGGATGTTCGGTATCCCCTCCTCCTATGCCGAAGCCATCGCCCTGATAGGGCGCAACGAACGGTTTATGCAGGATATCGGCGTGCTGGAATACACCGACCGGGAGGGAAGGGCGGAAGTACGTTATTTCGCCAACATCGCCGGGATGGGTTTTGACGCCCTGGTGGCTGAAAAGACCAACAGGCAGAAGGAACATGGCAAGAGCGGGCCTCTTTCCTATTTTCTTAACATTCTCAAAAGTCTCTTTTCCTTTTCCGTTACCAGCACCTCCATTTCCTGCAACGGAAAGCAGCTTACTCCCAAAATTTTCAGCATGGCTGTGGGCATCGGCCAGTACAACGGCGGAGGGATGAAGCAGCTTCCACGGGCGGTACCCGATGATGGTCTGTTCGACATAACCATCATCCGCCCCATCGGGAAACTGAAGATCATCCGGAATCTCCTGAAGCTGATCGATGGTTCTTTCACCCGGCTACCCGAAGTGATTACCTGCCGTGCTCCGGAGATTACCATTCAATCGGTGCCTGAGTTGTATGCCGAAGCCGACGGCGAATCGCTGGGGCATTCCCCTTTCCGGCTGGTGTTGCTTCCCCGGAGCCTTTCCATTATCCGGGGTGACCTGGCTTTCGAATCCGAAAAGGAAACTCAGCGGGAACAGGGTGCTTCCGGGCGGGTGCTCGCCGGCTCGACCCGGGAATCGACTGAGAAGGCCGAAATCCTGGCCGGCTGATAAAGGATTATCCTGCCCTTCCTCCCTGCCCTTGGTTTGTTGCCAGGCGGCGGATTTCTGGCGGCGGCTGCCGCACGGCCCTGTTGTCCGTTGCTATGAGTGAGGGGCGCTCCGCGTCTTGCAGAAGGAGGAACGCTCAAAAGCCTTGTCAAGCCGGCAGGCAAGAAGGGCGGGATTGGTGACGGGCATCTCCTTCCCCTCCAGTTCATATCCCAGCAATGCCGATTTGCGGCTTTTCTCAAAGACAGGCAGGCAGGTGCGGTTTGTGGTCTCCAGATGATTCCCCTTTTCATCGACCAGGATAACCCTGGGCAGGAAAACCCCCGGCCGGCCGATAAAAGCATCCATCGTGGCCACGGCCTCCTCATACTCGTCGCGGGTGGCCCTTCCCAGCGCTTCATAATGCAGGATCTTCCGGTGATCCCACGTGCTGACGGTGGCGTAACTCTCCGATATCTTTTCGTCGATGCTGTTCCCCGTATTGAGGGTGTCGTGGCCGGAGGGCATCAGCAGTACCTTCCCGCCGCCGCCCTCCACATTGACGGCATACCGGGGAACAGTGACCCCCGAAATCCAGCCCTGCAGGTGTTTCATGAAAATCTTTCCGACCTGGATGGGCGTGATAAAGTGGGCGATGCCCCTTTCCTTATGGCACTGCAAAAGATAATAGGGGTGGATTCCGATCCAGAACATCCTCCGGAAAGTTTCCGCCAGGATCCTGAAATTGTCGTTGACATGGTTCAGAAGCACCGTCTGGTTGCGGATGGTAAACCCGTGTTCCAGTATCCGTAAGGCAGCCGCGGCCAGGTCGGCGGTGATCTCCTGGTAGTGGTTGATGTGGGTCATGAAATAGACATACTTGGGAACTCCCGTGGTATGGCGGTTGGCAGCCACTTTGATCAGGCTCAGCAATTCACCGGTGATGGCCATGGGAAGCACCACCGGCACCCGCGTGGCGATACGGATCACCCGCAGATGGGGAATCCTGCTTAACTCCTCCAGCACATATCGCAGCCGTCCGTGGCTGATCATCAGGGCGTCGCCGCCTGTGACCAGCACTTCGTTGATATTCCGGTTGTACCCAATGTAAAACAAACCCTTGTCGATCTCTTTCGTGTTGATGGTGGCTGAGGTATCGAGCGATTTGGCCCGTTGGCAATGTACACAGTAGGATGCACAGCTGGTGTTTTCGGCCACGAACAAAGCAACTCTGTTTGGATAACGCTGGTAAACAGCCCCGTAGCTCCTGCTTCCTTCGTCCATCGACGCTTCTTTTCCCGCATCGGGGAACATCAGGTTGGCAGGCGTGGGAACCGACTGCCAGAATACCGGGTCTATCCGGTTGGCTTCCGCTCCCGTCGTAACTGGCAAATGAAAAGGATCGCGGTGCATCAGCAAGGAATAGTAGGGAGTAATCCGCATGGGTTCCTTCCCCTGGCTCCGCATGGTGCGGATGGTTCTTTCAATTTCCTTTTCCTGATGGGGGGTTAACCGGATAACCTGTTTGAGCCGGGCAACACTGCGGATGCTGTTCCGTCTTTGCCACAGAGGATCGTACCACTCCTCATCGGTTACCTGTTTCCATTCTTCAATCTCTCTGTGGTGCCGGGGTTGGTATAAAAAATCATATTCTTTCCGCATTTCTGCAATATACAAAAAAAAACGCGGTTTTCCATAAACTGGGGCCCGGAAGATTGCATGACAGGCGTATCCGTCAGGATATATAGCTTATGAAAGGGTGTCAGGTGTCCAGGGTGACCGTGGCGGCCTGCACCCGCTCCCCGAGAAACAGACTGGCTTTGGATTCAAAGATTTCTGCCGACTCGGTGGTAAGGTACCGGACCGAAGCTCCCTGCGACAGTTTTGTCTCCATCTCAGGATGGCGTTGCAGGTAGTTTTCCAGCTTCTCAGCCACGATGGGTCCCTGGTTCAGCAGGGTGATGCCGGGCGGGACGAATTTGCGGATGGTATCGAGGAGAAGCGGGTAGTGCGTGCATCCCAGGATGATGGTGTCGAGGCGGGGTTCCTTTTCTAGGAGCTGGCGGATGTTTTTCTCCACGAAATAGTCGGTGCCGGGGGAGTCGAGTTCGTTGTTCTCCACCAGGGGAACCCACATGGGGCAGGCTTCCTGGACGGTGGAGATCACTTTTCCGCCGGCCCATTTCCCCAGTTCCACAGGGTAGGAGAGGGAACTGACGGTGCCGGGGGTACCCAGGATGCCAATCCGCCCGCTGCGGGTGACCAGGGCGGTCATCTCCACGCTGGGCCGGATCACCCCCAGGACGCGCAAACCCGGGCTCATGCGCGGGAGGTCGCGCTGCTGGATGTTCCTCAATGCCTTGGCGGAAGCGGTGTTGCAGGCTAGAATGATCAGCGGGCACCCCTGCCTGAAAAGGTAGGTTACCGCTTCGAGGGTGTATTCGTACACCACCTTGAACGAACGGGTGCCGTATGGATTCCGCGCATTGTCGCCCAGGTAGAGATAATCGTACCCCGGCAGCCTGCTGCGCATCTCCCCCAGAATGGTCAGTCCGCCGTACCCGGAGTCAAACACCCCGATGGGGGAATCCCCTCGTATGCCTGTAGTATCCATTGAATGTTTCTCTTCTCTGTTATCGGTAGCATCCCGGTCTTGCACCGGTTCACCACGCCTTTCCCTGTTCTGTCTTTGGTTTACGCATACTCCCCGGATTGTTGCGGAACAGGAAACAATTTGGCAAACCGGGGAAAACGGTCAGCAATGCAGGAGCGTTTCTGGCTGCAAACCGGCTCTTTCTGTGTGCTCCCGTATGGAGGAAACTGAACCATAAGTGGCTGTTCCCATGTCTGCTTCGCCGTGAACTGCGCTGTGCCGGAAAGGCCTTTTCTGCACGCGCTATCCTTTTAATGTCCGTTCAGATGCCATTTTTCCGTGGTTTCCGGTATCCCCGGGAGCCGGTGTCATCAAGCCAGCAAGGCCATTTCGTAAGCCCTGTCGTAAAACTTACCCAGGTTTGTCCAGTCAAAGTGGGGAGAGGCAGCCTCGCAGTTGTTGCGCATGGAGATTCTTTCGCGGCGGTTCAGCTGGACAAACCGGAAAAGAATGTCGGCCAGCTGGCTGGCTGCCTGGTTGAAGTCGCGGTTCCTTCTTTCCACGATGAACATTCCCGCTTTGTCGTGGTCGGGAAAGTTGTTCATCACGTAATCGCCGAAACCCGACAGGTCGCTGGTTACAGAGGGAATGCCGCTTGCCAGGCTTTCCAGGGGGGTATAACCCCATGGTTCGTAATAACTCGGGAAAATGCCCAGGTGGCAACCCCTGACAAATTGGGGATAATCCATCTTGAACAGGGGATTGGAGGCGGAGACAAAATCGGGATGATACACGATTTTAACCTTGTCGTGCTGGTTGTTGACCAGGTTGGCCATCCTCACAAAATTGAGAATATCGTCTTTGTGGTCGTCCACCAGGTTATGCGTCACCACCTTCGGCAGTTTCTTGGATTTCCAGCTCTGTACGAACCTTCTCAGTTTCAGCTTGTTGTAATCGTCGACCAGTTCCGTGAGATCGGGAAATCCGTAGGGTCCCGGATCGGAAGTGATTTTGAGGTAGAGTTTGGTTCCTATTTGCTGCTGTATTTCCTCGCAGGCGCGCCGGATGTCCTCGATTTGCGCCTTAGCCACCAGCACCTCCGGATTGAAGGAATGGAAGGGTTGTTTGGTGATGAAGAAACAGACCACTGTGCGGTCTAAACCGGCATATTGCATTTTCCAATTGAGCCGTGCCAGGGCTTCCAGGGTCAGGTCATAGCCCTTGTTGTGGTATTCATACCGGCCCGATGTGAAAAAATAGATGGTTTTGTCGAGGTCGAAGGCATAGCTCTGAAAGAAATGGCCCATGATGAAATCGTTGATCTTCCCCTTGTTTTCGGCGTGCAGGTTCTGGATCTGGTGGAGGGCTTCAAAGCGGGTGATGTTCAATCCGTTGGGAAGTATGACCTCCGGCTCGCGCCCCAGAAGCTGCTTGCATTCGCGGGCGGTGACGTTGCTGACCGTGCTCAGGATATGGGCGCCGTGGGCGGCCGCCCTTTCGATATCCACAATGGGCCTCACATTGAAAAAGTTGGCCTCTTTTTCCCAGTCGTAAAAGGCCAGATGCTCATAAAAATGGTCGTCGTTCATGGCCAGGTACCTGCCCAGAAGGGTGGCATGGGTGGTGAATACGGTCCTTACCGGAAGGTTCTCGTGCCGGATTCCCGGGATGGGAAGCCCGGCCATCCATTCGTGGAAATGGGCCACAATCGGATCCATGAAGCTGGCCGAATCGCACAAAAGCCTGAAAAATTCCTTCACCTGATAACTGAAGGCCACCACCTGGTTGATGAGGTCGTCGCTGTCGGGAAGGGAGATATGGTAGTTTTCCCAGACCGAATACTTGATTTCACCCAGCCGATGGTACAGGGCAAACGGGTCAAACAGGACCACCCGGGGTCTTCCGGATACGATCCACCGTCCGTAGTGGACCTGAAAACCCATTTCCCGCATTTGTAAGACCGTCTGTCCCACAGGCCCCGTATAGTCGTCGGTTTCATCGAAATTGGCCGCCGCCTGCCCCTCAAAATAGGGCCCCAGCAGGAAATACTTCTCTTTTCCGCATTTGTGGATGACCGAAGGCACTTTCGACCGGATGACAGTGTATATGCCACCTACCTGGTTGCATACCTCCCAGGCAACCTCGAACAGGGTAATCCCCTGGTATACGCTTTCAACCTCCCTGCCCGCCGGGACAAAATCTCTTTCCATACCGCACTTGTTTTATTTTCAGAGGGTAGAAAATTAATAAAAAAACGGCAATCCCTTCTGAATATGTTGTAGGGCATTTTCCGGGCCGCCGGATGGTGTGGTTTGTCACAGCCCGGCCTTTTCGATGGCTGCCGCCCTGCCGGGGTTTCAGGTCCGAGTGCCGGAATAAAAAGAGGTTAACCTGCGTGGCTAACCTCTTTCCAAAGACCCGGTCAATCCGGTCAGATCCCCAGCTTCGTTTTCACGAAGGGCAATACATCGACGCTTTCGTTCGAGCGGTACAACACCGTCCCCAGTTCTCCGCTCACATCGAAGATGTAGATCATCCCTTTTTCTTTTCCCACTTCGCCAATGGCTTTCTGGGCTTTTTCGAAAATGGGACGGAGCATTTCATTTTGCTTTTGCTGAAGCTGCTGCTGAGCCAGCTGGCTGAAATTCTGGATCCGCTGCTGCAGGTCTGAAATATCGGTTTCCTTGGCAGTACGGACGATTTCAGACAGGGAGTCTCTTTTGGTCATGTATTCCCGGTACTTGTTCTCCAGTTCCTGTTGCATGGTACCCAACTGGTCTTCCAGTTCCTTGGCTTGCTTGTTGTATTCCGCCTCGGCGGCGGTTCTTTCGGGCATAATCTGGATCAGTGCCTGCAGATCTATATGGCCGAACTTGCTGTCCTGGGCCTGCACGTTGGCTGCCACCAGGATCACGGCTGCCAGCGCGATCAATTTGAAAAGATGCTTCATGTGTTCCTAATTATTACGTTTATATGGTTTTACAGTGCCGGTTTTTTCGGTGAATTGTCCGCAAATATAGACAATTATTACTTATAACCCAGTTTTTGCAATACCTGGTCGCTGAGGTCGAATTTCGGATTGGTGACAAACAGGGTGGCGCTTCCCGCCTTGTCGAAAATTACGGCGTAAGCTCCTTCGTTGGTGATCTCCTGGACAGCGTTGAAAATGTCATCCTGGATGGGTTTGATCAAACCCTGCCGTTTTTTGAACAGCTCTCCGCTCGGACCGAAATACTGGCGCTGGAGTTCCTTGTACTCCTTTTCCCTGGAGATGATCACATCTTCGCGTTTTCTTTTCATGTCTTCAGAAAGCAATACGCTTTCGGCCTGGAAACTCTGGTACATCTTTTCGACTTCGGCATACATGGTTTCCAGCTCCTTCTGGTACTGTTTCGAAAGCTGGTCCAGCTGGTCCTGTGCGGCGTTGAAGGCCGGGATGTTCTCCAGAATGTATTCTGAATCAATGAAGGCAAACTTCTGCGCCATTCCGGAGCCTGCCATCGTGGCGAAGAATACCAGGGTGATAATCAGTTTTTTCATGGATGTTTTGTTTTTCAAATGTTATACGGCTTGGATAATCAAATATTGCGCCAAAGTTGCAAAGATCAGAACTGCTGGCCCATAACAAAGTGGAATTGGCTTTTGCCGGCATCCCGCGACCAGGGTATGCGGTCAAAACCGTAGCCCCAGTCAATGCCCATCAATCCGAACATGGGCAGATAAATGCGGACTCCGACCCCTGCCGAGCGATAAAGTTTAAAGGGGTTGTAATTACGGAAAAGGTCGTTGGTGTTGCCTCCTTCGAGAAAGGTGAGCAGGTAGATGGTGGCACTGGGCTTCAGGGTTACCGGGTATCTCATTTCGACGGTGAACTTGGAATACATTTTCGAACCGTTGCGCCGGTAACTGAGGCTGTAATCCTGGTATCCGCGAAGCGAAACATAGTCGGTGCCGTAATAGCTGTAACCCGACATCCCGGAGCCGCCAACGATGAAGCCTTCGAAGGGCGACTGACGGTGCTGGTTGAAGTAGCCCAGAAATCCCAGTTCAAAGGCAGTGCGCAGCACCAGGTTCCTGTTCCGCGATATCGGGTTGAAGGCCTGGCCTTTGAACGACCATTTGTGGTATTCGATCCAGCGGTACCGCTCCGAATTGGAAATCTTGCTGCTGCCCCAGTCTTTATCGGAGAACCAGGAGTAGGGAGGGGTGAATTTCAGGGAGAGGCTGAACGAAGAGCCCTGGCGCGAATAGAGCGGATTGTCGACCGAGTTCCGACCCAGGGTGGTTCTGAAACTTACATTGTTGCTTGTGCCGTTTACCTTGCCCTCTTCATCGGCCAGGAAGTCGAAGTAGGAGGCCATGTTCTGGAGGAAGTAATGCTCAAACGCCGCCTCATGGGTTACGGTGAAGTAGTCGTCGGGCCAGGAGAGGCGGTACCCATACCCCAGTGAAAAGGCCAGGGTTTCCCAGATCTCATCGTCCGACTTGTCGGTGTCCTTCTGCGTGTAATCGTACTGGTAGGAGGGATAATACCCGTAACCGTAAGGGGAATAGCCGCCGTAGCCGCCGTAACCGTAAGGGGAATAGCCGCCGTAGCCACCATATCCGTAAGGGGAATAGCCGCCGTACCCATAGGGGGAATAGCCGCCATATCCGTAGTAGGGATTGTTGTAGTAGTTCTGGTAATAGTTGTTGGCGCTGAAGTTGACCCTCGAATAAGAGAAGGAAGCGGAGAAGGAGTTGGGTTTTTTACCTCCCAGCCAGGGTTCGTAAAACGACAGACTGGCTGTCTTGTAATATTGTCCGCTGGTCTGGTAACGAAGGCTGAGGGTCTGGCCGTCGCCGCTGGGCAGGGGCCTCCAGGCCTCCTTGTTGAAGATGTTTCGTGCCGAGAAGTTGGCGAATTTCAGTCCGACCGAGCCCACAAACATTCCGGCTCCCCAGCCTCCGGAAAGCTCCACCTGGTCGTTGGCCTTCTCCTCCAGTTTGTATTTGATGTCCACCGTGCCGTCCTCGGGATGGGGAATCACATCGGGGACGATGGCCTCCGGGTCGAAATGGCCCAGCTGGGCCAGCTCGCGGATCGACCGGATGATGTTGTTCTTGCTGTACAGATCGCCGGGGTAGGTGCGCAGTTCCCTGCGTGCCACATGTTCGTGGGTTTTTGTGTTCCCTGCGATTTCGATCTTGCTGATGGTGGCCTGCTTTCCTTCATAAATCCGCATCTCGAGGTCGATGCTGTCGTTTTCGATGTTGACCTCCACCGGTTCCACCTGGGAAAAAAGATACCCATTGTCCTGGTAGGCCACGTTGATCATGGCGTCTTCGTCTTCCTGAAGCCTTTTGTTCAGCAGTTTCTGGTCAAAGACATCCCCCTTTTTGATCCCCAGGAGCGCTCCCAGGTAGTCGGAGGGATATACGGTGTTGCCCACCCACCGGATATCGCGGAAGAAATACTTGTTTCCCTCTTCCACCCACAGGTCGATGTTTACGCGGTTTTTCCTGTCAGACGCGTAGACCGAGTCACGGAGCACCACCGCATCGCGGTACCCTTTCTGGTTGTATTTCTTGATCAGATTGTACTTGTCGTCGGTGAACTTGTCCTCCAGATATTTTTTGGTGCGGAAGAAATTAACCAGCTTCCGGGCATTGGTCTTTTTCATGGCCCATTCCAGTGTGAAGGCGCTGACCTGGTCGTTCCCGTGGATGAGGATGTCTTCGATTTTCACCTTTTCCTTTTTATCGACCCGGATGTCGAGGATGATGGTGTTGGCCTGGGTGGAGTCGTCGCGCTGGATGATATTGACCTCGGTATTCAGGAAGCCCTTTTCGAGGAAGATGTTGCGGATGAGCCGCTGGGCATTGTTGACCTGGTTGTCGGTCAGCTGGCCCCCCTTGAGCAGCAGCACCTTTTCGACGATGTCATCCTTTTCCGATTTGGTGACCCCGAAATAGTTTACATCTCCCAGGCGGGGCCTTTCCTGCAGGAATATTTCAAGCCAGACCTCATTCCCGGAGATTCTGGGGGCGCTGATTCTGACATCCGAGAACAGGCCCTGCTGCCACAGTTTTTTGATGGCGGTGGTGACCTCCTCTCCGGGGATGCTCACCTCCTGGCCGATCTTCAGTCCCGAAAGCTGCACCAGTACGTCCCGGTCGAGGTAACGGATCCCGGCGATGTCAATCCCGGCGATGGTCAGTTTTTTGGGGCTTGCGTAATAGACCGAAAACAGGGTGCTGTCGGCTTCCTGTCCCCTGAGGCCCTGTCCGGCAACCAGCAGCAGCATCAACAACGGCAAAAGAGATTTTCGCATTCCGGTTCCGGTTTTAACTGGCTATTTGTTCACTCGTCAATCCAAAACGCCGTTCGCGGTTTTGAAAATCAACAATTGCTTCGAAGAGGTCCTCTTTTCTGAAGTCGGGCCAAAGTTTTTCGGTGAAGTACAATTCCGAATAGGCGATCTGCCACAGCAGAAAATTGCTGATGCGTTGTTCCCCGCTGGTCCGGATCAGCAGTTCGGGATCGGGGATTCCCGCGGTGGAGAGGCGGCCGGCAAACATCTCCTGGTGGATATCTTCCGGCTTGATTTTTCCGGCGGCACAATCGGAGGCCAGGGTTCTGGCCGCTTCGACGATCTCCCATTTGGAGCTGTAGCTCAGGGCAAGCACAATGGTAAGCCCGGTATTGCGGTTGAGATACCGGATGCAGTTGTCGAGTTTGGACTTCAGGTCTTCGGGCAGGCTGTCGCGGTCGCCGATATGAACGATGCGCACATTGTTCCGGAGGAGGTTTTCCGACTCGGCGTCGATGGCGTGCACCAGCAGCCCCATCAGGGCATCCACCTCTTCGCGGGGCCGGGACCAGTTCTCGGTCGAAAAGGCAAACAGCGTAATATACCGGATCCCGATCTCACCCGCTCCCTCCACCACGGAGCGCACCGCCTCTATCCCCTGTTCATGCCCGTGGACGCGGCACTGCCCGTGACGGGCCGCCCACCTTCCGTTCCCGTCCATGATGACCGCGACATGCTGTGGCAACTTATCGGAATTGATCTTCTCCTTCAATGACACTATTTCAGAATTTTTACTCATACGCCGGGCAGGGCCGGTGTCCGAGGTATACTTTGTAGGTTAGGTGGACACCCAGGTAGCCGGCCCAGTCGTTGTTGTGCAACCAATCGGTGTAACCGTTCCCTCCTGTTTCAAGCGGGTCGTCAAGATCATCCAGCCGGTCGTCAAAAATCTTCCGCATCTGGTATTCAACCCCCAGTCCAACCCTTTTACCCGCATTGAACTTGAAGCCCATGCCAAAGGGAACGGTGGGTGCAATTACAACCTCGGGATTATCGGCGGTTGGATACGGGTAAACCATGGTCCCGGCTCCGGCTGTCAGATAACTGGTAAAAGAGGCTTTTTTGTTCCCGAGGGTATAGCGGTAATAATTAATCTCCACCTGAAGCGACAGGTCTACGATGTTTTTGGGGCCGAAACTCCGGGGTTGCCCTTTGATGGTTCCCTCCCCCTGTACATTTCCGGCATAGAGCCCCATGAACCTGCCGCTGACGCGGGGGTTGAAGTTGTACCTGAAATAGCCTCCCGCCGTGGGAAAAGAGAACCGGGTAAGGGTATTCCCCTTCAGGTCGCCCAGGGTGCCGGCGCCCCCTCCCCATACTCCGATGTCGGCAGTTTGCTGCGACATCCCTGACACATACAGGAGCAATCCGGATAACCAGAGAATGATCTTCCTCATCTGACACAAAAAAATTAGGTGTAAAGATGCTCCAGGTGTGTGAACTGTTTTGTTGAAAATATGAAAAATGCAAGGGCCGGACCCTCCCGGAGGGGCCGTTTCCGCACCGGCTGGAACCGGATCGAGGGCTCCCGGAATCCGGGGAGAGGTGTCCGTAACTTACAATAAATCAATGAACTGATATCTTTTTCCTGAACCAGATTTTTTCAGGAGCGGTACAAAAGTAATATATTTTGAAAAGAACCACACCTGGCCGCCCTTATAAAACCCTAACCGAGGTTAAAAATTGTTAACCTCTGGGAATTTATCAATTACGCTTGTCGGCCCCCCACATCAGCTTGGTGCGAAGGGTGCCGAAGAAGCTTTGATGGGGCAGGTGAAGGGTTTTCAGGGTGAAGCCGGCTTTCCGGATGGAAACCACCGTCGGCAGGCCTACGGTGACCGAGTGGGAATCGAGCGAAATGCGGAACTGGTTTCCCCGTCCCTCCACTTTCAGAACCATTTCGTATTGGTCGGGAACGACGATGGGCCGGATGGTCAGGTTGTGCGGAGCGATGGGTGTGATTACGAAATTGCGCGAGCCGGGGGTCAGAATAGGCCCTCCGGCGCTAAGGGAGTAAGCGGTCGAACCGGTGGGGGTGGCCACGATCAGCCCGTCGGCCCAGAAGGCGTTCACATATTCCCCGTTCAGCCAGGCATGGATGATAATCATGGAGGAACTGTCGGTTTTGGAAACCGTGGTTTCATTCAGGGCATAGCTGAATTCAAAATCGGGCGACCCCCCGAGGTGAACCTCCAGAAGGCTTCGTTCGATGACGGTATATTTCCCGTCAAGCAGCAGGGTGAGTGCGTCGATGACCTGGTCGCCCGATATGTCGGCCAGGAATCCCAGCCGGCCGCTGTTGATGCCTATGAGAGGAATGTCCAGGTTCCGGATGACCTGGAACGCCTGCAAAAAGGTGCCATCCCCGCCGATGCTGAAAACAAAGCGGATGTCGCCGGGCAGGTCGTGCTGACCAAGATAGGTGCCCGCACAGCAGGGACGGATGCGGGTCGACTCTGCAAGGAACCTGTGAAAGGGCTCAAACAGGTACACCCCGATCCTGTTTCGTTCCAGATGGCGGAAAAACTGCTCCAGCACCGTGAAAAAGCCGGGCTGGACCGAGGTTCCGAAAACTGCAATATTCATAATATCAGATTACTATCTGTGGGCTATTCTTTCATGGCACAGGAAAAACGGCAGCGCCGACCTCCCGTCCGGCTGCAGCAGCTTCCGCCGGTACCTGCCGTGCCGCTTCTTCAGACATTGATGTAGCGGAAGAACTGTCCCAACCGGTCTTCGTACAGGTCGTGAAGCAGCGACTCGTCCATGATGGAAGCGGCGATCTGGTATCCATACCTTTCAAAGGTTTGGATGAGCGGGGAGAGGTCGACCTTATCGAGTTTCAGGGTGATTTCCAGAAAGTCGCTGTCGGGGATGCGGCTCACGAAAAGGCTCAGGATGCGGGTGTCGCTGCTTTCGGCAATCTGGCCGATCTGGGCCGGGGAATAGTTGTGCCAGGTTGTCCGGAGGACCAGCACTCCGCCTGGTTCCTGGAGGGAGATCAGCTGGGCAAACCGCTCCGAGACGCTTTGCCAGGTGACGGAGCCCATATACCGATGTTCTTCATCCACCACCGGCATCAGGCTCACTCTCAGCCGGGCCATCAGGGCCGCCACTTCGAACAGATGATGTCCAGGATGTGCATGCGGCGTGAGCAGGTGGGCGAGATGCCCCTCCAGAGCGGTGTTCTCAAGCGCCAGATCCCCGATGAACTGGTCGGACACCAGTCCCAGGTATTCCGTCCCGTTGGTGACGGCAAGGTGCGACACCCGGTACAGATCCATGCAGTTGAGCACCTTCTGGCCGGTGTCGGAGGGATGGACCACCGGTATGGTGCCGGAGATCAGATTTTCAGCTGTTACCATCCGCTGGGGTGATTATTTTCCTATTTTTGACAAAGTTGTGGAATTGAGTGACAAAAGTAATAAAATGACCCGACTAAGTGTGAATATTAACAAAATAGCGACATTGCGGAATGCCCGCGGCGGCAACAATCCCGATGTTGTGATGGCTGCGGTACGGTGCCAGCAATACGGAGCCCAGGGGATTACCGTTCATCCCCGGCCCGATGAAAGGCACATCCGCCGGCAGGATGTCACCGACATTAAAAGGGTGATCGTTACTGAATTCAACATCGAGGGATATCCCACCGAGGATTTTCTGCGACTGGTCATTGAAACGGAAGCCGACCAGGTGACGCTGGTTCCCGACGAACACGGGCAATTAACCAGCGACCATGGATGGAACATACCCCGCCACGCCACCTTCCTGAAGGAGACCGTTGCCCGGTTGCACGAAGCCTCTGTCCGCACCTCCCTGTTTGTGGATCCCGATCCGGATATGGTAGAGGCGGCCGCCCTGACCGGCACCGACCGCGTGGAACTCTACACCGAGCCCTATGCCGCCGGCTATGCCGGAGGACGCGAAAAAGCGGTGGCCCCCTATCTGCGGGCTGCGGAGGCAGCGCAACATCTGGGCATCGGGCTGAACGCGGGGCACGATCTGAGCCTTGAGAACCTGCAGTATCTGGTGACGGCCATCCCTTTCCTTCTGGAGGTTTCCATCGGCCATGCCCTGATTGCCGACGCGCTCTATCTGGGACTGGAAGAGACCATCCGGCGTTACCTCTCCTGTCTGAGGCAGGGGTAAGGCCAAGACCGTACCCGGGGGAATGGTTTTTATGCCGCCCGGCTGCCGTCGTCACAGCGTATTTTCCGGCTGGAAATCATATCCGCGGCAATATCCTTTTGCTCCGGGTACCCAACCATCAGATACTACCTTAAGGTGAAACTATTTTTTCAGAAAAAGGGGGAGGGGCCTCCGCTGGTCATCCTTCACGGATTATATGGTTCTTCCGGCAACTGGATGGCCGTCGCCTCTTCGTTGGCCTCCCGCTATACCGTATACGCCGTCGATCTCAGAAACCACGGTCATTCGCCCCACGATCCGCGGCATACCTACGACGCCATGAAAGAGGATCTGCTCCGTTTCTTTGATGACCATAGGCTCGATCGCGCCGTCATCCTGGGTCACAGCATGGGCGGGAAAACGGCCATCTGGTTTGCAGCCGACCATCCCGAACGGGTCAGAAAGCTCATCGTCGCCGACATCGCCCCGGTGAATTACCTGGAATCGGGCGGGCAAAGCCAGTATTTCCTGCACAGGGATATCCTGCTGACCCTCATGGGGATCAATTTTTCATGGGTGACTACCCGTCAGCAGGCCGGGGAGGCCATGGCCGAAAGAATCGGAGACGAGCGCATCCGTCAGTTCCTGCTTAAAAACCTCGCTGCCGGACGCGATCATCGCCTCTACTGGCGGCTGAATGTCGCTGCCTTGTATGAAAACCTGGATGAAATCGTAGAGGGGGTCAACCGGAAATGGCTGGATGACCGGATTCCCATCACCGCCTATCCCGTGGTTTTCATCCGCGGGCTCCTGTCGGCCTACATCCCCGATGCCCTGATTCCCCTTATCCGTGAGATATACCCGGAAGCGGAGATCATCGGTATTCCCGGCGCCGGCCACTGGCTGCACGCCGAACAGCCCGGTCTTTTCCTGAAGGCGGTACTGCAGTGCTGCTGAGACGCAGCGTCTGCCATTAAACGTCGGTTTGACCGCTGAAACGGTTACGGCGTCAGGAAGCCGGATACCTGTAAAGGATTTCCGGCAGCTGTTGCCGGCGCGCCGGGAAATGACCCCATCTGGATACGCAGACCGGGAACCCCTCTTTTGGGAGGATTGTATATCTTTATCCCGGTTTTATAATCCAACAAAATGAACATGAGGATTTGCAGGCGGACGATCGCGGCCGGATGTCTCCTGCTGCTGGTTTTGGCCTGCACCGACAGAAAACAGAGTCCCGATGACCCGGGAAACGGAGAGCCTGCGAAGACCACCCTTCCCGAAGGATTCGCCATGGGGGCCGATCTCTCCTATGTGAATCAGGTGGAAGACCATGGAGGGGTATTCCGCGATTCGGGTCAGGTAAGGGATCCCTTCCGGATTCTAAAGTCGCACGGAGCCAATTGGGTCCGGGTCCGTCTGTGGCACAATCCCCTCTGGGTCACTAACGTTTACGGGGATTCGCAGAAAACCCTCTACAGCGGTACCGATGAGGTGATCCGGACGGTCAGGCGCGCCAAAGAACAGGGGATGTCCGTCAACCTGGATTTCCATTACAGCGATTTCTGGGCCGATCCGGGGCGCCAGGAGCCTCCGGCGGCCTGGGAAAACATCACCAGCCTTGCCGTTCTGAAAGATTCGGTACACCGGTATACCCATGCGGTTCTTTCCCGTCTGAAGTCGCTCGGACTGATGCCCGACATGGTGCAGATCGGCAACGAGATCAACTGCGGCATGATGATGACGGGCGTCAAAGCCGGCTTCCCGGGGCTGAACGGCTGCAACAGCCAGTGGAAGAACCTGGGGGAGGTCATCAACAGCGCCATCCGCGCGGTGCGCGAAGTCTCTGCCGGCCATGCCGTAAGGCCGTTGGTGACCCTCCATGTGGCAGACCCCAAAAACCTCGAGTGGTGGTTCTCCAAAGCCATTGCCGACGGAGGAATTACCGACTTCGATGTCATCGGTTTTTCCTATTATCCCCTCTGGCACACCACCGTGGCCTTCCGGGATCTGCCTGACCTGATAAGCCGGATGAAAACCACCTACAACCGGAAGGTGATGATCGTTGAGACGGGATACCCCTGGACCACCGCGGGGGCTGACAGTTACGGCAACCTCTTCGGCAGCCAGCCTCCCCTCGGTTCTTATCCCTTCACCCGGGAGGGGCAACTGGGCTTCATGAAAGCGCTTACCCAGGCGGTAATTACCGCAGGTGGAAGCGGAATATTTTACTGGGAGCCCGCCTGGATCACCTCGGGGCTTAAAGACAGCTGGGGCACCGGCTCCTCCTGGGAAAACGCCGCCTTTTTCGATTTTCAGGGTAATGCCCTGCCCGTCGTGCAATACCTGGATTTTTCCTATAACCTGTAAGCAGCCGCCGGCATGAATGTATACTTCCACAGGCAAGCGAACGGTAATACAGGACGCGGACACCGTGCTGGTCAGGTACCCTTCCGGCTCGGAGCGGCCCTTTATTTGCTGCTCCTGTTTTCAGGCAGCCTGGCCGCCCAGCAGACCATTACGGTCACCATCGACGCCAAAGGGCCGAAGAAACCGGTGTCCCCCTATATTTACGGCAGAAACAACTCCCTGTACGATGGCTTCAACAGCCAGGTGAGCGCAGCCACCTGGACAAAATACCGCGATTCGGGGCTGCGGATGTTCAGGGAAGGGGGCGGCAACAACTCGACCAAGTACAACTGGAGAAAGAAACTGAGCAGCCATCCCGACTGGTATAACAACGTCTATCCCCACGACTGGGACATTTCCGCAAAAAGCCTGCAGCAGAACCTGCCCGGCACCCAGGGCATGTACACCTTTCCCCTGCTGGGCCGTGTGGCGGGGAACAGAAACAACAATTTCAACGACTGGGCATACAACCGTTCCCAATGGTGGGAGGGATGCGGCCAGAACCTGGCCGGCGGCGGAACGGTCAACCCGGCCGGCACCGGCAAAGCCCTTCAGGAGGGCAATCCCGATCTCTACCTGGATCCCTGGCCTCCCGATTCAGCCACCGCCATCCTGAAGCACTGGTTCGGCCCGGAAGGTATCGGACTGGATACAAACAGCTTCCGCTGCTGGAGCATGGACAATGAGCCGGAAATCTGGAACGGCACCCACGACGATGTCATGCCGGTGCAGATATCAGCCGGGGAATTCATGCAACGCTATTTTGAAACCGCAAAAAAGGCCCGGGCCCTTTACCCCGGCATCAAACTCTCCGGCCCGGTGCCTGCCAACGAATGGCAATGGTACAACTGGAACGGAAACGCCGTTTCGTACGGCGGAAAGAGCTATGTATGGCTGGAATACTTTATCAAACGGGTGGCCGACGAACAAAAAGCCACCGGGATCCGGCTCCTTGACCTGCTGGATATCCACTTTTATCCGCACGAAACCGCACCGGCAGAAATCTTGCAGACCCACCGTATCTTTTTTGACCGTAACTACATCTACCCCGGGCACAACGGGGTGCACCGCATCGGGGGAGGATGGAATTCCTCCATCAACAAGGAATACATTTTCGAACGGTGCCGCGAATGGCTTGAAAAGTACATCGGCCCCGGCCACGGAGTGACCTTTGCCGTGACCGAATCCTCGGTCGACGGCAATGCCCCGGTCATGGTGAAGACGGTATGGTATGCCTCCATGCTGGGAGAATTTGCACGGCAGGGGGTTGAGGTATTCACACCGTGGGACTGGCGGCCGGGGATGTACGAGGTGGCTCACCTCTTCACCCGCTACGGCTTTGCCAGTTCCCTGCCTGCGCTATCCACCGATGAGGTCACCGTTTCGGCCTATCCCTCGGTGAACGAAGCTGCCGACTCCATGACGGTGGTGCTGGTAAACCGCTCCCTTGACCAGGCAAGAACGGTTGACCTGCACTTGAAGAACTTTTCACTCTCTTCCGCCATCCTTCCTGTCCGTCAGCTGAAAAACCTGACCGGTGAAACCTTTGTTTCAAGGCAGCAGAATGCCCTTGCCACAGGTACCGTGTTGGCCGGCGGAGATACGGTATCGCTCACCCTGCCGCCCCTTTCGGTTACCTCGCTCACCATGGCAGGGACTGTCACAGCCGGGAAGATCATCCCTCTTCCGGGAGGGAAGCAGGGCGAACTCCTCCTGTACCCCAACCCCGCCCGGGATTTCATCACGGTTTCCTGGAGCCCTTCCCTGAACGACGGCGGAACCCTTGAACTTATGGATCCTGACGGAAGGCTCCTGCGCACCTTTGTCCTTGACAGGCGGCAAATGCGTGCCGGAACCGCCCGGTTCGCCACAACCGCCTGGCCCGGGGGATTGCTGTTCCTCCGGCTGAAGACCCCGGATTGTTCCCTCACCCGCCCGTTACTCCTCACCGGCGGTCACTGAACCGAAAATTTCCCCCTTTTTTTTTCAAAGACTGTTTTTTATTAAAAAGTTTCTATTTTCACCCCATCATACGGGGCGTCAGACAGCCCCTGTGCAATTACCATTAACCAAGAAAATTACGGATCATGAGCCAGGATAAACCCAGGGTGATCAAGGATTACGACAAGCTGGACCCCGCCATACAGGAGCAGATCAAGTTGGTCTATCCCGCAGGTTTCAGCGACCACCTGCTTTACTATTTCGATAAGGACGGAAAAAATGTCAGCGCCCTGCCCTTTGAAACGGAAGACAAGTATTACCTGATCCGGATGACCCTGAGCGAGGCGGAACGGATCATCGAGGATGACGACGACTACGATGACGATGGATTCCTCAAGGACCATGTCAGGGAAGAATATGAAGACAAATATGCCGACATGGAGTTCTCGGCGCCCGAGGAAGAGGAGGAAGAGGAGGAGGAGATGGATGAAGGCGAGGAGGATGACTACTGATCGGGCGAGGCTGCATCCAGGGCAGCCTCGCTTGGTTTTGGGCTGACCCCTGCATCAGGGCCCCGTGCGGCGGGGGAGGTTCCGGAAGCTCCGGATAGATCAACCACCCATTTCAAGCAGCAATATTATTAAGGCACCTAAAAGAACTGTTCCTATGGATTCAATACAAAAAGCGGTCTTGCTCATCCTCGACGGATGGGGAATCGGCGATGGCAGTAAACGGGATGTGATTTCACAGGCCCCGACACCTTTTATGGACAGCCTGGTGCGGGATTATCCCCATTCCCGGCTGCTGACCTGCGGCAGGAACGTAGGTCTTCCCGACGGGCAAATGGGCAATTCGGAGGTGGGCCACCTGAACATCGGAGCCGGAAGGATCATTTACCAGGATATGGTTCGGATCACCAAGTCGATTGAAGACAGGGAGTTGTGGGAACATCCCGGTTTGGCGGAGGCTTTCACCTACGCCCGGGAAAATGACAAGAAGGTCCATCTCATCGGCCTGATCGGTCCGGGTGGAGTCCATGCCCTGAGTGCCCACATGATTGCCCTGTGCAGAATCGGCACCGACCTGGGGGTTGAAAAAATCTTCGTCCACGGTCTTACCGACGGCCGTGATACCGATCCGCGGTCAGGCCTGGATTTTGTGACGGATGACATGGAAAAGCTGAAGGAGACCAACGCCCGGTTTGCGACCCTGATAGGACGTTACTACGGAATGGACCGCGACAAGAACTGGGACCGGATGAAACTGGCCTATGACCTGTACACCGCCGGTGCGGGCCGGAAAACCACCTCTCTGCCGGATGCCATCCGCGAAAGCTACGCCGAAGGGATCACCGATGAGTTCCTCAGACCCATTGTCGTGGTCGACGACGCCGGCAATCCCATCGGCCTGTTCGGGGAAAACGATGTGGTGATCTGCTTCAACTTCCGGACCGACCGCCTGCGGCAAACCACCATCGCCTTCACCCAGAAGGATCTTCCTGAATACGGGATGCACACGATGCCCCTGCAATGGTACACCATGACCAGTTACAAGGCTGATTTCACCCATATCCGCGTGCTGTTCGACAAGGAAAACGTAACCCGCACCCTGGGAGAGGTGGTATCCGCGGCCGGTCTGAAGCAGATCCGGATTGCGGAGACCGAGAAATACGCCCATGTGACCTTTTTCTTCAGCGGTGGCCGCGAGGCGGAATTTGACGGAGAAACCCGCATCCTGGTCCAGTCGCCCAGGGTTCCTACCTATGATCTGCAGCCGGAAATGTCAGCGCCCCTGGTGAAGGATGCCATTGTGGCCGAGCTGGCCAAGGAGGAGGTGAGCCTGGTGGTGCTGAACTTCGCCAACGGCGACATGGTGGGCCATACCGGAGTGTATGAGGCCATCTGGAAAGCGGTGATGGCGGTAGACGCCTGCGTGAAAGAGGTGGTGCAGACAGCCCGCCGCCATGGCTACGAGGTGCTGGTCATTGCCGACCATGGCAATGCCGACAATGTGATGAACGACGATGAAACGGTGAACACGGCCCATTCCCTCAACCCGGTGCCCTGCATCTATGTTTCCGGCCGCAAGGGAATCCGGCTCAGGGACGGCATCCTGGCCGACGTGGCGCCCACGCTCCTGTCGGTTATGGGACTGGACATCCCCCGGGAGATGACGGGGAAGGTTCTGATTGCACCCGCGGAATGATCGAGATTGGCAGAGCCATTGTCAGCCGGGATATCCTGGAAGAACATTTCCTTTGCGATTTGGAAAAGTGCAGGGGCGGCTGCTGCATAGAAGGAGATTCCGGGGCTCCGCTCACGCCCGGAGAGGCATCGCAGCTCGAAGAGGCCCGGGAGGTGCTGAAAGAATACCTGCCAGAGGAACACCGCCGGGCGATCACCCGACAGGGCTGTTCGATAATAGACCGCGACGGCGACCTGGTTACCCCCCTGGTGGAGGGCAGGCAATGCGCCTATTCTTTCCTTGATGAAAATGAGATCCTCAAGTGCGCCGTCGAAAAAGCCTGGGAGGAGGGGAGGATTCCTTTCCGGAAACCACTTTCCTGCCACCTGTTCCCCGTCCGGATTACGGCCTACAAGCGGTTTGATGCCGTAAACTACCAGAAGATCGACCTGTGTCGTCCGGCCCGTGAATGCGGCCTGGCTGCCCGGGTTCCCCTTTACAGGTTCCTCCGCGAGCCCCTGATCAGAAAATACGGCGAAGCATGGTTCGAAGAACTGGAACTGGCTGCCCGTCTCCTGGCAGAAACCCCGTAACCCCTACCAGCAGGTTATTTCTATCCGGTTGCCGTCGGGGTCAAGGACGATGCTTTCGTAATTGTTGTTGCCCGTTATCCTGGGTTCCCCGATCACCTTGAACCCATCCTCCCGCAACCTGTTTGCCAGTTGGTCCACCTTCTCGCGTGACCCTGCATTCACCGCAAAATGTACAATACCGGTAAACTGCTTCAGCGGGTTGTTCTTGTTCAGCGGAACATTCGGCATCTCCATCAGTTCCAGCTTGCAGGTCCCGCTGAAGTTGAGAAAATAGGAGCGGAACTCTTTCGAGTGGTTGTAATAGGCAGGGCCCGACGCCGCATCAAAATAATGCATGTAAAAATTGCGCATCCCTTCCAGGTTATAGGTCCAGATGGCTACGTGGTCTATTGTCATCGCTGAAAGGTTTTGTTTATGCTTTATGATACGTGATCTTTTTTCCCAGGGTTATACCCGATTCACGGAAAAATCGGGCTTTCCCCAAAGGAAAGTCGCCCCTGAGATCCGGGTGGCAACAGGTATGGTTTCACTTTTTCAAACCGCTGCTTCAAAAGTTTAGAGCCCGGGTGCGCTTTTCTGTCCGAATTAACCTTTTTTAACCGCCCCGAATCAGGGTTTGCGAACATTGTTCAGAATTGCAATGTTTATGTAAATGACTATCAGTGTGGTATTTATCATTATTGCATATGCGGTCCGGACATAAGCGGCTGATGGCATGGTAAAAAGGCCGGAAAGCTGCGGGGTGTTTTTTTTATACTTTTGCCGCGACCTGGGCGATCAGGAAGCTGTTTTCCGGATTACGTCCAACTTATTGATATGACAAAATACACAGTTCCCGCATTGCTCGGTGAATCGATCCGCAAATATCCGGAGCTGCCGGCGCTGACGTTTGCCGGTGAGGAGCCCGTCACCTACCGCCAGCTTGAAAAGCTTATCGGGAAAGGCATGCTTCTCCTGGACCAGCATGGCGTCGGAAAGGGCGACAAGGTGGCCATCCTGAGTTCCAACATGCCCAACTGGGGCGTCTCTTTTTTCAGCATCCTCACCCTGGGTGCCGTAGCGGTTCCCATTCTGCCCGATTTCCATACCCGGGAGATCTGCACCATTCTTGAGCATGCCGGTGTGAAGCTCCTGTTTGTTTCGGAAAATTTGTACCACAAGGTGGAGAAGGTGAAGCTGCCCGGTTCGCTGGTGATGGTTCTGATCGACCACATGGCGGTAATACCCCCGGAGACCTCTTTTGAGGAGCTGCCGGCGCTGGAGCCCTGGGAGCCTGCCGGAGGCACGGCTGTTTCGCCTGCGGAGGTGAGCGAGGAAGATCTGGCCACCATCATTTACACCTCGGGTACCACAGGCAATTCCAAGGGGGTGATGCTTATTCACCGGAATATTGCCTGGAATGGCAAAGAGGCCTTTACCGTGGAACCGGTATATTCGTACGACCGGTTTTTGTCGATCCTGCCTCTATCTCACACCTATGAGAATACCCTGGGATTGTTGCTGCCCCTTTTTCATGGGGCCTCGGTCCATTACCTCCGCAAACCGCCGGTTCCTTCGGTGCTGCTGCCCGCGCTGAAACTGGTGAGGCCCACCAAACTGCTGTCGGTTCCCCTGGTGATTGAGAAGATCTACAGAAACAAAATATTTCCTGCGTTTCAGAAAAGCCCGGTTACCCGGCTGTTGTACCGTTTTGCTCCCACCCGCAAGCTGCTTCACCGGGTGGCCGGGAAAAAGCTGATGGAGACTTTTGGCGGTGCGATCACCTTTTTCGGCATCGGCGGTTCCAAGCTCGACGAGCGCGTGGAGCGTTTCCTGAAGGAGGGGAAATTCCCCTATGCCATCGGGTATGGCCTTACCGAGACCTCCCCGCTGCTGGCGGGCACCACGCCCCGTACTCCCCGGATCGGATCGACCGGCCTCGCCATGCAGGGGGTGAAGCTCCGCCTTGGCGACGTGGACCTGGCAACCGGCGAAGGAGAGATCCAGGCCCAGGGCCCCAATGTGATGAAGGGCTATTACCAGAATCCAGAAGCAACGGCCCAGGTGTTCACCAGCGACGGCTGGTTTCGCACCGGTGACCTCGGATCGTTCGACAAGGACGGATACCTCCGCATCAAGGGGCGACTGAAGAATATGATCGTGGGTGCCAGCGGCGAGAACATTTATCCCGAAGAGATCGAATCGGTGATCAACCGGATGCGGTATGTCGTGGAATCGGTGGTGGTGGAGAAAAAGGGAAAACTGGTCGCGCTCATCCATCTGAACATGGAGGAAATAGAGCATCAGTACCACAATCTCAAGCACGATGCCGCTCTTTTTGCCGAGAAAATCAGCCAGCGCAAATCGGAAATTCTGAAGGAGATCCATGAAAAGGTAAATGCCCAGGTGAACAAGTTTTCGAAACTGCAGCAGGTTCTTTTCCACGGCGAGCCCTTTGAAAAAACCCCGACCCAGAAGATCAAACGGTTCCTGTACCAGGGCAAGAAGTAGCTGTCACCTGTTTGTTCTCTTCTGGAGGCTTAGCCTCCTGTATCATGGCTTTCTCCCGCATGCGCAGTGCGGAGCGCCTCTTTTTCCCGGTCGCCTGCCGCTTTCCGGTTTTTTCAATCTCCCTGCGTTGCTTTGTGATTGGTTACGGCCGGAGTGTCGGACCGGCCGGAGTCCTTTTGCACCTGAGGTTCCATGTTGGCTGAAAAGTGTTAATTTTGCGGTCTGATCAACCCAGGATGGAGAGCAATTCCCGGTATATGGCGAGGGGGGTTTCTGCGGCCAAGGAGGAGGTACACCGTGCCATCAGCGGCAGCGACAAGGGCTTGTTTCCGAAGGCTTTCTGCCGGGTCGTACCCGACATTCTCGGGGGAGATCCAGGCTGGTGCAACATCATGCATGCCGACGGGGCCGGCACCAAGTCCGCTCTGGCCTACCTGTACTGGCGGGAGACCGGTGATTTGTCGGTTTGGAGGGGCATTGCGCAGGACGCCCTGGTGATGAATCTCGACGACCTCCTGTGTGTCGGGGCGGTCGACAACATTCTGGTATCCTCGACCATCGGGCGCAACAAGGGATTGATTCCCGGCGAGGTAGTCGCTGCCATCATCCGTGGCACTGAGGAATTGTGCGGTGAGCTTCGGAGCCTGGGCATCGGCATCTGGCCCACGGGAGGGGAAACGGCCGACATAGGCGACCTGGTCCGCACCATTGTTGTGGATTCGACCGTGACCTGCCGTATGCGGCGCAGCGAGGTCATCTCGGCCGGTGACATCCGTCCCGGCGATCTGATCGTGGGTCTTTCCTCCACCGGCAAGGCCACCTATGAGACCGGTGAAAACAGCGGCATGGGAAGCAACGGGCTTACCGCGGCACGCCACGATCTGTTTGCCCGCTCCCTGGCCGCCCGTTATCCCGAAAGCTATGACCCTGCCTTGCCGGAGCATCTGGTGTATTCCGGTTCTTTCAATCTCACCGATCCGGTGGCTCCGGTGGCTCCGGACGCGGGCAGGATGGTGCTTTCCCCCACGCGAACCTATGCGCCCGTCATCCGCACTATCCTGGAGCAGCACCGCCCTTCCGTCCATGGCATCATTCATTGCTCGGGCGGCGGACAGACCAAAGTGATGCATTTTGCCGACCATTGCCGGGTGGTGAAGGACAACCTTTTCCCCGTACCCCCGCTTTTCCGCTTTATCAGGGAGCAGTCGGGTACCGGCTGGCAGGAGATGTACCAGGTCTTCAACATGGGCCACCGGATGGAAATGTATGTTGAGGCCGGTGCCGCCCCCCAAATCATTGAAATCTCCCGCTCCTTCGGAATCGACGCCCGGATTGTCGGCCATGTCGAACCTTTCCCCGGTAAAAAACTCACCATCCACACCGAAGCCGGCATGTTTGAATATTAGCTCGGATTGTACGGCCGCAGGAGCACCGGCTGCCATGCATGCAGGCAGGGCGACCCCTCCCACAACGGCAAAACCGGTACAACGCCGGTGGATTCCGGCATCGGTCATGCACCAAACAATCCTATTATTTTTTGATTTAATCACTTATATGGCAGAAAATTCCCTTTTGGAAAAATTTGATTCGGTCCGGACACGGTACGAGGAGCTTGCGCAGCAGATCACCGACCCGGCTGCGATGAGCGATATGAAACGCTATGTGAAACTGAATCAGGAATACAAGCGGCTGGAGTCGCTGGTAAAAGCCTTCCGGGAATACAGGTCGCTGGCAGGGAACATCGCATCGGGTCAACAGATGCTCAATGAAGAGGAGGATCCGGCGATCCGCGAGATGGCCCGGCGCGAAATGGAGGAATCGGAAGCATTGCTTCCCCTGAAAGAGCAGGAGATCAAGCTGCTGCTCATTCCCGCCGACCCCGAGGATTCGAGGAATGCCATCCTGGAGATCCGGGCGGGAACCGGAGGCGACGAAGCAAGTCTTTTCGCCGGGGATCTGTTCCGCATGTATTCCAAGTATTGCGAGCGGAAAGGATGGCGTCTCGAGGTCACCAACCTGAACGAGGGAACCGCCGGGGGCTTCAAGGAGATTGTGGCCAAGGTGTCGGGCGAAGGAGTATACGGAGTCCTGAAATACGAATCGGGGGTACACCGGGTGCAAAGGGTACCCCAGACCGAAGCCCAGGGCAGGGTGCATACCTCGGCGGCCACGGTGGCCGTGCTCCCGGAAGCGGAAGAGTTCGACGTGGAACTCCGCGAAAGCGACATCCGCAAAGATACCTACTGCTCTTCGGGACCGGGCGGACAGTCGGTGAACACCACCTATTCGGCCATCCGGCTGACCCACATCCCCACCGGCATCGTGGTCACCTGCCAGGATGAGAAATCACAGATTAAAAACCTGGCAAAGGCCATGGCCGAACTCAGGACCCGCATTTACAACATGGAATACCAGAAATACATCGACGACATCTCCCACCGGCGGCGCACCATGGTTTCGACCGGCGACCGGTCGGCCAAGATCAGAACTTACAACTGGCCGCAGGGAAGGGTCACCGACCACCGCATAGGCCTCACCCTTTACAACCTGTCGGCCATCGTAGCCGGCGACCTGGATGAAATCATCGAAAAACTGATGATTGAGGAAAACGCGGAAAGGCTCAAAGAGGCGGAAATATAACAGTGGACCATTATAACCAGCCGGCACCCGGTAGGCCGGCAAAACAGAACCTATGAACAGTGAACTGAAACTGGCCGTCCTGATCGACGGCGACAACATCCCCTCCGCCTATGTGAAGGAGATGATGGAGGAGATCGCCAAGTACGGCAATCCAACCATCAGAAGGATCTATGGCGACTGGACCAAACCCACGCTGACCAAATGGAAGAGCATGCTGCTGGAGAATGCCATCAACCCGGTGCAGCAGTATGGCTACACCACCGGCAAGAATGCCACTGATTCAGCCATGATCATCGATGCGATGGATATCCTTTATTCGGAGAAGGTCGACGGATTCTGCATCGTGTCAAGCGACAGTGACTTCACCCGCCTGGCCACCCGGCTGCGCGAAGCGGGCATGCTGGTGATCGGCATCGGCGAGAAGAAAACGCCGGAGCCTTTCATCGTGGCCTGCGACAAATTTATCTACATAGAGATCCTCAAATCGAGGGTGAAGGACGAGGATCCGAAAAGCCAGAAGGAAACGGGTAAGAAAATGGAGGTGGAAAAGATCACTCCCAAGGTGATCCGGCTGATCGCCTCCACGATTTCCGACCTCGCCGATGAGGACGGATGGGCTTTCCTGGGTGATGTGGGGAGTCTTCTCCTGAAGAAACAGCCCAATTTCGATTCGCGCAACTACGGATTCGAGAAGCTCACTCCGATGATCAATTCGACCGGCAGGTTTGAGATCGAGCAGCGTGAGAGCCCCAAGGGCAAGTCGGTCAAGCTGATATATGTGAGAAACAAAGGCTGACTTACCGCCGGAGAGAAGGATGCCTGAGCCTTTACAGGGATGTCTGCGCGGCGGCTGCCTGGTTCAGGCCGAAGGGGTTATCCTGCTCTTTTTTTTACGCCGGGCAATCAGCCTGAAAAGGAACAGAAAGAAGAGCAGCAGGAACAGGGCCACCAGGAGAGGGAGGAGCAGGGTCATCACAGGGGTGACTACGGCGGCCAGGTTTTCGCCCGAGGCCACCAGGAAGTTGGCTGTTCCGCCGGTGGTGGAGGAGGAGCCCAGCCGGAGGGCGGCGGTACCTCCCTGGATGGTGGCGGCGGCGCCTCCGCCGATGACGAATCCCATGGCCCAGCGGAGCAGTTCATTGTCGACCGGCAGCACCGAAGCCGAAAGAAGGGTCCCCGCCCCGATGGCCATGGGTGTGGAAACCGTGTCAAGCAGGTTGTCGATAAAAGGGATGTAATAGGCACCAATTTCTACCAGCGTGGCTACTCCCAGCCCGATCAGGGCGGCATTCCCAGCCAGCCATTCGAAATTGCCGGCCAGCGGTAAAAAACCCAGCCTGGCCGCCACCCCTGCGACCAGCAGGGGGATGAAAACCCTGAATCCCGCGCTGGCGCTCAGTCCGATGCCCAGCGCCACCGCCGTGATGATCTCTTTTTCCATGATCTTGCTCCTTGTTGGATACAAAGCTAATGATATTCCCCGAATAACCCTTTTCCCCTCCACCCGGGACCTTTCTCCGCATTTCCCCATGCCGCGGGCTTTTGTCAGGCCGCTTGCCTTGTCGCAGATGGCCGGAAAGTTCCTATCTTTGCTGTTCCCACTTCCAACAGACAGCGCCATGACCAGGGAGGAACTGTTCCATGAGATAAAGCAGAAAAAGAGCTATTTATGTATCGGGCTCGATACCGATGCAGGCAGAATCCCCTCCTTTCTGAAGGAGGGCGACGATCCGGTGTTTGACTTTAACCGGGCGATCATTGAGGCGACGCACGACCTTTGCGTGGCCTACAAACCCAACCTCGCCTTTTACGAAAGCAGGGGCGCCGAAGGATGGCAAAGTCTGGAGAAGACGGTGCGGCACATCCGCGCCTGCCACCCGCGCCTGTTCATCATCGCCGATGCCAAACGGGGTGATATCGGCAACACGTCGCTGCTGTACGCAAAGGCTTTTTTTGACCGGCTCGGGGCCGATGCCCTCACGGTTTCCCCCTATATGGGGAGCGATTCGGTACAGCCTTTCCTCCGAGCACCCGGCCGGTGGGTGGTGATCCTGGCCCTCACCTCCAACCCGGGGGCGGCTGATTTTCAGTTAGCCACTCTTTCCGGCGGACCTGCCCTTTTCGAAAGGGTGCTGGAAAAAGCAAAAAGCTGGGGGACCGAAGACAACCTCATGTTTGTGGCCGGCGCTACGCAGGCCGGGAATCTGGACACGATCCGCCGGATCATCCCCGGTCATTTTCTTCTGGTTCCCGGTGTCGGAGCCCAGGGGGGAAGCCTGGGAGAAGTGTCGCGCCACGGCATGAACGACCACTGCGGCCTGCTGGTCAATGTTTCCAGAACGGTTTTGTATGCCTCCCCCGGGAAGGACTTTGCCGCGGCCGCCCGGAATGAGGCTCGGCGGCTTCAGCAGGAGATGCAACAGTTGCTCCGGGAAGCCCGGCTTTTGTAAAAAACCAACGGAAACCCTCCCCTCTGAGAAAACCATTCTGTCCTGCGACCTGCCCGGGAATGCGATGCGTACCGCATGGTGAAGCTGCCGGGGGTGGCCCGGTTTGTTCACCTCTGATCCAGGCAGTACCTTCTTTCCCGGAATTCCTGAATTCCGGCAGGCACATTCCCTTCCGGTCCGGTCGGAAAGGGGCAAGCGGGAAAACACCATGAAAGTCATTGACGGAACCGGATTCCCCCCGGATTACCCGGGGGCATAGCGCCGGGGAAATACAATTTTCATCCTCCTGTTTCTATTTCACGGAAAACTGTTTAACTTGGACAAGAGAATCCGCGAACGACAATCCTCCGCGGTCTGCTGAGGGTTCATGCTTCTTATATAATTGAATATGAGAAAATTGTTTATTTTGGTGCTGGCAGCTGTATGGGTCGGTGGTGCCGATGCCCAGTTCAGCAGGGAAGCCATGGACAGCATCCGGAAAGCAACCGGGGCCGACTACCGGCATATGTTGCTGCAGCTGGGGATTGAATCGACCAGACCCGGGCCGTCGGGAAATCCGCAGGCGCCCAACGCCGCCAACACCGATGAGTCGAAAGCCACGCCTTATGGATCGCTGCCCGATCCCCTGCGCATGGAAAGCGGGAAACGGGTGAAACGTGCCTCCGTTTGGTGGAACAAACGAAGACCTGAGATTGTGGAGCTTTTCGAGAGGGAGATATACGGCAGAATGCCTGAAGGGCTACCGGCGGTGACCTGGGAGGTACGGGAAGAGCGGATCGATACCGTGGGGGCTGTTCCCGTTCTTACCCGGGAGCTAACGGGCAGGATGGATAATTCCGCTTTTCCGGAGATCGGGGTGGAGATTTCACTTCGTGTTTCCACGCCGGCGGCTTCGTCCTCTCCCGTTCCGCTGATTATGGAGTTCGGTTTTCTGTTTCCCCGTAATTTCAGGATGCCGGAACCTCCTGCCGGCAGGCCGGTTGAGCCCGACTGGAGGGAACTGCTCGTAAAAAAAGGGTGGGGGTATGCCCTTCTGGTGCCAACCAGTTACCAGGCCGACAACGGCGCCGGCCTTAACCGGGGAATCATCGGTTTTGCCAACCGGGGAGAACCCCGGAAACCGGATGATTGGGGAACCTTGCGGGCGTGGGCCTGGGGAGCCTCCCGCGCTCTGGATTATCTGGAAACCGATTCCCGGGTCGATGCCTCCCGCGTGGGGATCGAAGGGCTTTCCCGCTACGGAAAGGCTGCCCTGGTAGCCATGGCTTTTGAACCCCGCTTTGCCATCGGCTTTATAGGCTCCTCCGGAGCCGGAGGAGCCAAAATCCTTCGCCGCAACCTGGGCGAACAGGTGGAAAACCTGGCTTCCTCTTCCGAATACCACTGGTTCGCAGGCAATTTCATCCGCTATGCGGGGCCTCTTACCCCCCTCGACCTGCCGGTGGATGCCCATCAGCTGATTGCGCTGTGCGCTCCGCGCCCCCTGTTTATCAGCGTAGGCGCCCCGGATGTCGAAGGCCAGTGGGTGGACGCCCGCGGGATGTTCCTCGCCGGCCTGCACGCCGGGCCTGTTTACCGCCTGCTCGGAAAGAAAGGACTGCCCGCCGGTGAATTCCCCCCGCTGGGAACCAGCCTCACCTCGGGCGAAATCGCCTTCCGGCAGCACGAAGGAGGACATACCACCGGACCCAACTGGCCCTTTTTTATCAGTTATGCAGAGAAATATTTCAGCAAATAATCTATTCTCCATACGACCGGTGAAAACCGTAGTGCCGGCCCGCCATTCGCGGCGGCTCCGGCAGACGGCTCTGCCTGTCACAACCGACAGACTATGACAGACGAACAATGGTACTCCCTGAAGGAGATCGTAAAGGGCGAAATGCCACCCCGTCCCGTGGCCGGTTTCATCATCGACAGCCCCTGGCTTCCCGGCTGGTACGGCATCAGCACCCTCCGGTATTATGCTTCGGAAACCCTGTGGCTCGAAGCCAACCTGAAGGCGGTTTCCTCTTTTCCCGAAATCCTCTTTCTTCCGGGTTTCTGGTCCGAATTCGGCATGTGCACCGAGCCTTCGGCATTCGGGGCCAAAACCATCTGGACCCACTATGCGCTGCCCCATGCCGACCGGATCATCCATTCGCCGGAGGAGATGGAAAAGGTCAGGGAGCCCAATCCCAAAACCGACGGGTTGCTGCCCTTTGTTTTGCAGCGGCTTGTCAACTGCCAGCCGGCCATCGAAAAGGAGGGCCACCGGATCCGTTTTGCCGTGGCCCGGGGGCCGCTGAACATCGCCTCCTTCCTGATGGGAACCACGGAACTGATGATGGCCATGATGCTGGAGCCGGAACGAACCCATGATTTCCTGGCCCGGATTACCCGGTTCATCATCAACTGGCTGCAGCTTCAGAAGGAAACTTTTCCCACCACCGGAGGCATCCTGATCCTCGACGATATCGTCGGTTTCGTGGGCGAGGAGGAATGCCGCTCCTTTGCCTTGCCCAACCTGCAGAAGATCTTCAAGGCTTTTGACTCGGAGGTCAACTTTTTCCACAACGATGCCCCGGGGCTGGTGAGTGCTCCCTATTTGCGGGAGATGGGGGTGAACCTCTTCAATTTCAGTTTTGAGCATTCGCTTCAGGAGATCCGGCAACTGGCAGGTCCGTCGGTAGCTCTTCTCGGCAACCTGCCTCCCCGCGATGTGCTGGCTGCCGGGACCCCGGAGACGGTGTATGCCAGAACCCGGGAGATGCTGCTCTCTTTTCCTGACCAGCCGGGAATTCTCTGGTCGGCCGGCGGGGGGATGCCTCCCGATGTTTCAAGCCTCAACCTGCGGGCATTCCTCGACGCCCTGGCCGATTCATGAATGGCGGGGGCGATGTCGCCGAAGAATATTCCTCACAGACGGGCAACAACTAAAAGTCAACCCATGCGTACCACGATTCACAGAAAACTGCTGGCGGGCTTGTTTCTGCTGTTTTTTTTCAGCGGGGGAATCCGGGCGGGAGGCCAGGTGCTGGCCCGTTATGCCGTGACAGCCCGGGCGGGGGCCGGGATCGCTCCCCTGGCCATCCCCTGTGACCTGCCCGCAGACCTTCCGGGAAAAGGGCGGTTGGCCCTGTTTGAAACCAGGGAGGGAACCGAAAGGGAGATCCCCTGCCAGACGGAGCCCGGGGAAAGGCAGCTGCTGTGGATACTCTTCGACCACGACGCGGGCGACAGGGAGTACCTTCTGCGCAGAATCCAGGAAAGCCCCCCTCCCTCTGCCCCGGTTACCGTCAGAAAGTCGGAAACGGCCATCACCGTCTTCAGGGAGGGCAAACCGGTGCTGACCTACAACCATGCGGAGATCGCACCTCCCGAAGGGGTGGATATGAAATTCAGGCGTTCCGCCTTTATCCACCCTTTGTGGTCGCCGGGCGGGGAGATTCTGACCCGCATCCAGCCGCCCGATCATTACCACCATTACGGGATCTGGAACCCCTGGACCAAAACCGTCATCGACGGGAGGGAGGTGGATTTCTGGAATCTCCTGAAAGGGGAGGGGACTGTCCGGTATGCCGGCTGCCTGGATATGGTCGAAGGGGCGCTCTTCGGGGGGATGAAGCTTTATCAGGAACATATTTTCTTTCCGGAACAGGGCATGGAAAGGGTAGCCCTGACGGAGCTCTGGGATATCCGGGTCTGGGCCTCTCCTCATCCGGGAATCCATATGGTCGACCTCACCTCCACCCTGAACAGTCCTCTGCCTGAGGGGATCCTGCTGGATGCATACCGCTACGGGGGAGGCATCGGTTACCGGGCTACGGAAAAATGGCACAAAGACAACAGCACGGTGCTCACCTCTGAAGGAAAAACCAGGGAGGAAGCCGACGGTACCTCCGCCCGCTGGTGCATCACCGGGGGGGAATCGGCAACGGCCGCCGGGAAATCGGGCATTTTGTTCCTGAGCCATCCCTCCAACCGGATGCATCCGGAACCCATGCGGGTGTGGCCTTCCGATGCCAACGGGGGCCGGGGCGACCTTTTTTTTGAATTTTGTCCCATCCGCCACCAACCATGGAAACTGGAGCGGGCGAAGAATTACCTCCTCCGGTACCGGCTGGTGGTTTTCGACGGGACCATGGAGCCCGGGGAGGCCGAGAAATATTGGCAGGCGTATGCCTGCGACCCCTGCATCACCTGCCAGGCACCCTGACAAGGCTTTCAGGGAGGCCGGGCAAATGCCGCAGCACCTTGGCGTGGTGCGGGGCCGCACAATGGAGCAAAAGCATGATACAGATGGCTGATAAAATGAGATATCCGGTCTGTTTGGCCCTGTGGGCCTTTCTTCTGCCTGGAATGCGGGAGGCGGCGGCAGATCCCCCGGAGCTCCGTGCCGTGCAGGCAGGAACCCGAATCGACCTGTACGCCGGCCCGGCCCTGCTGACCTCCTACCGTTTCGCGGCCGATGAGAAATATCCCTTTTTCTTCCCGGTAAACGCTCCCTCCGGTGCCGGGGTCACCTCCATGCGCAATGGCTTGTATCCCCATCACAGCTCCCTCTTTTTCGGGTGCGATCAGGTAAACGGAGGCAATTACTGGCAGGAAGGCCAGGAGAGGGGGCAGATTCTGTCCCTGCATGCGGCTGTGGCCTCCTCGACAGGGAAGGAGGTGGTCATCACCGACGAATGCATCTGGAAACGGCCCGGAGCCCCGGCCCCCATACGCGACCGGCGGCGGTTCGTCATCACCGCCCCGGAGGAGGACCAATATCACATTGATTTCGACATTACCCTGGATATGCTTGAAATGGTGGTCATCGGGCAAACCAATCATTCCCTGTTCAGCGTGCGGATGGACCCTGACCTGTCGGTAACCGGCGGTGGCACCATGGTCAATGCGGAAGGAGCATCGGGCGAGCGGGAGACCTTCGGGAAACCTTCCCCGTGGATGGATTGCTCGGGTATGAGGATGGGAAAGCCCGAAGGGTTGGCCATCCTGCAGCATCCCTCGAACCTGTGGTTTCCTGCTCCCTGGTTTACAAGGGATTATGGATTCATGTCGCCCACGCCCCTGAACTGGCTGGAAGACAGCGGGGGAAGCATCACCTTCGGGAAAGGGGAGTCGGTCAGGCTCCGCTACCGGGTCGTGGTCCATGCCGGGGATGCGGTTTCGGCCGGAATTGCGGCCGCCTACAGGGAATACTGCAGGGAATGAGCTCTGCACGCCGCAAGTCCGCCGGAAAACAGGCAAGGAAGACAGCAATGGTTGTACCAATAATAGTCAAGTCGGTATGAAACGAAGGAAATTCATCAGGAGTGCCGTTGCGGCGGCGTCGGCGGGCATGGTGGTCCCGGTCATCATTCCCTCGACCGTTCTGGGCAGGGAGGCCCCGGGCAACAAAATCCAGATCGGCCAGATCGGCTGCGGGCGGATCGCACGCGACCATGACATCGGGGAGACCATTGTTTACGATCGGGCTCGGTTTGTGGCGGTGTGCGATGTGGACCGGCAGCGGCTCGCAGAGGGGAAAAGGCTGGTGGAAAATCATTACGCTACCCGGACGGGAAGCAGTCATTCCCTGGAGGTGAAGGCTTATGACGACTACCGGGAGATGCTGCTGAATCCCGGCATCGATGCGGTGATCATCAGCACCCCTGACCACTGGCATGCACAGCCTGCCATTGAGGCGGCGCTGGCGGGGAAGGACATCTATTTGCAGAAGCCCACCTCCCTGACGGTAGAGGAGGGGCGGTTGCTGAGCGATGTGGTGAGGCGCGAGGGGGTCATATTGCAGGTGGGCACCCAGCAGCGCTCTTCGGTGCAGTTCCGCAAGGCGGCCGAACTGGTGCGCAACGGGCGGATCGGCAAGCTGCACACGGTGAAAGTAGGCCTGCCCGGTGATCCGCCGGGACCGGAAGCGCCGGAGACGGCCATTCCCGCCCGTTTAAACTACGATTTCTGGCTGGGATCCACTCCCAGTGTCTATTATACTGAAATGAGGGTTCATCCTCAAAACGGTTACGGTCGGCCCGGCTGGCTCCGTTGCGAGCAGTTCGGCGCCGGCATGATCACCGGATGGGGCCAGCACCATTTCGATTCGGCAGCCTGGGGCATGGATACCGAATATACGGGTCCCCTGTCGGTGGAGGCGGTGGCTGAATTTCCCAAATCGGGTTTGTGGGATGTCCATGGCGACTTCATGGTAAAAGCTGAATTTGCCGGAGGAATCACCCTGTATGCCAGCGGCGGTTTTCCCAACGGCATCAGGTACGAAGGCAGCCAGGGGTGGATTTTTGTTTCCCGGGGCAGTTACACCGCCTCGGCCAGCGATCCTGTGTCGCGCGCTGCCAATACCAAAGCGCTGGATGCCGGCAATCCCGCCATCCTGGAAGAGGAAGCCGGGGAGGGGGAGATCCGCCTTTACCGGAGTAACAACCAGCATGGCAACTGGCTGGATTGTATCGTGAGCCGTGAAGAACCGGTGTCGCCGGTAGAGATCGGCCACCGGGCCTGCACACTCTGCCTGATCAGCCATATAGCCATGAAAATCCCGGGGAGACTGGCCTGGGATCCCGTGGCCGAGCGGTTTCTGAACAGCAGCGAGGCCAACGCCCTGCTGGGCAGGTCGCAGCGCTATCCTTACGGGACCTCCTTTCTGAATCTGTAAGTTGCGTAGCCTGTGCGAAGGCCGCCCGTTCACACCGGTGCTTCCTGCTGAGGCAGCGCTCAACGCACTGCCACGGAAGGCCGGGTCTTCAACGCCCGCAAGAAGGGCAGCCGGCCTTCCGGGCGGAGACGCGGCAAGCCTGCGGCGATAGATGACGGGATCAGATTTTCCGTACCTTGCAAAACCGGTAAAAAATTGTTTTATGAGAATGCCTACCCTAATCGCAGCGATTCTGGTATTCGCAGCCACCGGCTGCGGAGCCGGACAAACCGAAGGAAAGAAAAGCCCTTCAGCAGGTAAGGAGGGCCGGGTGAAGCTGGTCACCCTGGATCCGGGCCATTTCCATGCGGCCCTTGTGCAGAAAACCATGTATCCGCAGGTAGATCCGGTGGTTCATGTCTATGCCCCGGAGGGGGAGGATGTGAAGCAACACCTGGCCCGCATCGAAGGCTACAACCGCCGCGGGGCTGATCCCTGTTCTTGGCGGGAAGAGGTATACACCGGGGAGGACTTTCTGGAGCGGATGCTGGCTGAGAAAGCCGGCAACGTGGTGGTGCTGGCAGGCAACAACGCCCGCAAGACCGGTTACATAGCAGCGGCGGTGAAGGCAGGTTTGAATGTGCTGTCCGATAAACCCATGGTGATCAGTCCGGACCAGTTTGCCCTCCTGGAGGAGACCTTTGCCCTGGCCGCCGAAAAGGGGGTTTTGCTGTACGACATCATGACGGAACGGTATGAGGTGACAACCATGCTGCAGCGTGAGCTGGCGGTCACCCCGGCTCTCTTCGGCGAGCTGCTTCAGGGAACGCCCGACGACCCCGCCATCACCAAGGAAAGCGTTCATTATTTCAGCAAAACGGTTTCAGGAGCGCCCCTGATCAGACCCGCCTGGTTTTTCGATACCGGCCAGCAGGGGGAGGGCATTGTCGATGTGACCACCCATCTGGTTGACCTGATCCAGTGGGAGGCCTTTCCCGGGGTGGTGCTTTCGAAGGAGGATGTGGAACTGCTGTCGGCCAGGAGGTGGAGTACCCCGCTGACCGCCGGAATGTTCGGGAAGGTGACCGGACAGAAGGCATTTCCGGATTGGTTGCTGAAGGATGTCAGCGAGGGGGTGTTGCATGTTTTCAGCAACGGCGAGATCCGCTACAAGCTGCGCGGCATCCATGCCAAGGTCTCGGTGGCCTGGGAATTTGAGGCGGAAGAAGGGGCCGGTGACACCCATTTCAGCGTCATGCGGGGCAGCCGGTGCAGGGTGCTGATCCGCCAGGGCAGGGAAGAGGGCTTCAAACCCACCCTGTATGTGGAGGCGGAAGCCGGGGTGGCAGAGGAACCCTTTGAGGCGGCACTCAGCAAAAAGCTCACGGTGGAGCTGGCAGAGCGTTACCCCGGGCTGGCCTTGTCAAAAACCGGGGAACGGTTGTGGCGGGTGGATATTCCCGAAGCTCTGCGCGTGGGCCATGAGGCCCATTTTGCCCAGGTAACCCTCAGATTCCTTGATTACCTGGCTTCCGGGAAGATGCCGGAGTGGGAGGTTCCCAACATGATCGTGAAATACCATACCCTCACCGAAGCGCTCAGGCTGGCGGGAGCGAAACCGTGAATCCGGCTGATCCCCGCGCTTTTGTAAACCGTTATGCCGCAGGGAGGCGCGATGAGGACAAGCCATGGAAGCCCACCCTGCACCAAAGGGTTGCTTCAGCCGGCAGGGCCTCAGGCCACAGGGCGGGCCAGCGCGGCAAAATGACCGTAAAAACGGGCCAGCGTGCGGATGCCATTGAAGAACTGCTCCAGGGCAAAATGCTCGTTGGGAGAATGGATGGCATCGGACTCCAGTCCGAAGCCCATCAACAGGCTTTTTACCCCCAGCACCTCTTCGAAGGCCGCAATGACCGGGATGCTACCGCCTGAGCGGGTGGGCACCGGCCGTTTCCCGTACACGTCGAGGTAGGCTTTTTCGGCAGCCTGGTATGCCGGCAGTCCGGGAGGACAAACATAGCCCTGCCCGCCATGGAGAAACGTCACGCCGATGCGGATGGTCGGCGGGGCTTTGGCTTCCAGGTAATCCTTCATCAGCCGCTCTATTCTGGTGTAATCCTGGTTGGGCACCAGCCTTGACGAGATCTTGGCAAAAGCTTTGGAGGGAAGCACCGTTTTTGCCCCTTCGCCGCTGTAACCGCCCCAGATGCCGCAAACGTCGAACGAAGGACGGATGCCGGTCCTTTCGGGAGTCGTAAAGCCTTCTTCTCCCGTCAGCTCCGCAAGCCCCAGCGACTGCCGGTACTGTTCCGGGTTAAAGGGGGCCTGCGCCAGCATGGCGCGCTCCTCATCCGGCACTTCCAGCACGTCATCGTAGAAGCCGGGAATGGTGATTCTCCCCCGGTCGTCGATAATTCCTGCAATCAGTTTGCACAATTCCTGAACGGGATTGGCAACCGCCCCGCCGAAAAGCCCGGAATGGAGATCGCGGTTGGGGCCCGTGACTTCCACCTGCCAGTAGGCGAGACCTCTCAACCCCGTGGTGATGCTGGGGATATCGGGGGCGATCATGGAGGTGTCTGACACCAGAATTACATCCGATTTCAGCATCTCCCGGTGTGAGGAACACCAGTCTGCCAGGTTGACGGAGCCGATCTCCTCCTCCCCTTCGATGAGAAATTTTACGTTGCAGGGCAGGGTGCCGGTTTTGACCAGGTATTCAAAGGCTTTGGCATGCATCAGGCCCTGTCCTTTGTCGTCGTTGGCCCCCCGGGCATAGATTTTGCCCTCCCGGATCTCCGGCTCAAACGGGGGTGAGTGCCACTTATCCACCGGATCGACCGGCATGACATCCATGTGGGCGTACACAAGCACCGTGGGCAGGGAGGGATCAACGATCTTCTCCCCGTAGGTCACCGGATGGCCCGGGGTCTCATATACCCCGGCACGGTCGGCCCCTGCCTCCAGAAGCAGCTGTTTCCAGTATTCCGCCGCCCTGACCATGTCGGCCTTGTGTTCCGAAAGTGAACTGACCGAGGGAATGCGGATCAGCCCGAAGAGCTCGCTCAGAAACCGTTCTTTGTTGTCGTTGATGTATTCTTCGATGGTCTGCATATTTTTCAGTGTTTTATGATTGGGTCTGCATGTTTCCGGTCCGGTGATGCAGGGAGGCCGGCAGGATCAGTCGACGATCTCCCTGAACTGCGGATGGCTGAAATAGGCGTTAAACTCCAGGTCGGTGCGGGCTTTTTCTTTCATGGAGGAATCCAGACTGACCGCTTTCCGCAGTCCATCCAGCATCCCGGCCTGGTTTCCCGTGCGGGCTCCGATGACCGCCTTCAGGTATTCGGCGGTTGCGCTGCCCGTCGTGCCGGCCTCTTCCAGATCGGCCAGCGCTCCGTTGTAATTCCCCGACAACAGCTTCACCAACGCCGTGTTGGCATCGGCCTGGTTCCTGAAGTACTGGTTCGCCCGGTTATAGTCACCTTTCTTCAGTTCCACCAGGCCCAGGTTGTAGTTGACCTCGCTGCCCGATCCCGAGGCTGCGCCGAATAGCTCGGCCGCCCGGTTGAGGTCGCCCTCCGCCAGGGCAAGGGCTCCCGCATTGTTCCGCACAATGGGCTCGTTTCCCTTCAGGGCCGAGGCTTTTTCAAGCAGCGGCTTTGCCTCCGCGAATTTCCGCTGACCGATAAGAACCGCCGCCTGGTTGTTAAAACCGCGCCAATCATCGGGGAATACCCCCGAAAAGGCCTTGTAAAGGGCCAGTTTCTTGCCGGGATTGCCTGAAAGGGTGGCTGCATGCAACAATTCAGCCTGGTTCAGGGAGGTGGGATTCGTTTCGGCAATCCCGATGATCTCTTCATCGGTTTTCCCGATGACGTTGACCGACGTCAGCAGTTTAGCCCTGCGCAGTTTGGGCAATATCTCATCTTTCACCTGTGTGAAGGCGGCGGATAGGTTCCGGATCTCCCGTTCGCGGACCTCCGGATCGGTATACATCGACAGTACCCTCATTATGAGATCTTTATCCTGAATGTCGGACCTTTCGAGCATCTCCTTGAACCCTTCCCAGTCTTCCGGCGTGTATCTTGAACGAAGATTGGCTCCGGCCGCTGCCTCTTTCAATTGATCTTCCAAAAAGGCGGTGGAGGCTTTCTCGCGCCGTGAGGCCAGGTCAAGGTTGATGTCGATCGAGCCGTCGGGTGAGGCATAGGCGGATACTTCCACCTTTTTGATCTCTTTCCGGTCGTCGGCATGGGCATCCCTGGTATAATCGATCAGGTCCCTGACGTCGGACGATTTGGTTTCCTGGTCCCGCAGGCTGGCGCTGTTGATCAGGTAAAGGATGTCGGCTATCATCTCATCGGGGACCACCCGCTGGAAGGGATCCAGGGCTGGGTTGTACCGGCCGCTGTTGTTGGCTTCGCGCTGAATGCCGAACAACGGCTTCGGGGTGGTTTCCATCAGGGTATGGGTGGCCAGGATACCCCGGGCGATGACCACGGGATCAAAGGTGACCGATTTTTTCCCGCGGGCGGCCTGCATGTGAATCTCCAGATCCGACAGCCGCATCGGATCGGTGAATTCAAACCGTTCCCGGTAGCTGAAATTGCCTCCTGCCAGGTAGGAGATCTCCCGGTTGTTGGCCTTCACCTTTTCCCCCTGGAGGGTGACCGGTTTCAGGGAGCTCTCCCCGGCGGAATAGCGAAGCACGGGGGCTGCCACAAGGATGCTCTTCCTGTCAAAATATTTGGCCGGGAAAATGCCGTTGATGGCAACATCCACCGTGTCTCCCCGCGATTCAAGCAGCTCGGGGGTCACCTTGAAACGGATCAGTCCCGCGTTCTTCTTCATCTTTTCCAGTCCGCTGCATCCGGAGAGCAGCAGCAGGATGGCCAAAACCGGCACGAATCCTTTGAATTTGTTCTTCATGTTTTGCTGTTTCTGAATTTTGCAAAAATAGAAATCCCGGCCTGTTTTCCAAGGAGCCTCACGGGAGTATCCTCCGGTGGATCCCCGGAGGATAGCCTGCTTCCAGGATTGTTTTTTTCAGCAACGCATAATCATCCGGGTTGTTCACGAAATCAATGCGGTTGGTGTCGAGGATCAACACCGGGAACTGTCCTGCCTGCCTGAAGTAGTCAAAATAGCCCCTGGAAATCTTTTCCAGGTATTCCGGGGCGATCTGCTGTTCATATTCCCTGCCTCTCTTCCGGATGTTTTTCAGGAGGTTGACGGTGTCGAGATGGAGGTAGACATAGAGGTCGGGTTTGGGCAGCGACTCGAACACGATGTCGAACAGGCGCCTGAACAGCCGGTATTCATCCTCCTGGAGGGTGTTGCCGGCAAAAATGGCCGATTTGGTGAAATAATAGTCGGAGATGAGCATTCGCCGGAAGAGGTCGGGCTGCAGCACCTCTTTTTTGATCTGGTTGTAGCGGTCGGCCAGGAAGGAAAGTTCCAGGGGGAAGGAGTACCGTTCCTGGTCGGCGTAAAACCTGGGCAGGAAGGGATTGTCGGCAAACTGCTCCAACACCAGCCTGCTGTTGAGGTCGCTGCTGAGCCGGGAGGCCAGGGTGGTTTTGCCGGCCCCGATGTTGCCTTCGATGACTAAAAACCGGATATCCATTGATTTCATTGGCTGTTGAAAGATAGGACAGCTCGGTCCGGGTACTCATGCACGGGAGCCGTTACCGCGGCAGGTGAACCTGCCGCGGTAACGGGTTTCCCGCCTGCTGTTCCGGGCCGGGAGTGGCTTCACCCCGCGATCAGATCCGGATGCCCAGGTGATAAAAGGTGAAAGCCATGAGGTCGGTGTATTCCTCGATGACTTTGGCGGTGGGTTTGCCGGCGCCGTGGCCCGCCTTGGTTTCTATGCGGATCAGCACGGGCAGATTCCCCGCATTGTATTCCTGCAGCCGGGAAATGTACTTGAAGGAATGGGCGGGTACCACCCGGTCGTCGTGGTCGGCGGTGGTGACCAACGTAGCGGGGTATTTGACCCCCCTGGCGATGTTGTGGTAGGGCGAATAGCCGTACAGATAACGGAACATCTCCTCACTGTCGTCGCTGGTGCCGTAGTCGCCTGCCCATCCCCAGCCCACGGTGAAGCGGTGATAACGCAGCATGTCCATAACCCCTACGGCGGGAAGCGCCACCTTGAACAGCTCGGGACGCTGGTTGGCGACAGCCCCTACCAGAAGCCCGCCGTTCGATCCTCCCTGGATCGCCAGTTTTTTCGGGGAGGTGTAATTTCCGTCGATCAGAAATTCGGCTGCAGCGATGAAATCGTCGAATACATTCTGTTTGTTCATTTTCGTGCCGGCCTGGTGCCATTCCTCCCCGTATTCGCCGCCTCCCCGGAGATTGGCCACCGCCAGGATACCCCCGTTCTCGGCAAAGAAGAGCCGCGCAACCGAAAAGGAGGGTGTCAGGCTTGAATTAAACCCCCCGTAGCCGTAAAGAAGCACGGGATTGTTGCCGTTCTTTACCATGCCCTTTTTATAAAACAGGAACATGGGAATTTTTGTGCCGTCCTTGCCGGAATAAAAGAGCTGTTCGACCTGGAAATCGTCGGGGTCGAAGCTGACCTGCGGCCGGTTGTGGAGCGCCGATTCACGGGTGTTGAAATCGTACCGGTAGACTTCGCTGGGAGTGTTGAAGGAGGTGAAGGAAAAGAAGGCCTCGGGATCCTCCTTTTTGCCGCTGATCCCCCCGGTGGTTCCGATGCCGGGAAGGGGAAACTCATAGCTGAAGGTGCCGTCGTATTCGTATACCTCGAGGTGGCTGTATGCATCCTTCATGTAGTTGAGAATCATTTTTCCCCCGGCGAGGGTCGCCGACGAGAGGACATTCTCTTTTTCGGGCACCAGTTCGACCCAGTGCTCTTCCTCCGGGGCGCGGGTGTCGATTTTCAGGATCCGGTATTTGGGCGCCTTGTAATTGGTGATGACAATCAGAAAATGGTCCAGGTTGTCGATCACGTTGAAGTCGTATTCGAACGATTCCATCAGAGGGATGAAACTTTTGTCGTTTGACTTCATATCGCGGAAGGCCAGCGAATTGCCGCTGGTGGTTTCCGATTTGGATAGCAGCATGAAACGTTTGTCGTCGGTGAGCCCGGCATGGATATAGCGTTTGGGATGTTCAGGATCGCTGGCGATGAGGGGGTCGTCGGCGGGATCGGTTCCCAGTTTGTGGTATCGTACCTTGTGGTTCTCGTTCGAAAGGGAACGTTCCCTGCCCGGTTCGGGTTTGTCGTAGCAGCTGTAAAAGAAGCCGTTGTCATACCAGGAGGCCCTTGAAAATTTCACCCACTGGATGTGGTCGGGCAGCAGTTCTCCCGTCTCGATGTTTTTTACGAAGATTTCGTTCCAGTCGGATCCGGAGCGGGCAATGTTGTAGATCAGGTATTTGCCGTCGGGCGAGATCTCCAGACCGGTGAGGGCCACCGTGCCGTCGTCAGACAGAGCGTTGGGGTCGAGCAGGAGCCGGGGTTCGCCGCGGAGGCTGTCGGCCGTGTATAAAACGCTTTGGTTCTGCAGCCCGTCGTTTTTGGAAAAAAAGTATTTCCCGGCTTCCTTGAAGGGGGCCGAAATTTTGGGGTAGTTCCAGAGGCTGGTGAGCCGGGCCCTGATGCTGTCACGGCCCGGCAGGCTTTCCAGGTAGGCGAAGGTCACTTCGTTCTGAGATTCCACCCACCGGGCGGTGGCTTCACTGTTGTCATCCTCCAGCCAGCGGTAGGGATCTTCAACCGGGGTGCCCCAAAGGGTGTCGGTTACGGCTTCTTTCTGGGTTTCCGGATATACCGGGGGTTTCTGCCGGACACAGGATGCGATCACTGTCATAAGCATTAAGAAACAGATGTACTTTTTCATTTTAAGCGCTGTTTATTTTGGTTTTACATTTCTTTCACGCAGCGCCGCAAGGTACGCTTTTTCTGTGAAAAATCCGAGGAGACACCCCTCCCCGGTGTTAATCAGAAACAGACGCCTCACCTGTGGTTTTTGTTAAGGAGTGGGGCGGTTGCAGTTGAAATGACTGCTTTTTCCTTCGGGGAAGGATGTTATTTCTACCTTTGCCGCAACAGGCACGGGTATGACCAGAACGGCGGAACTGGCAGAAAAAGGTATAGGCGCTTTGATGCTCCAGTATTTTATTCCCTCCTTCGTGGGAGTGATGGCCAATGCATTGTACAACATTGTCGACCGGATTTTCATCGGCCGGGTGGTGGGTGCCGAGGCGTTGTCGGGTATTACGGTGGTGTTTCCGGTGATGATGATCATAGCCGGTTTCGGGATGATGCTGGGGGTGGGCAGCGGCGTGCTGGTTTCGATCAATATGGGGCGTCGTGACCTGCGGCAGGCGGAGAGGATCCTGGGCGCCGGTTTTGCCGCCGTGCTTGCCGTATCGCTGCTGACGACCCTTCTGGGTTTTCTCCTGAAAGGCCCGGTTCTGAGTTCTTTCGGCGCCACACCGGAAACCTATCGGTTTGCCGACGATTACCTGAACATCATCCTGGTGGGGGTGCTGTTCCAGATGACGGGCTTTTCTATGAACAACATCATCCGGTCGGAAGGCAACGCCCGCATCGCCATGGTGAGCATGCTCATCAGCGCCGGCACCAATGTTTTGCTTGACGCGCTTTTCATCATGGTGTTGGGGATGGGAGTCCGGGGGGCGGCCCTGGCGACGGTGATATCCATGGTGGTATTGTCGGTCTGGGTTTTTGCCCATTTCCGGCGCGGAAGGTCGGTGGTGCGGCTCAGAAAGGAGTACGTGCGCCTGGACGTACCGATCCTGCGTGAAATTGTCGCCATCGGGATGGCTCCCTTTGCCATGCAGGTGGCAGGCAGCGTGGTCCAGGGGCTTCTGAACAAAAAACTGATCCATTTCGGGGGCGACCTGGCCGTGGGTGCCATGGGAATCGTCAACTCGGTGGCCACCCTGGTGATGATGGCCCTGGTGGCCATCAACATGGCTTCCCAGCCGATCATCGGATTCAATTACGGAGCCCGCGCTTACCTGCGTGTCAGGGAAGCCCTGCGGATCGCCCTGATTTCGGCCTCGCTGATATCCACCGGCGCTTTTCTTCTTTTTGAACTCATCCCGGGACCCGTTGTCTCGCTGTTCAATACCAGCAGCCGGGAGCTGTACGATATTACCGTCAGGGGGTTGCGCATTTTCCTGCTTTCCTGGCCCTTTGTCGGCTACCAGGTGGTGGCCAGCCATTTTTTCCAGTCGGTGGGGAAAGCCCGCATTGCGATGATCCTGACCCTGTTGCGGCAGGTTTTCCTGCTGCTGCCGCTGCTGCTGCTCCTGCCCGGGTGGTGGGGTCTGAAGGGGGTGTGGATCGCCTTTCCGGTATCCGATCTGCTCACCGCGCTGGTGGTGCTTTTCTTCCTCGTGCCGGAGTGGAAGAAGCTGGATGCCGGGGGGAGCGTCTGATGCGGCCGGATAGTCGCCTTCGCCGGAAAGGAATCAGGCGGGGGTCTCTTTTCCTGCGCTCTTCCCGATTTTCTCGCGCAGGGCTTTGCCTGTATAGGAGTTTTCTGCCAGCACCAACTGCTCCGGCGTACCTTCAAAGACGATGCTTCCCCCCTCGTCGCCCCCTTCCGGCCCCAGGTCTATGACCCAGTCGGCCGATTTGACGATTTCCAGGTTGTGCTCAATGATCAGGATGGAGTGTCCCCGTTCCATGAGTGCATTGAAGCTGTCCAGGAGCTTCCGGATGTCGTGGAAATGGAGCCCGGTGGTAGGTTCGTCGAAAACAAACAGCGTGGGGGTGTCTTTTTCCCTGGCCAGGAAGGAGGCCAGTTTCACCCGCTGGCTTTCCCCGCCCGAAAGGGTGCTCGACGACTGTCCCAGTTTCACGTAGCCCATTCCGACCTCCTCCAGAGGTTTCAGCTTCCTGATGATCCGTTTCTCGGCGGCGGCCTTGCTTTTTCCGAACAGCTCAATGGCTTCAGAAACGGTCATGTTCAGGATATCGTCGATGCTACGGCCTTCATAGCGGACATCGAGGATTTCCTCGCGGAACCGTTTGCCGCCGCATTCCTCGCACACCAGGTAGACATCGGCCAGGAACTGCATCTCCACCTTGATGATTCCCTCTCCCTGGCAGGATTCGCAGCGGCCTCCGGCTACGTTGAAGGAAAAATGGGAGGCGTTCAGCCCCTGGTAGCGGGCAGCCGGCTGTTCGGCAAACAATTTCCTGATTTCATCGTAGGCTTTCAGATAGGTGACCGGGTTGGAGCGGGAACTTTTGCCGATGGGATTCTGGTCGACGAACTCCACCGCCGAAAGCAGATGGAGGTCGCCACGCAGCGTGTCGTGAATGCCGGTGCGGTCGCCGTAGCCTCCGAATATTTTGGTAAGCGCGGGAACCAGGATTTTGGTGACCAGCGACGATTTACCCGATCCGCTGACCCCGGTGACCACCGTGATGGTGTTCAGCGGAAACCGGACCGTCAGGTTGCGGAGGTTGTTCTCGCGGGCCCCGCATACTTCGATGAAGTTGCTCCATTTCCGACGGAAGGAGGGGAGGGGGATGGTTTCCAGTCCTGTCAGGTACCGGGCGGTGAGGCTGGAGGGGGTGGCGCCGAGCGTGCGGGGATCGCCCTGGAAGACGACCTCCCCGCCGTGAAGCCCCGCACGGGGGCCGATGTCGATGATCTGGTCTGAAGCCCGCATGATCTCCTCGTCGTGTTCGACCACAATGACGCTGTTGCCCAGCTTCTGCAGCTTCCGCAACACCCCTATGAGCCGTTGCGTGTCGCGGCTGTGAAGCCCGATGCTTGGCTCATCCAGGATGTACATCGATCCCACCAGGTTGCTGCCCAGCGATGTGGCCAGGTTGATCCGTTGTGATTCCCCACCGGAAAGTGTCGACGACAACCGGTTCAGGGTCAGGTACCCCAGCCCTACTTCGACCAGATATTCCAGCCGGTTTCTGATTTCGGTCAGCACCCGGCGGGCAATCTCCTCTTCATGGCGCGGAAGCTCCAGCTCTTTGAAAAAACGGTACACCCCGGCCACGGGCAGTAAAACCAGCTCCTGCACGGACCTGCCGCCTACCCGTACGTAACCGGCCTCTTTGCGTAAACGGCTTCCCCGGCATTCCGGACAGACGGTTTTCCCCCGGTAGCGGCTAAGCATCACCCGGTACTGGATCTTGTAGGATTGTTCTTCCAGGTGGCGGAAAAAACCATTCAGCCCCTCGAAATAGCGGTTGCCGCTCCATAAAAGCTCCCGCTGTTCTTCTGTAAGTTCAAAATAGGGCCGGTGGACCGGAAATCCGAAATGGTGCGCGCTGGCAACCAGCCGGTCGCGCCATTCTTTCATCTTTTCCCCCTTCCAGCAGGCGATGGCCTCCTGGTAGACGGACAGCGACTTGTTGGGGATCACCAGGTCTTCGTCAATTCCGATGACCTTGCCGTATCCCTCGCATTTCGGGCAGGCCCCCATGGGATTGTTGAAACTGAAAAGGTGTACCGTGGGCTCCTCGAATTCCATCCCGTCGGCTTCGAAACGGTTGGAAAAGGAGAGAGCCCGGATTTCTTCTCCCTCCCCGAACCGTAGGCTGCATTCTCCGTGGCCCTCGTAAAAGGCGGTCTGTACCGAGTCGGCCATGCGGTTCACGGTATCCTCGTCGGCGGCCACCTGCAACCGGTCGATGAGAATGCTGCATTTTTCCCGGCAGTCGTCAAGCCGCCCGCTTGCCAGCAGCTGATCGATCCGGTATATGGTATTGTTCAACTCAAGCCTGGTGAATCCTTGCTGTAAAAGCAGTTCGGCCTCCCGCGCCATGGAGCGGCCACCGTTGGCCCGCAAAGGAGCCGTGATCAGCACCCAGGTTCCTTCAGACCGGGAGAGCATGGCATCCACCACGTCGGTTACCGCGTGGCGCTTCACCTCCGCCCCTGACAGCGGCGAAAAGGTGTGCCCCACCCGCGCAAACAACAGCTTCATGTAATCGTAGATCTCGGTCGAGGTGCCGACCGTTGAGCGGGGATTGCGGGTATTTACCTTTTGTTCGATGGCAATGGCCGGCGGTATCCCCTTGATGAAATCCACCTCGGGCTTGTCGAAGCGGCCGAGAAACTGCCTCGCATAGGCGGAAAGACTCTCCACGTAGCGACGCTGCCCCTCCGCAAACAGGGTGTCAAACGCCAGCGACGACTTCCCCGACCCCGATACCCCCGTCACCACAACAAACAAATCCCTCGGTATGGATAAACTGAGATCCTTCAGGTTGTTCACCCGCGCACCCCTGATTTCGATCACCCGGGGATTCTTTTCTGACGCCATGGATGGAGAAACTTAAGATTTTTACTGAAATATTTGGATTTTTCAGCGAAATGTCACATTTTTACAGCGCGCAAATTTACAATTTTTGTTTCACCTGCTTAAGTCCGGTTGCCTATAGCTGACACTTTACTTTTTGTTCAATAAATAGAAAGTAATGTTCAAAGCGGAAAATTTGAACGACAATGAGCTCGTTCAAGCTTTTGTAAATGGCGACCATCACTCCCTTGAATTGCTCATACGCCGTCACAAGAACAGGGTTTATTCCTACATCCTGCTTATCGTAAAAAAACAGGAACTTGCCGAGGATATTTTCCAGGATACCTTCATTAAAGTCATCCATTCGCTGAAATCGGGCAAGTATACCGAGAACGGCAAATTCATTTCTTGGGTGCTGCGTATCTCCCACAACCTCATCATCGACCACTTCCGCAGGGAGAAACTCAACGGGGTGGTGTCGAACGACAGTTGTGAAACCGACCTGTTCAACTCAAGGAAATTTTCGGACCAGAATGTCGAGGAACAGCTGATTTCCCGGCAGATCCTGTTTGAGGTGAAGGAGCTGGTGAAACAGCTTCCCGAAGACCAGCAGCAGGTTATCCACCTGCGCCATTACATGGGCCTCAGCTTCAAGGAGATTGCTGAACTGACCGGCGTAAGCATCAATACAGCCCTGGGAAGGATGCGCTACGCCCTGATCAACCTCCGTAAACTGATCCGCGAAAAAAACCTGACGCTCACCATCAATTAACATTCATTAACACAATAAAGCAACCGGGGCACCGTTTAAAAAGAAAACAATCCGGGAATTTTTTAAAGGTGCCTATGAAAAACTTTACACCCCGTTTTATTATCCTGCATGCAGACAAGGGGAAACCGGTTCAGAAACCTATGGGATTCTTACCGGATGATGAATCCGGAGCAATCAGCACAGACTGTCCCGCCTGGTTCTCCCCTCCCGAAAGATCGGTGAATGCGCTGCTGAATTACGCCCGGTCGCTGCATCTGATCAGGACCGAAACCGCAGGGGTTGCCGAGTGCAACCTGAACTGAAAAAAACCCGGAGTTGCCTCCGGGTTTTTTTTTTGCGAAAAAAGCGGGAAAAAATTTGCAAATTAAAATCAATATAGTATATTTGTGATATCAAAATAATATCAAAAATTAATCAAAATGGAAAAGAAGTTCAATCCCTGGTCGGGGTACCTGTTTGTTTTAATTGAGCTTGTGCTGCTGGTTATTACGGTATTTTCGGGGATGCGCGGATTGGTGCTGCCTGCCGCGGTTTCCGGTTTTCTGTTTATGTTCATGGTTATCGGGTTTCTGATTGTCAACCCGAATGAGAGCTGCGTTCTGGTGTTGTTCGGGGCATACAAGGGGAGCGTGAAGGAGAACGGTTTTTACTGGGTGAATCCCTTTTTCAGCCGCAAGAAGATTTCGTTGCGGGCCCGCAACATCAATTCGGAGCCCATCAAGGTGAACGACAAGATCGGGAATCCGATCATGATCGGTGCCGTGGTGGTATGGCGTGTGCGGGAGACCTTCCGGGCGGCTTTCCAGGTGGACGATTACGAGCATTTTGTAACAATACAGACGGAGGCGGCCATCCGGAAGCTGGCGGGTCTGTATCCGTACGACAATTTTGAGGACCACGGGGCGGAGGTGACGCTTCGCAGCGGGGGTGAGGAGGTGAATGAGCAGTTGGAGAAGGAGCTTGCCGAGCGGCTCAACATTGCGGGGGTTGAGGTTATGGAGGCCCGGATCAATTACCTGGCTTATGCCCAGGAGATTGCGCAGGCCATGTTGAAGCGGCAGCAGGCTTCAGCGATTGTGGCGGCCCGTTTCAAGATTGTGGAGGGGGCGGTCAGCATGGTGGAGATGGCGCTTGATGAGCTGAGCAAGAAGCAGATTGTGACTCTTGACGAAGAGAAGAAGGCGTCGATGGTGAGTAACCTGATGGTGGTTCTTTGCGGTGACCGCGAGGCCACGCCCATTGTAAATACGGGCACCCTTTATTGACGGCATTTTGCGGATCCTGACGGTGGTCTGTCCTTCCGTGGGGGGCTGCCGGCGGCAGGCATGTTTTTAAGTGAATCCGATACAAGCGGCAAGATGGACAAAATATGGTTCAGGGAGGAGCAGCGTTTCGATCAGTGGTATCACTGGTTGCCGATGGGCATCATGGTGTTGGTAACCGCGGGGCCTTTGTGGTACGGTTTATACAGTCAGCTGACGACCGGTGAGCCTTGGGGCACCGATCCCTCCTCCGACGGGGAGCTGATCATCATCACCTTGTCAGTGACCCTTCTGATGGGGGCCATTGTCCTTTTGTTTGGCGCCCTCCGGATGCAGGTGGAGGTAACCGCCGGAGGGGTGCGGTTTCGTTATCTGCCCCTGGTGCGCAAATGGAGAATGATTCCGGCCGCTTCCATCGAGCGTTTTGAGGTGGGGCGCTACCGGCCGGTAACCGGATTCGGGGGCTGGGGCGTGCGCTTCGGGATGGCGCATATCCGTCGCGGGGTGTTCACCAAACGGAATGCCTTCCATGTGTCGGGGACTACCGGTTTGAAGCTTTACCTCCGCGATGGGAGGGTTCTGCTGCTGGGCACCCGGCGTTCTCAGGCGATCACCTATGCCATGGAAAAAATGATTTCCCCGCAGCGGGAGCCTGCCACCGGCAAGTTCTAAGAAAACCCTGTATGACCAAGAAAAAGACTTTTGCGCTGAGGATCGACAGCCGTCTGCTGACGGCCGTTGAGAAATGGGCTGCCGATGAATTCAGGAGTACCAACGGGCAGTTGGAATGGATCATTTCTAAAGCGCTGAAAGAGGCCAAAAGGATCAGGGGATCGATTGAGGCGGAGGGTGAGGAAGAGGCCTGAGCTGTCCGGCCGTTAAGCCACCGGCCCCTGTCGCTCATTGCTCCTGGTTCCGTATGCGGATCCCGGGGGAAAAGGCGGGAGGGGCTGTTTGTTCAGGGAGGGTATACCCGCTGTGCCTGCCGGCTTGCGCAGGCCGGTGCGGCGGCGGAAAACCGCTTCCTGGCAGTTTTTCAGAGTGCGGAATTCAGACGTCTCCGTTCCGGGATCCGATGACCCTGACAAGCCTGTCCCCGCGTTCCGAGAGCACCCCGATGGGATTGTGCTCCAGTGCGAGGGAGTCGAGGAGTTTCTCGACGGTCGGGGAGGCCTCGGGGGTGACGGCCACCAGGAGGCCGCCGTTGGTCTGGGGGTCGCAAAGCAGGTATCTCCACTCCTGCTTTTCCAGTTCCAGGGTGTGGGCCAGGCTTTCCCAGTTCCTGTGGGTGCCGCCGGGGATACAGCCTGCTGCCAGGTACTCCCCGACCGGAGGGAATCGGGGGATGTCTTCATAACGAAGGGTGGCGCTGACAGAGCTGCCGGCGCACATTGCGGCCAGATGGCCGAGGAGGCCGAAGCCGGTGACATCGGTCATTGCCCTGACCCCTTCCAGAGCGGCCAATTCAGCTCCCGCGCAGTTCAACCTGAGCATGGAATCTGTTGCGAGGTTTTCATCTCCCTGCCGAAGCAGCCCTTTTTTGAGTGCGGTAGTCAGGATGCCCACTCCGAGGGGTTTGGTGAGATACAGGCGGCACCCCGGGGTGGCGGTGTTGTTGCGTTTCAGCCTGCTGATCGCCACGGTGCCGGTGACGGCCAGTCCGAAGAGGGGTTCGGGCGAGTCGATGCTGTGGCCTCCCGCGAGGGGAATGGAAGCTTCACGGCAGGTGCGGGCGCCGCCTTTCACCACTTCCGCGGCATACCGGGGGTCGATCTGCTGTACGGGCCACCCCAAAATGCTGATGGCCAGCAGCGGGGTGCCGCCCATGGCATAGACATCGCTGATGGCGTTGGCAGCGGCTATTCTTCCGAAGGTGAAGGGATCGTCGACGATGGGCATGAAAAAGTCGGTGGTGCTGATCAGGGCGGTGCCGTCGCCCATGTCCATTACGGCGGCATCGTCGGCGGTTTCCCGCCCCACCAGGAGTTGCGGATGAGGGTATCCGCTGTCCGCCTCCCGGAGGATGGACGAGAGGGTGGAGGGAGCGATTTTGCATCCGCATCCCGCCCCGTGGCTGTATCGGGTCAGGGCAATCCCCGGTTTTTCTTGTCTCAAGGGTTCCGGTCGGTTTTTATGGTTAATAATGCGCTGCAGGCGGAAAATACCGGGTCCGGGGAGATCCTGCTGTCATCCGTTGGTCCCGGCATGCTGATCAGGGGTTTTATCAGGATTTATAAGGGTTGGGCCCGGAGGGCTTTGCGTCTCCGGATGCTGATGGCCGATCCTGTTTGCGGAATCAAAGGCCAGCAGCAGGGTGCAGTTTTTTTCAGGGGAGGTATCTTCCGAAGGCAGGGGGGTGATCCTGTCCTGCCGGTGCAGGAGAAGTCCCCGCCGGTAGGTCTTATCGTAGTAGTCAAGGATCAGGGAAACCAGGGGAGTCCATTGTTTTTCATTCAGCAGACGGAGGGCCTCCCGGGCGGCCTGGTTTCCCAGCCTCCGGGAGATCCTTCCGATGGCTTCCGCCAGGAGTTCCGGCTGCTCCCCGGCATATTCGTCCACGATCCGTTTCACCCTTTCGGCGGCGGGGATGTCGAGGAAGTAGAGTTCGCTGTCGAGCATCCGCAGGTAGAGCGGCTTCGGGAGGGTTACGCCGCCGATGTTGCGGCTTTCGTCCTCGAGCCAGACAGGCCGTGAAAGCTCCTTTGTCCGGAAGGCTTCAAAAAGGTCGTTTTCGAATTGTTCCTGGGTGGGTTGTCTGCCCATGGAGCCGAAGGAGGAGCCTCTGTGGTTGGCCACTGCTTCCAGGTCGATGGTCTGGCATCCCAGGAGGGCCAGCTGCCGCAGGAGGGCTGTCTTGCCGCTGCCGGTGTATCCGCCGACGATTTTCAGCTTCGGCGGGGTGTTGAAAAAGTCCAGGACATGGTTCCGGTAGGCCTTGTATCCTCCCCGCAGGAGCAGAAGCTCCGTGAAGCCGTTCCGGAGGAGATGGCCGGCAAAGGCGTTGCTGCGCATACCGCCGCGCCAGCAATGGACGGCGGCTTTATGGCCTCCGGCAAAGGCGGCCGAACGGGTTACATACCCTTCCATTGCGGGTTCCGCAAAACTGTATCCCAGACTCATGGCCTTCCCCGGCGATTCCTGGACGTAGGCCTTACCCACGGCGGCCCTCTCCTCGTCTGTAAACAGGGGAATGTTGGCCGCGCCGGGAATGTGCCCCCGGAGGAATTCCGAGGGAGAGCGCACATCAATGACCGGGAGCCCTGATGCCAGGAATGCCGCAACTTCCGTTTCGATGACCATGGAGGCAAAAGTAGTCGTTTCAGGCCGAATCAGAAAGGGTGGACAACCAGGAAAAAGGCAATTAAAAAAACTTTAAATTCAGGCGGCGCCGGGGGCCTGCCTGTTCCATGCCTTTCAATTTGTGTTAATTTTACCGGTTGAAAAAATTAAAAACCATCCGATGAAGATCAGTCCGTTACAATTGGAAAGGGCCAATTACCAGCCCAAGCTTCCCGGGACCTTTAAAGGCGCTTTCCGTCTGGCGGAAGGGAAGCCTGCCCACTCGGTTGCCGACCGTGAGGAGATCAGGGATCAGTTTCCGCAGACCTATGGTATGCCGGTAGTCACCTTTACGGAGGGTGGCGGCAGCAAGGAGCATGGGCCGGTGCGGGTAGGGGTCATCCTGTCGGGAGGCCAGGCACCCGGCGGCCACAATGTGGTTGCCGGCATTTTCGACGGTATCCGGAAGCTCCATCCCGACAGCCGGTTGTATGGTTTTCTGGGGGGACCCGACGGGCTGATCAGACATCGCTACATGGAAATCACTGCCGGCTACCTGGAAGGATTCCGCAATACAGGTGGTTTCGATATCATCGGATCGGGGAGGACCAAGCTGGAAGAGCCCGAACAATTCGACAAGGGGCTTGCCATTTTGAAGGAGTTGGGCATTGAGGCGCTGGTGATCATCGGAGGCGACGATAGCAACACCAACGCCTGTGTGCTTGCGGAATACTATCTGACCAAAGGGGCCGGAGTCAGGGTAATCGGCTGTCCGAAAACCATCGACGGGGACCTCAAAAACGAAATGATAGAGACCTCTTTTGGTTTTGACACGGCGACCAAGGTTTACTCCGAGCTGATCGGCAACATTGCCCGCGATGCCAATTCGGCCAAGAAATACTGGCATTTCATCAAGCTGATGGGGCGGTCGGCCTCTCACATCGGCCTGGAGTGCGCTTTGCAGACGCAGCCGAACATCTGTCTGGTATCGGAAGAGGTGGCTGAAAAGAAACAGACCCTCCGGGATATTGTGGAATACATGGCCGGGGTGGTAGCCGGGCGGGCGTCGCGGGGGCTGAACTTCGGAGTGGCGCTGGTTCCTGAGGGGCTGATCGAATTTATTCCCGAGATGAACCTTTTGATCAGGGAACTGAACGACCTGCTGGTGGAGGGTACCGCTACCGAGGAGCAGTTCAGGAAGACCACCGATGAGGATGAACGGCGGGAGCTGATCGCTTCGCGGTTGTCGGCGGCATCGGCAGGGGTGTACCGTTCGCTGCCCGAAGGAATCGCCAACCAGCTGACCCTTGACCGCGATCCGCACGGAAATGTGCAGGTATCGCTGATCCAGACGGAGGTTTTGCTTGGGGAGATGGTAAAAAAGCGGCTTGCGGAGATGAAGGCCGCCGGCCTGTTCAACGGCAAGTTCAGCACCCAGTACCACTTTTTCGGATATGAAGGGCGTTGTGCGGCACCTTCCAACTTTGATGCCGATTATTGCTATTCGCTGGGTTACACGGCGGCCATGCTGGTTGGCGAAGGGAAAACGGGTTACATGGCGTCGGTCAGGAACCTGACGAAGCCGGCAGAGGCCTGGAAGGCGGGCGGGGTTCCGGTGACCATGATGATGAACATGGAAAGGCGGCACGGGCAGCTGAAGCCGGTGATCCAGAAGGCGCTGGTCAGACTGGACGGTGGTCCTTTCCGTTATTTTGCGGAGAAACGGGCCGAATGGGCCGTAGAAACCAGTTTTGTTTATCCGGGGCCCATCCAGTATTTTGGTCCGCCGGAGGTTTGTGATCAGACCACCCTGACCCTGAGACTGGAGCAGGGGGAGGCGTAAAAATGAGCGGAGCCCCGGCAAGTGCCGGGGCTCCGCTTTTTCCGGGGAGTGTCCCGTTACAGGTTGACCGACAGGTAAAAGGCCGGTCCGTCACCGTAGTAACGGTCGGGCAGCAGAACCAGTCTGTAACCCCGGGGCCCGGCCTTAAAGTAGGCGTTGCCGAGACGGAAGTAAGGCTTGCCGCCGATCCTTACCCGCAGCGCCCCGTGAGGCAGTTCATTGAACCAGATTCCGAAGGGGTCTTCCACCCAGACATAGCCGATTCCGCGGTAATAACGGTAGAAAAAGCCGTTGTCGAAATAGTAGCGGTTGTGGCCGGCGAAAAAGAGGAAGGGTTCATGCCTGAAGCCCCGCAGGATGTGCCCGTATCCGGGGTAGTACCAGTAATTCCTGTTGTTGCGGAAGCTGGCCGGGATATGGCCGTCGCGGTAATGGTGGCTGAAGTTCCAGTGCCGGTCGTTCCAGGCATATTTCCGGTTTTCCCAGTCTTCCCGGGCGTAGTTTCTGTAGGCGCGTTCGTTCCAGTTGTTATGCCGGCTGTACCATTCCTCCCGGTTGAACCCGTGGTCTTCATATTTTCCCGAACCCTGTTCTCTGTGGGAGGTTCCGTTGCGGTTTTCCTCCCTGTTGTCGCGGCCTTTCCATTTGCTTCCGGTGTCCTTGTGTCCGTCACTGCGCTCTTCCCATGCGTCTTTTTCATTCATACCCCGGGGTCCGTGTTCCCGGGAGGGCCGGGTCATTGCCGGTTTGTCACCGGGGTTCCGGGTGCCGGCATCGGGGAGGTCGCGTCCGCGCTCCGCATCCGTGACTCCTGAAGCGGCTGCCTGCCGCTCGTTGGCGATGGCCGGCTGTTCATTCCTGGTTACCCCTCTGCGGGTACCGGTCCCTTCGTCCGACCGGATTGCGGTACGGCTGTTTTTTTCGTGGTCGCCGTTCTCTCTTCCACGCGCCGTCTGTCCGGCTGCACCGATTACTGCGCCCATCATCAGGATGGAAACATACAGTGTGAAGATTCTTGTTTTCATGGCTTCCGTTTTTAATTTGTTATGTATGACGCCGGTGAACTTATAAAACGGAATGCAAACCTTGTGCCAACATTTATAAATGTAAGCGGAGGCCGGGTATTGATTCCGGCAAGCCTGGTTTTCGGGGGAGGGCGAAAGAAAGAGGTGCGGGCGGTTTTTCAGGAAATAAAGCTCTTCGGACGGCGGTAACCGCCGGTTGAGGGCTGACAGGGTTTCCGGTTTTGTCACTGCGGGAGGAAGCCGGTTTCCCGTTGCGGGGCAGGTCAGAGGCAGCGGATCAGTTTCCGGAGGCTGGCGTAGGTATTATCGGAGAGTTCCTGCCATTGGTCAGGCGGAACCCAGCGCACCTGGGTAATTTCTTCGCCGGTTTCAGGGACCGGTTGTTCGTTGCCGGGGGCTTCCATTCTGAACCAGCGGGTTTCCTTAAGGATCCAGTGTCCGCAGCCGTCGGCCCCGGTGCTGCGGTACAGGTGCCAGGTGGAGGGGCAGGACCCGGTGATGACAAGGCGGGTAAGGCCGGTTTCCTCGCGGACTTCCCGGAGGGCTGCGGCCCCGGGGGTTTCGCCCGGCTCCTGTTTTCCCTTGGGAAGGTCCCACCAGCCCCGCCGGCGGATGAACAGAAGGGCTCCGTTACGGAAGACCAGGCCGCCGGCGGCCGGTACCTGAATAAACAGCTTCCTGAAAGCCTTCCACAGGCGACCTTCATTTCCTGTCAGCTGAAGACGGGGAGATTCCCCCTCCAGAAAAGCCGTTGCTGCGGCTTCCACCCCGGAGGGAGCGCAGGGACATTCACAAACCTGTGCCGCCTGACCGGCCGCGGTACCGGGGGAGGCGATCAGAATGCTCCGCTCATTCAGAAAAACTTCATACATTTGACCGGAAATTATAGTTGGAAGATGGACAGGACGCCACAGGCCGAGGTTGCCGGCATGCTATTGCAAATTAACGCAATAAAAACAGAACCTTCAAAGCCTTTTACCTGGGCCTCCGGATGGAAGTCGCCCATATATTGCGACAACCGGAGGATTCTGTCCTTTCCGTGGGTGCGGGATTCGATCCGTGACCGGTTTGTGGCCGCAGTGAAGGAGCACTTTCCGGGTGCGGAGGTGATCGCGGGGGTAGCCACGGGGGCCATCGCCCATGGGGTGCTGGTGGCCCAGGCGATGGACCTGCCTTTTATCTATGTGCGGTCGGAACCCAAGTCGCACGGTCTGGAAAACCTGGTGGAAGGGGTTCTGGAACCGGGGCGCCGGGTGGTAATCCTTGAAGACCTGGTATCCACCGGAAACAGCAGCCTGAAGGCAGCCCGTGCAATCAGCAGCCAGGGGGGCGCCGTGATGGGCATGGTTGCCATTTTTACCTATGAGTTTCCGCAGGCCGCCGAGAATTTCAGACAGGAAGGGGTACCTCTGGTGACGCTGAGCCGGTATGAGGTGCTGATCGAAGAGGGAATTCGTCAGGGGGTGATTGCTGCAGAGCAGCTGGAGCGATTGCTGCAGTGGCGCCGCGACCCCGCCGGCTGGGGCCGGTGAAAACCACCGGCGCGCCGGTTCTCCGGTTCATATTCAAAACCAGGCTGCCATGGGAGTCCATAAATATGTGAGCGACGTGAAGACCATCGATCAGCAGATCGAAGCGGTCTTCTCTCATCTTTCTGATTTCAGGAACCTGTCCCGGTATATCAACGAGGACCTTCTGAACGTTATGGCCGAGAAGGTGCCTCAGCTGACCATCCGTGGTTTTGAGGCCGACAGGGATGCCTGTCGCTTTGAGGTTGGCAGTTTCGGTAAGGCAGAAATCAGGATTGTGGAGCGGACTCCCTGCAGTACCCTCAAGGTCAGGGGAGAGGGGAAACTGCCGGTGGAGGTCACCTTCTGGATCCAGTTGCTGCCGGTCAGCCTTAACAGCACCAAAATGCGGCTTACCCTTCATGCGGAAATGGGTATGATGGTGGGGATGCTGGTGGGGAACAAACTGGAGCAGGGGCTGAACCAATTGGCGGAGGTGCTGGCACGGCTGCCCTATCCTCCCATCCGGGACCCGGAGGTTTGAAGGACCTTGTACAATCCATTACAGCACCATTTCCACCTCTTTGAATCCATAGGCATCCGTTTTGCCCGGGGTTTCTTCCAGCAGAAGCCTGCCGAAGCGGTCGACGCCCCGTATCACGGCCCTGAATGTCCTGTTGCCGCTCCTGAAGCCGGCCGGCTCCCCATACCGGTACAAATGTTGAAGATATAGCTTGCCGGTTTTTCTCCTTTTGCCCTCTCTGAGCTCCTGGTAGCAGGAGAACAGGATTCCGAGGAGTTCGTTCAGGGAATCCCGGGGGGGGTAGAAGCGGCCGGTGGCTGCCGCCAGAGAGGTGGCATGGGGCAGATGGGCGGGGAACTCTTGTTGGTTCAGGTTTAAACCGATGCCGATGACGGATGCCTGCAGCCTGTCGCCGGCGATTCTGTTCTCGATCAGGATGCCGGCCGCCTTTTTCCCGTTGATGAAAACATCGTTGGGCCATTTGATGGCAACGCCGCCGGTTTTGGAGGCAAGGAAGGAGGCCACTCCCAGGGAAACGGCCTTGGAGAGGAGAAACTGCTCGCCGGCGGCCAGAAAGCCGGGAAAGAGGATGATGCTGAAGGTGAGATTCCGGTTGTCTTCGCTTTCCCAGACAGTCTGGCCGTTTCCTCTGCCTGCGGTCTGACGGAATGTCAAGACGACGGTCCCCTCCTTGACAGTGCCTCCGTTCAGAAGGGTGGTGGCATAATTGTTGGTGGAACCGGTTTCACCGACTACAAGGAGCTCGGGCTGCAAAACAGGGTGCTTAGACATGTCGGAAACGGGAATCGAAAATATCGCCGCCGGCGTAAAATAACCAACAATTATTGAAAGCTCCAAAAGACCGAAATGGCCTGACGCTCTTTTTGTAATGAGATCGTGGTTTAGTATCTTTGCCGTGTGATAACTAATGTATGAAGAAAAAGCGGGTTGAGCCTGTCCGGATTGCGGAGGCTGCAGTAGAGGGGATCAGGAGGCTGAAAGGGAGAAGCATTGCGGTCATAGATCTGACGACCATACATCATACCGAGTGCAGTTATTTTGTCATATGTCACGGAACCTCCAACACCCAGGCGGAGGGTATCGCCCGTTCGGTGGAGGAAACGGTGTCGGAGATGACGGGATTGAAGACCTGGCACAAGGACGGGTACCGCAACGCCATATGGATTCTGCTGGATTACGGAGACGTGATGGTGCACGTTTTGCGGGAGGATGCGCGGCGCTATTACAATTTGGAAGGGCTCTGGTCGGATGCCGGCACGCAGTATTTGGAAGATGAATATTAAAGGTTGCAGATGACATTAAACGATAATAACAAGGGCAAGCAAAAGCGGGAGCCGGGGACACCCCAGGGAGGGGGCGGTCCCAGGCCCAAGTTCAGTCCCTACTGGTTTTACGGTATCATAGCGCTGTTGTTTCTGCTGGTCAATTACTATTTTTCAGGCAGCAAGGGGCCTGTGGAGACCAATTGGAACAAGGTCAGGACCACCATGCTGGCCGACCGCGACATTGAAAAGATCGTGGTTATCAACAACGAGAAGGCCTTGATTACGCTGAAAGCCGAACGGCTTGAGAAGTACCGGAAGGAGATGGAGGGAACCTTTGCGAAACCTGCCGAAACAGGACCTCATTTTTATTTTGTGATTGGTTCGGTGGAGACCTTTGAGCAGAAGCTGGCGGAGGCGCAGGAGGGGGTTGTCGATGCAGAGCGGGTGGAAGCCGAATACCGGAATGAGCGCAACTGGATGAGTGACCTGCTCTGGTCGTTGGGGCCCTTTGTGTTTATCATCCTGTTGTGGTGGTGGATTTTCCGGCGGATGAGCAAAGGGGCCGGCGGAGGGGCCGGCGGAATCTTCAGCGTAGGGAAAAGCCAGGCCAAGGTTTTTGACAGGGATTCGCGGGTGAACACCACTTTCCGCGATGTTGCGGGTCTGTCGGAAGCCAAGCAGGAGGTGGAAGAGATCGTTGAGTTTCTGAAAAATCCGTCGAAATTCACCAAACTGGGGGGGAAGATACCGAAGGGAGCCCTTTTGGTGGGGCCTCCGGGCACGGGCAAGACGTTGCTGGCGAAGGCGGTGGCCGGAGAGGCCAATGTGCCCTTTTTCTCGATGTCGGGATCTGATTTTGTGGAGATGTTTGTAGGAGTGGGTGCCTCCAGGGTGCGCGACCTGTTCAAGCAGGCCAAGGAAAAGGCTCCCTGCATTGTATTTATCGATGAGATCGATGCCATCGGCAGGGCCAGGGGCCGGAATCCCAACTTCGGGGCCAACGATGAGCGGGAGAACACCCTCAACCAGTTGCTGACCGAGATGGATGGTTTTGACACCAACAGCGGGGTGATCATTCTGGCCGCCACCAACCGGGCCGATATCCTGGACCGGGCGCTGATGAGGGCGGGCCGTTTCGACCGGCAGATCCATGTGGAGCTTCCCGATCTGAACGAACGGGCAGAAATATTCCAGGTACACCTGAAACCTTTGAAACTGAATGAGGATGTGAAGGTGGATTTCCTGGCCAAGCAAACCCCCGGCTTTTCAGGAGCCGACATTGCCAATGTCTGCAACGAGGCAGCCCTGATAGCCGCCAGAAAAAGCCATGACTCGGTGATGCGGCAGGATTTTCTGGATGCGGTGGACCGGATTGTGGGGGGACTGGAAAAGAAGAACAAGATCATTTCGGCGGAGGAGAAAAAAACGATTGCTTTTCATGAGGCGGGTCATGCCGTGATCAGCTGGTTGCTTCCCCATGCGCATCCGTTGGTCAAGGTAACCATTGTGCCCCGGGGAAAGGCGTTGGGAGCTGCCTGGTATCTGCCCGAAGAGCGCTCCATCACCACCCGTGAGCAGCTGCTGGATGAAATGTGCTCCACTCTGGGAGGCAGGGCGGCCGAAGAAATCGTCTTCGGCCGGGTTTCTTCAGGAGCCCAGAACGACCTGGAGCGGGTGACCAAGCAGGCCTATGCCATGGTTACCATTTTCGGCATGAGCGAAAAGATCGGTACCGTAAGTTTTTATGATTCCACGGGGCAGAACGACTATGCATTCACCAAACCATACAGCGAAAAAACCGCCGAGTTAATCGACGAAGAGGCCAAAGCCATCATTGACAGTCAATACCAGCGTGCCCTTTCCGTTTTGCGGGAGCATGGCGAAGGGCACCGGAAGCTGGCCGAACTGCTTCTGGACAGGGAGGTTATCTTTTCTGAGGACCTTGAGCATCTGTTTGGAAAGCGGGAGCATCCGGCGGGCAGCAGAACGGATGCGGAAAGACAGGTTTCCGTGGAAAAAGAGGATGCCGGTGGCCCTGTGGGTGTCGAGGAGTGAAGGAGCCCCCGCTGCCGGCCAAAGCTTTTTCCGTTGCGGCGGGAAACCGGCAAGTCGTCCGCAAAGGCACGCCAGGAAGATGATTAATTTCTGAATCAAGAGAACCGGAAATGGAAGAGGGTTGGAAAGAGGTATTATTTACCGGTAACGATTACCTTGCTTACATGGCAAGGGATATCCTCGAGTCGGCAGGGATCCGGGCCGTCGTGGTTGACCGTCAGGATTCGCTGTACCGCTTCGGCGATTATTCGGTTTACGTAAAAGAGGAGACGGAGTCTGCGGCACTGGAATTGTTACAAAATCTGAAGGGTTGAAGGAGCTTTTGAACCGGACGAAAACCAGTGCGGTATACGGGGCTGTCGTGACAGCCGGCATACTGCTGCATCCTTTGTTGTTCGCCCTGGTTTTCGGCAGCCTGATGGTGCTGGCGTTGCTGGAGTACTTCCGTATGGCGGAGCAGGCGGGTTCTGCCCCCCAACGCTTCACCGGGGTGGTTTCGGCCTTGTTGCTTTTTGCCCTTCTCGCCGGCGTGGCCGCCGGTTATGTACCCTCTGAGGCCCTTGCCGCGGTTGTTTTGCTGGTTCTGCTTCCCTTTGTCGCCGAGATGTACCGCAAGAAGGAGCAGCCTCTTCTCAACGTGGCGGTGACCCTGACGGGGGTGCTTTATGTGGCGCTGCCCATGGGATTGGCAACCTGGCTGCTGTATCCGGGCGCACGCGGCGGGGCGGTTTTTTATCCCTGGATTCTTTTCGGGGTGATGGTTTTGATCTGGGTGTTTGATTCGGCGGCCTATCTTGTGGGTACGGCCTTTGGCAGGCACCGTCTGTTTGAGCGGATCAGCCCGAAGAAGTCGTGGGAAGGCTGGGCGGGGGGGACCCTGGCGGCGGGTGCCTCTGCGCTGTTGCTGGCCAGGCTGGTACCCATCCCCGACCGGACGGGCTGGCTGGTCACCGCCCTCCTGGTGGTGGCGGCGGGCACCTGCGGCGACCTTGCCGAGTCATTGCTGAAAAGAAGTCTGGGCCTCAAGGATTCGGGCGACCTGCTGCCCGGCCACGGCGGATTTCTGGACCGCCTCGACAGTTTTGTTTTTGCGGTGCCTCCGGTGATGACGTGGCTTTACCTGTACGGGGCGCTCTGACCAGCCTGTCTGAAACCACCGTGCTGCCGGCTGCCGCGGGAACAGGTTGCAGGGGATGAACGAATGATTAGATTGTTATTTATGAAGATACATGAGGAAGGGTACCGGGTGATACCCTATGCGGCCCTGGTCATCCTGCTCATCGACATGGCCCTCTTTTTTCTGTTGGGGAGGAGTGCGGCCATGGGCGTGGCGGCAGGGCTGTCGCTGCTGTTGCTGGCGGCAGTTTGTTGGTTTTTTCGCGACCCGGGTGTCCGAAAGGCTGGTGCCGGCGGGGAGCTCTTTTCGGTGGCCGATGGACAGGTCGTGGCCATTGAGCCGGTGGTGGAAGGGGAATATTTCGGTGACAAAAGGCTGCAGGTTTCGGTCTTCATGTCGGTGCTGAACGTGCACATCAACCATGTGCCCATCGCCGGGGAGATCGTCTACCAGAAGCATCATCCCGGAAGGTTTTTCCCTGCACGGCATGCCAAGTCGTCTGATTTTAACGAGCGCTGCAGCAGCGTCATTCGCACCCCCGGGGGCGGGGAGGTCCTGGTGCGGCAGGTGGCAGGAATCCTGGCACGCAGGGTGGTCACCTATCCCAGGCAGGGCGACAAGGTCAGCTGGAGTGACCAACTGGGGTTTATACGTTTCGGTTCGCGGGTGGATTTATTCCTTCCGCCCGATACCGTCCCGGAGGTACGGCTGGGGCAGAAGGTGAAGGGAGGCGTTACCCTCATAGGAAAGATGTAAAAAAGAAGACCGGTGATGCGAAACAGGAGCATAATACCCAACGGGATTACTTTGCTGAATCTGCTGGCAGGTACCGGGGCTGTTGTCCTGGCGCTTGAAGGGGAAACCGGAACGGCGGGGCTGCTGATAGTAGTGGCGGCGTTGTTTGACTTTTTCGACGGGTTCACCGCCCGTTTGCTGAAAGCGTGGTCGCCGCTCGGCAAAGAGCTGGATTCGCTGGCCGACCTGGTATCGTTCGGGCTGGCTCCGGCCATGATCGCCCATGTCCTGATGAAAAAGGCTCTTCCGGGATTGAACCTGCCGCTGGCCAGCATCGGGGCTTCGGGCTGGCAATGGTTTCTGCTGCTCTCTCCTTTCCTGATACCCGTCTTTTCGGCGGTACGGCTGGCGCGCTTCAACCTCGATGAGCGGCAGACCGTTCATTTCAGGGGCATGCCCACCCCTGCCAACGCCATCTGGTGGGCATCGCTCGGAATGATGGCCGCCTTTGGGACGCGTCCTGAAATTCCGCAGCTTCTCTTTACCCCGGGAAACCTTCTCGTGGCGGTACTGATCACCTCGGTGCTGTTGGTTTCCGACATTCCGATGTTTTCGCTCAAGTTTCACGAATACGGCCTGCGGGATAACTGGTACCGGTATGTGTTTCTGGCGGCATCGGCAGCGGTGGTGGCCACGCTGGGCGTTTACGGCCTGCCGGTGGTGATTCTTCTTTACCTTGCCCTGTCGGTTTCCTTTTACCTGTTCCGGGTATCACTCTGAGGCGTCGGGCGGATAAACCCTGCAACCTGTTTTCCGGGAGGCGGCGGACCTTTTTCGGGCGGGGCGGTCAGGCTCTCAGCGGGTGGGTTTCAGGGCTGCGAGCGCTGTCTTGATGCGGGCCAGGGCTCCGGTAATCTGCTCTTCGGAGGCGGCATAGCTGATGCGGAAACAGTTGGGAGCGCCGAAACCTTCGCCCGACACCAGCCCTACATGGCCTTTGCTCAGCAGGTAATAACAGAGATCGTCGGCATTCCGAATTGTCATCTCCCCGTCGGTGGTGCCAAAGAAGGCGGTGGCATCGGGAAATACGTAAAAGGCACCGTCAGGGGTGGCGGTTTTCAATCCGGGAATCTCCCGCAACAGGGACAAGGCCAGGTCCCGGCGTATTCTGAACCGGGCAACCATTTTCCTCACTTCGCTGCCGTCGTGGTTAAAAGCCGCTGCGGCGGCGATCTGGGCCACCGAGTTGGGCCCTGAGGTAAACTGGCTCTGCAGTTTGTTGCAGGCTTTGGCGATCCACTGCGGGCCGGCCATGAAGCCGATGCGGTAACCGGTCATGGCATACGATTTGGATACTCCGTTGATTACCACGACCCTGTCGCGGATTTCCGGAAATTGCGCTATGGATTCGAACGGCACGTCGTACACGATGTGTTCGTAAATCTCGTCGGAAATGATGATAATTCGCGGATGTCGGGCAAAAACAGCTGCAAAGGCCCTCAGTTCCTCCCGGGTGTAGACGCTGCCGGTGGGGTTGCAGGGACTGCTGAAGATGAATGCACGGGTTTTGGGGGTTATGGCTTCCTCAAGCTGCGCGGGCGTCAGTTTGAAGTTGTTCCCGACGGTGCTCTCCGGAACGACGGGAATGCCTTCGGAGTACCTGACCAGATCGGTGTACGTCACCCAGTAGGGGGCAGGGACGATGACTTCGTCGCCTTTGTCGACCACCACCTGCAATACGTTGGCTATGCTGTGCTTGGCGCCGTTGGAAACCACTACCTGGGCAGGCTGACAGTCCAGCTGGTTTTCCCGTTTCAGTTTGTTCACGATGGCCTCCAGCAGCTGGGGAAAGCCTGCCACCGGAGAGTAATAGGAGTAGTTGTCGTCGATGGCTTTTTTGGCTGCCTCCTTGATAAAAAGGGGGGTCTGAAAATCGGGTTCCCCGAGGGTGAGGTTGATCACATCAATCCCTTTGGCTTTCAATTCCCTGCTTTTCTGGGCAGCTGCGAGGGTCGCTGATTCCGACAGGCGGTTTATCCTTTCCGATACGTAGGCCGTCTCCATGGCTGATTATGGTTTTGGTGATACCGGTGCAAGATAATCAATAAAAAGACAAAGGCTTCCAACCCCGGTGAAGCCGGAAGGAAAATTAACAGAGCAGGGCAGAAGGGCTACTCAAAGAGGGTTTCGTCGCGTATGAGCAGAAGAATGGCTGAATGGGGGAGGATGAAATACTTCTCCTTGTTGAATTCGATTTCGTAGCCGCTTTTGTTGAGATAAACGGCCAGATCGCCGACCCTGGCCTGCAGGGGGACATATTTGACCGGTTCCTGTTTTTCTTTCCAGGCATCCTCATCGCCGGCCACCGAGGGAATGGGATAGCCAGGCCCCACGCGGACCACATAACCGCTGAGGATTTTTTCGTTTTCCTGGACCGAGGGAGGCAGGATCAGCCCGGACACCGTTTTCTGGGAGGGATTTTTGGGTTTAACGAGGACCCTGTCGCCCACCATAATGAATTTTTCAAGGTCTTTTTCTTCCAGAATAAGTGACATAACGGATACTTAAGGGTGTAAAGGTACTTTTTTTTGTGATCACGACCACGGGGGGCGTTTGTTGTTTGAGGGATGCTGGGGGCGGCAGTCTTCCGGGACCGGGGTTCCGGAAGAAGCGGGCGGATCACAGGGCGGAAGGGAGGATGGATTCGCTAACACAGGCCGGCATCTTCATTTTCCGTAAGGGTCAGCACTTCGCACCCTGCGGGGGTGACCAGCACGGTATGTTCGAACTGGGCGGAAAGGCGGTGGTCGGAGGTTCGGGCTGTCCATCCGTCTTTTTTATCGATGACGGTGGATGCTTTACCCTGATTGATCATGGGTTCGATGGTGAAAACCATGCCGGGTTGCATGACGGGTCCGCTGTTTTTACGGGCCACATGGTCGACCTGGGGTTCCTCGTGGAAATGGAGTCCCACGCCATGGCCGCAGAATTCATACACGACGCTGAAACCGCGGGAGCGGACATACCTTTGGATGACATAGCCGATGTTGCCGAAACGGTTGCCGGGTTTCACCTGAAGGATGCCCAGTTCCAGGCTGTGGCGGGCGGTTTCGACAAGGTTGCGGGCTGCCGGTGAGATTTCGCCGATGCAGAACATCCGGGAGGTATCGCCGAAATAACCGTCGAGGATGGTGGTAACGTCGATGTTGATGATGTCGCCTCCGGCAAGGCGTATGTTTTCCGAAGGGATGCCATGGCAGACCACTTCGTTGGGGGAGATGCAGCAGGAGGCCGGAAACCCGTTGTACCCCTTGGTGGCGGGAACAGCCCCGTGGTCGCGGATGAAAGCCTCTACCTGCCGGTCGAGGTAGGCGGTGGTGACACCTTCCCCGACATATTGCGCGATGTAGTCGAGGGAGGCGGCCGCAAGCCTGCTGCTGCGGCGTATTCCTTCGATCTGTTCCGCTGTTTTAATGATGATGTCGCCCATCTGTCCGGCTATTTATTTTGCAAAAATGGAGAAATGATCCTGCATTTCAAAAAGCATAGCCTATTTTTGCGCAAAAGTCAACGCATGGAAAGCGGGTTGAAACATGTAAGCCACCTGAAAGTACTGTCTTACCATATCAACCGTTTCGGGGAGGTCTCCACACCGGTGTTATTCTGGTATATGCAGGAGATCGCCTGGGAACATGCGCGGGTTCTTGGTTTTGGATTCGAACATCTGAGGGAGGAGCAGCTTTTCTGGGTGTTGTCACGTTTCCGGGCCCGAATTGGGAAAAGGCCGCGCTGGAGGGAGGAATTCACGCTGGAGACCTGGTCGCGGGGTACCGACGGTTTTTTTGCCTACCGTGATTTCCGGTTTCTCGATATGCAAGGCCGGGAGATGATAACGGCCACCAGCAGCTGGCTGGTTCTGGACCTGGAGAGCCGGAAGATCCAGCGGCCGGACCGGCGGCATGGATTTCCGCCCTATGCGAAGAGCCTCTTCGGCAGGGACGCCGAACGTCTTCCCTCGCCCGGGAGCGTAGGCGACCTCTGTTTTTCGCCCGTCGAATTCAATGAAATCGATATCAACCAGCATTTCAACTCGGGGCGTTACCTGGAGCGGCTTAACAACAGCCATTCCTTTGAGTTTCACGAAAGTCACCGGTTGAAGGAGATGGAGATCAATTTCCTGAAAGAGGGGATGCCGGAAGACCGGTTGGCGGTGGTTCGCCAGGAACTGCACCCGGGGACGGAGCTAAGTTCCGTCGTCCGGGAAAGCGACCGTGCAGAACTGATCAGGGCCCGGCTGACCTGGGAGAATGCCGGATGATCCTCCCGGAACCGCCGCAGGAAACAGGGGGAAAGGCATCCCGGGAACCCGGAGACCTTCCTGCCTCATGAGTCCCGTCCAAGCAGTTCCTGTATCCTGTTTTCCTTTTCCGCGGCGGGGAGATGGCCGCTGATCCAGTGGATCAGGGTTCCCTGCCGCTCCATTTTACGGAACCAGGTCATCTGCCGTTTGGCGAATTGGTGGATGGCGGTGTTCAGTTTTCCGACCATGGTCTGGTAATCGAGTTCTCCGGTGAGGTACAGGGTGATGAACTTATACTCCAGTCCGTAATAGAGAAGGCTGGCGGGCGGGATGCCCGAAGCCAGCAGCCTTTCGACCTCGGCGACCATTCCCTCCTCCAGTCTGCGGTGAAGGCGTTCCGTAATCCGGGCCCTTCTCTCCTCCACGCTGAAAAGAATTCCGACGTTGAGGCTTCTGATACGGGGAAAGCCGGTGGCTGCCGAGGGGTTCCGGCGGGTGAAGCGGGCGATCTCGATGGCACGGATGGCTCTTTTCTCATTTTCGATATCGGTGATGTTGTGCAGCCTGGGCTGGTATTCTTTCAGGAGGGCGGTCAGTTCTGCGAGCGGTTTGCCTTCGAGGGAGCGACGGAGCCGGGGGTCTGCGGGCACCTGTACCAGCTGGTAATGGTCGAGAACCGCCTGGAGGTACAGTCCGGAGCCGCCGCAGAGAACGGGAAACTTACCCCTGTGCCGCAGTCGGGCGAGCACATGCAGAAAATCGCGCTGGTATTCAAACAGGTTGTATTGAGTTCCCGCCGCGGCGATGTCGGTGAGGTGGACGGGCACCGCGGTGCCGTCGACCTGATAGTCGCGGTAGTCCTTGCCGGTTCCGATGTCCATGCCGCGGTAGACCTGCCGGGAGTCGGCCGAAATGACCTCTCCGTTCAGGCGGCTGGCCATGCGGGCGGCGAGGGCTGTTTTACCGGAGGCGGTGGGCCCGAGGATGGTGAGGAAGTTATAGCCTGCTTCAGGTGGCTCCATGGCTGTAAAAATAGTGAAAAAGAATACATTTACATTTGAAACGGCCGGGCCGGAGGGCGGGGGTTATCAGAACAGGGAGGGCGCCGGACGGCAAATAAGAGGTTAATCCATGGTACTGGAAGCCTGTGTGGAAAGTTTTGAGGAAGCTGTGCGGGTTGCTGACCGTGGTGCCGACCGTATCGAGCTGTGTTCGCGGCTCGACCTGGACGGGCTGACCCCACCGGCGGCCCTGGTACGGCGGGTTTGCCAAGTGCTGGCAATCCCGGTTATGGTGATGATACGTCTGCGTCCGGGAAGCTTTGTTTGCACGCGGGAGGAGATAACGCGCATGGAGGCCGAGGCCGGGGAGGCCCGGGAGTTGGGTGCGTCGGGGATTGTTTTCGGACTGCTGACCGGTGACCGCAGGATAGATACGGAGGGGTGCGAGAGGCTTGTCCGGGCGGCATTACCCCTGCCGGTTACATTTCACAAGGCCATCGATGAACTGGCCGATCCGGTCGAAGGGGTGCGGCAGCTCCGGCAGCTGAAAGGAATTACGCGGATTCTCACTTCGGGCGGCAAACCCACGGCCCTGGAGGGTGCCGGCACGATCAGGGAAATGATTGCGGCTTCGGAAGGCCGCCCCATTATCGTGGCCGCCGGAAAGGTGACAGCCGCTAACCTGGCGCGGATCGCCCTGCTTACCGGAGCGCCGGAGTTCCACGGACGGAAAATCGTGGGATGATAGCGGAGAAGACGGACAGGGATCAGCGGACTCCCTGGAACTGGAATTCGAAGCCGTCGAGGGGTGTGCGGGCGGGTGCCAGAACCACCCGGTGCTCCCGGTCGAGAAGAAAAGCCGACGGATACGCACGTACCTGCCAGGTTCTGCCCGTCACTTGGTTGCTGTAATCCATCACAATGGTGCCGGGTACCGGATTGTCGCGCAGGAATCCCGGGATGTCGAAGCGGGCCGAAGGCAGCAGCACCAGCAGGAGGCTTACCCGGGAGCCCGTTTTTTCAAGCATGGCGGACAGGTATTTGACCTGCTCGCGACCTATGGGAACCTCCAGGTCGGCAAAAAGGACATACTGGTAGGGAGCGGTGCAGGAGGTGGAGCAGTACCAGCCGTCGCCGGCTTCGGGAAGGCAGATGACCGGAGCTTTGCTCCCCGGGAGAAGGAAAGAGAGCTTTGCAGCCACTTCGCGGGCGGTACGACCCACCAACGGCCCGGCTTCCTCCGTAAAACGGCCGGACCGCACCATCTCAAGGATGGCCTCTTTCGGGAATTCGCCCGAATAGAAGGCGTCGTGCAACATTTTCAGCAGGAGCATTTCCGTCAGCGGCGAGTCCACGGAGGCAAAGCCGGCCGTCCAGGCCAACAGTTCTGCCGTGTTGCGCCGGCCCACCCATTGTTTGATCCTGTTGCCGGCCGGGGCCTTGCTCTCGACACTGAGGGTATTGACAAACAACCTGTTCAGAAAGGCGGTGACCCCGGGGTTCATAAAACCGGCCGGGGCCAGATCACGAAAAGCAGCGGCTGTTTTTTCCCGGCCGTTCCGTAACAGGTCTGCTTCGAGCGACTTCAGCTTCGCCATGCGGTAAAGCCGGAAATAGGGATCTGCGTATCCGGCAAAAACCCTGTCAAGCTGAAATGTTACCGTATCCAGATAACTTTTCATCTGCCGCAGGTAAATCTGGTTGAAGTACCGGTTGGTCACCTGATGAAAGTGTTGGTCGAATCTTCCTATCGTATTTGTCAGGTTCATAGGGTCTTTAGTTTCGACAACAAGCCAGGTTTCAACCGGTTCGAAATAGGGGTTTTTCCTCTCCTCGAAGCTTTTATCGCGGAAAGGGGGAAGGGCGACCTTCATGTTTTGCCCGGGGACCAGGATGAGCTTTCCCCTGTACACGCCGAAATCGGCATAACAGTAGAGGGGTTCTGTAACCTCCACATGGCATGAAAAGGCGCCTTGTTTGTCGGGTGAAAGGGAAAAGAGCTGCTTTGCTCCAAGGGTGACGGGATCGGTAAGGATCATAAATTCCAGGGTATGCCCAGCCCAGCCGGCCGCTTCTCCTTCGATGCGCAGGGTTTCACCCCGGGAGGGAAGCCGGGAGACGAGCAGCGTCAGGAGACAAAGGAGTGATTGAAGAAATATTTTCTGCATGGCTGATACAATAACCCCCAAACCCGGGTATTTATTGCGCAGGGCTTTTTTTCCGGAGTTTGCCGGTTCTGGAAGATCAGGGCCGGTTTTCTATATGGGTTTGAATTCGTCCATGTCGAGGCATCGCGGGAGAAACCGGCTGGCATTTCCTCCGTGCAGGATGATATCGCGCACAATGGTGGAGTTGACCGGTGTGTGTTCGGGAACGGTCAGCAGGAATACGGTTTCGATTTCGGGGTACATTTGTTTGTTCACCTGGGCGATGGCTCTTTCAAACTCGAAGTCGGCCGAAGTGCGAAGGCCCCGGAGGATATAACGGGCGCCCACCTTTTTACAGAAGTCCACGGTAAGGCCGTCGAATGTTTCGACCGTAATGTTGTTGTCATCCTGAAACACCTGGTTAATCCATCTTTCTCTCTTTTCGAGGGGAAAGAAGGGGGTTTTGCTGTGGTTGTAACCGATCATGATCACGATGTGGTCGAAGATCAGGGTAGCCCTTCTGACGATCGATTCATGGCCTACAGTAAAGGGATCGAACGAACCGGGGAAAATGGCGGTTTTTTGCATAGCCTTGTTTTTGCTGTTTCCTGGTTTCAAATGTACTACTTATCCCGGAAGATGCGTTTGTTAAGGCTATAATTCAGGTGGGGATGGGCGGGCAGGCCGGGAGGATTAAACGCGGGAGGGCTGGCAGGAGTGGTAATTTTGTTATTTTTGGGGGTCATATTAAGGAAGGAATGGGGAAAACATTATCGGTGGTGATTCCGGTGTACAACGAAGAGCGGACGATTGCGGCCCTACTGGAGCGGGTTCTGGCGGTCAGGCTGCCCGAAGGGATTGGTATGCAAATTATTGCAGTGAATGATTGCTCTTCCGACCGGAGTCCGGAAATACTGCGTTCATTCCGGGCGTATCACGGGGAGAAGGATATCCGGTTGTTCGACCAGCCCCGCAATATGGGGAAGGGGGCCGCCCTTCACCGGGGTATCGCTGAGGCAACGGGAGATTTCGTGGTGATCCAGGATGCGGATCTGGAGTATGACCCCCGTGAATACAACGACCTGCTCAAACCGGTTCTGGAAGGGAACGCCGATGTGGTGTACGGTTCCCGCTTTGCCGGAGGAAATCCCCACAGGATCCTGTTTTTCTGGCATTCCATCGGTAACAGGTTCCTGACTTTCCTGTCCAACATGTTTTCCAACCTGAACCTGACCGACATGGAAACCTGCTACAAACTCTTCCGGGCTGATCTGATCAAGGGGCTGGATCTCAAGGAGAAACGTTTCGGCTTTGAGCCGGAGGTGACGGCCAGGATAGCCCGTGTGCCGGGGGTCCGGATATTTGAGGTGGGCATATCCTATTACGGGAGGACCTACAGCGAGGGAAAGAAGATAAACATGAAGGACGGTTTCCGGGCATTATACTGCATCTTGAAATACAACCTGTTCATCCGGTGATCCATCAGAACCCCGGACTTTGAATTCCGGCAAAGGGGAACTGCCGGTTGTTGCTGCCGGGTATAGGGATGGAAGCCTGAACGGTGAACCCAATAGAATTGAACCATGGAAAGCGGAAACTATTACAAATTGCCGAAGGTGGTTGTGTATGGGGTGTACTTCCTTCTGGCCGGGCTGATTATCAATTATCTCTTCAGGGAAGTATTCCATTCGGTACAGATCGATAAAATCGTGCTTTTTTCTGATCCGGAAGGCTATTTCCAATATTTGCCCTATTTCTTTCTGAGGGACTGGGACGAGTTCAGCCGGCTGCCGTGGACCATTCCTTACGCGGAGGGAAAGACGATGAGCGTATTTACCTGCGGGGTGTCGATTCTGTGGGCCCCGTTTTATCTGGTTGCCCATTTCATCAGCCTGTTTTTCAATCTTGATGCCGACGGCTACGGGAATGTCTATTATGGTTTTGTATTGGTGGCAGCCCTGTTTTATGTGTTCGCCGGCCTCTACTTTCTATACCGTTTGTTGCTTAAAGAGTTTGGCAGCCGGACCAGTCTGTTGACAGTATCCCTGCTTTTCCTGGGGACCAACGTTTTTTACTACACCATGATCCTGGGAGCCGGCATGTCGCATGCCTACAGTTTTTCCATGATTTCCCTCTATCTTTATTTCACCCACCGGTATTTTGAAACCGGCAGGTTGAAGCATCTCCTTTTGTTCGCTTTTCCCCTGGGGGTTGCTGTGCTGATCCGGCCTACCAACATTATTGCCGGACTCTACTTTTTTCTTTTTGGCTGGCAGGATGGCAAATCGCTTGTCGCGAGCCTCCGGACCTGGGTAAAGAAGCCCTGGGTATTGCTGGTAGTACTTATTGCAGGCCTTATTGTTGCCTTTCCTCAGATGATGTATTGGTTTAAGGTTACGGGCAGGCTGATTTATTATTCTTACCAGGAGCAGGGATTTCCTTACCTGCTGAGCCCCAAGATCGGGACGGTATTGTTCGGGAAGTACAACGGCTGGTTCCTGTACACGCCGCTGGTGCTCTTCGCTCTGTATGGCCTTATCAGATCGGTTGCTGCGAAAAAGTACAACAGCCTGGCTGTTCTGGTGATCCTGCTGCTGGCCGTTTACATCAATGCCAGTTGGTGGGCGCCGACTTTCAGTGCTGCGGTGGGGCAGCGGGCCATGATCGATTTTCTGCCCATGCTGGCATTTCCTCTGGCGGTGGTGGTGAACGGTTATTTCAGACAGAGCCGGGGGGTCCGGATTGCGCTGCTGTTGCTGTTGGCGGTGGTATTGTTCTACAACATCCAGTTTGCCTTCCGGTATGATCCGTACGAATGGTGGGACAAGCCCTTCACCTGGGCGAAATTCTGGCGTACGCTGAGTTTCTGATCATTCCCTGCCGAGAGGCCGGTCGGGCATTCCCGGAGGGGCGACGCGGTAGACCGATTCGCCGGTATCGCGGTTAACGAAAACCATTTTCCATTCGAGCGAATCGGGGATGAACCCGGCAAAGAAGGGTGCGAATCCGGTTTTTTGGTCTTCCCCGCTGAAGTATACGTATGCAGGCCGGGTACCGTCGAGACGGAGGGAGTCTCCCCAGAAATTGAGGCTTTTATCCCAGGGATAAAAGAAATAGGAGCGGGGGTAAAGCGCTGACAGGAGGGGCTGGTAAAAAGGTTTTTGTTTGCCGGCCCACTGGTAGCTGGTCATGAGGGCATATTCGGGCACAGGCGCTCCGTAGTCTCCGGGGACGATGATTTTCACAGCCGCGGGGTCGATGATCCTGAAAAAATTGTAGGCTTTCATTTTTTGCTCATTCTGTTGGGCGTAGTGGAGGGTCAGGCCGTGGACCACGGGGATGTGCGACCTGAAGTGGAGAAAGAGCACCAGCAGGACGACAAGGGGGGTGGCCAGCCGCATGAGTTTTCCGGGAAGCCAGTGGGCGGAGAGCCGCAGGGTCAGGATCACCAGCAGGGGTAGCAGCATCAGGGCGGGAACGAAGTAGGTGGTTTTGAAATGTTTGCCGACTGCCAGGGTCAGAATGAGGAGGGCGGCCAGGGAGGCTGCCATGGCGCGATGGAGGTTCCCGGGCACCTTTTCCTTTTTCCGGATCAGAAGTGTTGCCGCCCAGAGCAGAGCGGCCACTGCCGTAATGTTGAAAAACAGATAGTTGACCCTGTAGAGGCTGACCATGTTGGGCCATAGTGTTTCCAGTTTTACGATTTCTTTTTCTCCTTCCCCGTACTGCCCGCTGTGGAGGAACAGCGATTTGACCCAGCCAAAGAAATAGTCGAGCTGGATGGTAACCGGCCAGGCAAAAAGAAGAAAGAACACTGTCACCAGAAACAAGAATAAAACCTTGTTTTTCAAAGGTTTCACCAGGAAAAAGGGAATGATCAGCAGCGGTGCGATGGTCAGTTTGAGGGAGAGCGCCAGGGTGGAACAGGCGGCCAGGAGAAGCAGTTCCCGGCGGGTTGTGATGCCGTTGTTGTCGCGGATAACCTTCAGAATCACCAGGGTCAGAAGGATGACGGGCAGAACGATGAGGCTTTCTGTGGGAAGACGCCCGATGTTTCCGTAGACCATTTCGGTGGCAAAGGGTGAAAACTGGACCAACAGCGCATACCAGAGGTTGCCGGTGATTGTCAGGGTGGCGTAACCTGCGAACAGCAGGAGGAAGACGGTCAGGATGATGATGGTAAGGTTGGCCATCCGGAGATAGAGGTCGGCGTTGGTGAGCGCATCGGAGGTGAAGGGCAGGGAGGTATCGCGAAAAAAATGGGTCATTCGCAGGGATGCCGCCATGATGTAATCGTAGGGAATACCCGGGTGGTCGATGTTCCCTATCTCCGTTTTTCCGTTGGCCAGCGAAAGTCCGTTGATGAAGTAAATATACTCCGGGTCGGTTCCGCGAACCGAATAGAGGCCGTTGACTTCGTGAAAGTAGGCCCCGGTGATGAAATACAGCATCGGAAGCAGGAGCAGCAGGAAACTATGGATCTTTCGCATAAAAAATGGATTTTCAGGCTGTAAACTTATCCAATTTCTGACTTTCCTTCTTTCAGCAGAAGCGCTTTTCTTTTCATGCTTTCGGCCAGGGAGTGGTCGAGAAGGGCATCCACCACGGGGGTGGGTCTCACTTCCAGATAGACCTGATAGGAGAAGAAGCTTCTCCATAAGAGGATGAGCAACTGGTTCCCTTTCACCAGAAGGCGGCTGAAGAGGTTGTTGCCCAATGCCTTGGGGAAGGGAGCGGGAATGCCCCTGATTTTTTCGACCCTGTAGCCGCTCTGCCGGCAATTTTTGGCGATGGTCCGGAAGGTAAAAAGGCGCTTATGGGTTTTGTCGAGGATGCCTTCTTTGCCGTAATTGAAATTGCCGGCGAGCAGTTGCAGCCTGCTGATGAAAAAACCGATGTTGGGTACGGTGATGATGATTTTGGGCTGGTTCAGTCCGAACTGCCTCCGGAGGGTGTCGAGGAAGTGTTCCGGGCGCGCAAGGTGCTCAATGATGTCGAGCAACAGGACATGGTCAAATCCGCTCATATCGAAATCAAATTCGATAACGTCGAGGTCGCGTCTGAAATAGCGGTCGTAATTTGCAGGGTTTGCCAGCGGATTTTTATCGATTCCGGCGACGAAGCAGCCTTTTTTCTTCAGTTCTGCGGCGATTCTTCCTTGTCCGCCCCCGATGTCGAGAACCCTGCTGCCCGGGACCACACAGTCTATGGCCAGCGAATGGGAGGAGCGATAGCCCAGTTTAAGGCTGTATTCTTCGGAATAGGGGACGAGGTCATATTCCCGGCGGTAGAAAAGGGCGGTTTCCTGGAGCCGGCTGACGAGGGTTTCGCGCAGGATATTCCAGGCAAACCGGATCTTGTTCAGGTCGTAGATGCCTTTTTCATAGAAGGCGGGAATGGGCACCTCCCTGATTCTCTTACCGGCGAGGATAAACTGGATGGTCAACTGGGTGTCGAAGTGGAAGTCGTTTGAATTGAGGGCAAAGGGGATTTCGCGGAGGGTCTGTACGGCGTAAGCGCGGTAGCCGGAATGGAAATCGGTGAGGGCGGTTCCGAGCATTCTGTTCTGGATGCCGGTCAGGATTTTGTTGCCCATGAGCTTATAGAGGGGCATACCTCCCCGTCGTGCTTGTCCCCTTTCTAACAGACGGGAACCGATGACCGCGTCGGCGTCGCCCTCAAAGAGGGGCGCCAGCAGTTGTTCCATTACTTCGGGAGCGTATTGTCCCCCGCCGTGGAGGAGCAGCACCCCGTCGAACCCGTTTCTTACGGCATATTCGTAGCCCAGTTTCTGGTTCCCTCCGTACCGCTGGGGTACCGGGTTATAAAGGATCTTCAGCTTCAGCTCCGGGTTGCCGGCATGGAACCGCTGGGCATATTCAAAGGTGTGATCGGCCGAAGAGTCGTCGATGAGCAGGATTTCGTAGTCGTATTTTTCAAGGACTGCCGGAGGGATCCGTTCCAGAACTGTCCGGATCTCCTTTTCCGCATTGAAGGCAACGATGAATATCAGGAGTTTGTTTCCCTGCGGTTTCATAGGCGGGCGGGAGCGTCGGATTATTGTTGTTCCTCGATGATATAGAGGGGTCTTTTTTTCTGTTCCTCGAAAAGAAAACCGACATACATGCCGATGATGCCGATAAGGAAGAAGAGGATCATGAAGCTGAAGCTCATGAACAGTACGATGGTGGTGTATCCGGATGGGGGGGTCGAACCGAACAGGTAAACCAGCAGGGTATAGAGGCCCAGTGCCAGGGAGATCAGGGCGAAGGCAAATCCGAACCAGATTCCCAGGAAGAGGGGTGCTTTGGTGAAGGAGGTGACAGCCCGGGAGGTGAGGGCAAGCAGCTTGGAGAAAGAGTATTTGCTATGTCCGGCGATCCGGGCAGGGGCTGTGTATCCGATGGTGGTGGACGGGAAGCCGACAGTCTGGATGATGCCCCTCAGGAACCGGTTTCGTTCCCTGAAATCTTTGCGGAGGATGCCGGCCACCTCGCCCGATACCAGGAAGAAGTCGGAGGCGTTTTCGGTCAGTTTCTGCCGTGCGATGGCATTGAGAAACCGGTAAAAAAGAGAGGAGAGGAGTTTTTTGAGCCCTTTGGTGCCCTCGTTGTCGGTGCGCACCATGTTGACGATGTGTTTTCCCTTTCTGAAGGCATCGGCCATGGCAGGCAGGAGTTCCGGGGGATGCTGAAGATCGGCGTCCATGCAGACGACGGCATCGCCGGAGGCATGGTCGATGCCGGCGATCATGGCGGCCTCATGGCCGAAGTTGCGCGAAAAATGAAGGTACCGGAGGCTGTCTGCAGGATGGCTGAAAGTGCGGTGATAATCCCTTATCAGCGCAAGGCTGTTGTCGCTGCTTCCGTCGTCCACCAGTAACCATTCGTAGTTCTCTTTCCCGCGCCCGGAGATCCGGTCTATCCATTCAAAAAGGGCTGGCAGGGATTCGGCTTCGTTGTAAACGGAGATGACGACGGATATTTTCAAGGGATTATTCATGTCGCGGATACCAAAAAACTGTGTAAATATAGCTTATTTTGCAGTAGCAATACGATGGCATCCGTTATGAAACAAGCATGATGCTCCACCCGCGCCTGTGTGCCGAGCCCCTTCGGTGCGCAGACATCAACGGGCGAGTATTTACCCTTCATCCGAATCGGAGGCGGGCGGAGCAACGCCGAACCAACACACGGGTATGAAGAAGCGGATTCTGGTGCCTGGTCGTTTGCGATTGAACAACCATTAATTAAACAGGAGATTTTGAAGTGATAAAACCGTTGCGCCGGTTACTGCCGGCTTTGGGGCTCTCCCTGCTGGTGCTGGCTGTTTTTTTCGGGAAGAACCTTTTGCATCTGAATTCGATCTATTTTTCAGCCGGGGGCGATGGGTTTAAATCCTATTACGGATCCCTGTACCACATACGTTACGACACGCTGGCATCGCGGACCGTGGCCATGAATTACCCTTTCGGGGAGATGACGGCTTTTACCGACAACCAGCCGTTGGTTACCGATCTGATCCGGTTTGCGGACCATCGGGTGGCTGATGTGGACCGGTATACGGTCGGCATGATCAACGGGGCCATGTTGCTGGCTTTTGTGCTGGGGGTGCTGTTTCTCTTTCTGATCCTGGCGGAGGCGGGGGTATCGTGGTGGTTCGGGGCGCTGGCTTCCGTGGGCATTGCCATGCTTTCGCCGCAGGTTGCCCGCATGGGGGGTCACTATTCCCTGTCGTGGCTGGTATGGCTGCCTGCGTTGGTTTACTGGATGATCCGGTTTGAACGGAGCCGTTCGGCGGGATATGTATTGCTCACGGGGGTGACGGTCTGGCTTGCCGGCCGGATGCATCTCTATTTCGTTGGTTTTGCGGGGCTGCTGACCGGAGGATACTGGCTGTGGCGTTTTGTTTTTTACAAAAAGAGCGGCACCCTGTGGTACCGCGACCTTCTCTTCCTTTTCATCCAGTTGTTCCTGCCTCTTGTATTGATTCAGTCAGGGATTCTGCTGAACGATACCGTCACTGACCGGACGGCCTATCCCTATGGTTTTCATGTTTTCATGGGCCATCCGGCGGCGGTGTTTCTGCCTTCGGGGAAGCCCTGGGTGTTTGTCAGGGAACACATGAAAGTTTTTGACCACATCAGCTGGGAGGCGTTGTCGTGGATCGGGACGGCGGCGACGGCCGGGCTCCTGGGGGCGCTGGTTGTATGGGTCGCCGGGCGGGTGCGGAAACAGACCATCACCGTGGAACCAGCCAGGGAAAGCTTCCTGCTGTTTTTCTGGATTTCGGTGGCCGTCCTGCTTTTTTCGTTTGGAATCCCCTTCATCTTCGGGCTGGGGAACCTGGCCGACCAACTGGGACCTGTCAGACAGCTGAGGGCGCTGGGACGGTTTGCCTGGCTGTTTTATTACATGGCCAATCTGCTTGTCTTTGCCGGACTCTACCGGTTGGCTTTCCGGAAACCCGCCTCCGCGGTCTGGAAAACCGTTGCCTTTGCCGCACTGGCCCTGCTGTGGTACGAAGGATCGTGGAACATGCTCGACAACACCCGCCGGCTCAGCAACCGCATTCCGGAGCTGGAAGACCGGGAAAACACGACCGAAGCCAACCAGTGGGTATCTCATGTAAATGCTGCAGAATATCAGGCGATTATTCCCTTGCCCTATTTCCATGTGGGATCCGAAAACATCTGGATCGACGCCACCCACCAGGTGAAAGAGACGGCCATGGTGGCCTCGCTCAAGACCGGTCTTCCGCTGACCGGGGTGGAGTTGAGCCGGACCTCCCTGTCGCAGACCTTTCTCCTGTATTCCCTGTTTACGGAACCCCTGGAGAGGTTGGAACTTCCGGCCTACCTTCCCGACGGGCGCCCTTTCCTGGTGCTGCGGATGAACGGTTACCAGCCCGGTGAAGCGGATCAGCGGTTGTTGGAGGGAGCTTCGGAGCTGTTTTCGAACGACCGGTTTACGCTTTTGCGGCTGCCTGCCGACAGCATCGGACGGTTGCATGAGAATTGGCGGCGGAAGGTGATCAGGGAGTTCGAAGGGAGCCGTAAGTATGCCCGCGGCAGCCGGTTGTTCAGCGATACGGCCGCCTTTTTCAGGGTATGGTCGTTTAATGACCGGGGGGCCTTCACCTCCCTGCGGGGCGACGGGGCGTTCACCCTGCCGGCGCGCAGCTGGGAAACCCTTTGCGAGGATACCCTGAAGGGGGTGCCGCCCGGAACCCGGATGATTCTGGGCTTCTGGATCCATCAATACCGGAAGGATGGCTACCTGCGGGGAAACCTGGAACTCATCCAGAAAAAGGAGTCGGAAGAGAAGCCCACCGGCTACTTTTACAGCGACTTTTTCAGGCATCTGGCGGCATTCCAGGACGACTGGGCTTTGGTGGAGTTTGGTTTCGAGACCCGTTCCTGGGATGAAATCATCAAACTGTCGGTACGCAACGACGTTTTACCCGACCGGAATTACACCCTGGATGAGCTGATGCTCCGGCAAGAGGGACCGGTTGTCTGGGAGGAGGAGGAGCCGCACCTTTACCGCAACGGAAGAAAGTTCCGGAAGCTGTAGGAACCGGGGCTGCTGTGGTTCGGTGAGGGAGTCTCCCGTTCCTGCGGCGCCTCTGTCCCCGTTAAACCTCGGGGAGTGGCCGGACGGCCCATTTACGACAGAGGGGAGAGGGTCTCTTTGCACAGTGCGGGAAAGGGTTTGCCGCCCCGGAAAAGGCCGGCCGGCAGCGGCGGCGGAGAGCGGAGAAAACACCCTCATCGGTTTCTGTACATCGTATCGTAGTAGTGGAGGTAGTTTCCGGAGGTCACCTCTTCGAGCCAGGCTCTGTTTTCAAGGTACCAGTCCACTGTTTTTTCAAATCCTTCGTCAAATTCCATGCAGGGCTTCCATCCCAGTTCGCGCTGCAATCTCGAGGAGTCGATGGCATAGCGGAAATCGTGGCCTGCGCGGTCGGTGACGAAGGTGATCAGTTTTTCGCTTTCCCCGGCCGGTCTGCCCAGCTTCCGGTCCATGATACGGCAGAGGGTCCGTACGATGTCGATGTTCTGCCGTTCGTTGTTCCCCCCTATGTTGTAGGTTTTGCCTGTTTTCCCCCTGTGAAAGATGAGGTCGATGGCCCGGGCGTGGTCTTCCACGTAAAGCCAGTCTCTGACATTCAGTCCCCTGCCATAGACGGGAAGCGGTTTATTTATGCGTATGTTGTTTATTACAAGGGGGATGAGTTTCTCAGGGAACTGGTTGGGGCCGTAATTGTTGGAGCAGTTTGAGAGTACCACAGGCAGTCCGTAGGTGTGGTAATAGGCTCTGACCAGATGGTCGCTTCCGGCTTTGGAGGCGGAATAGGGGCTTCTGGGGTCGTAGGGGGTGGTTTCCACGAACTTCCCCTCCCGGCCCAACGATCCGTACACTTCGTCGGTGGAGATGTGGTAGAACCGTTTCCCGGCAGGATCCTCCTTCCATGCGGCCCTTGCGGCGTTCAGCAGGTTGACGGTACCCACGATGTTGGTCAGGATAAACTCCCTGGGGTTGGAAATGGAGCGGTCGACATGCGATTCGGCGGCAAGGTGGATGACTCCGTCAAAACCGTGTTCCCCGAACAGGGCGTTAACCCCGTCCTCATCCACGATGTCACCCTTAATAAACTTATAGTTGGGTGCATTTTCGACGGCTTTCAGGTTGGCCAGGTTGCCTGCATAGGTCAGTTTGTCGAGGTTGACGACCAGGGTGCCGGGATATTTTCCCACCAGCAACCTGACGACATGGGAACCGATGAACCCCGCACCTCCGGTGATCAGTATTTTTTTCATCATCACTGTTTTATTATTCTGTCCGGTTTTCCGGCTTAATCCGGAGAATAACCGGGGATGGTTCACCTGTTTTTGCCGGCAATCAATGGGCGGACCGGTCGGATGGGAGAGAAAGGGCACTTTCGGACAGTTTCCTTTCCCACGCCCAGGCCGAGGCCATCATCTGGTCGATATCTCTTTCTGCTTTCCAGCCAAGTTCTTCGTTGGCGAAACGGGTATCGGCCCACATCTTCTCCGTATCGCCCGGGCGCCGGGGGTGAAAGCGGAAGTTGAGCTTCCGGCCGGAGACCTTTTCAAAAGCATGGATCACCTCGAGCACGGAATAGCCCTTGCCGGTCCCCAGGTTGAAAAGTTCAAGGGGGGTTCGCATCCGGCCGTCGAGCATCCGGTTGATTGCCACCACATGGGCTTTCGCCAGATCGGTCACATGGATGAAATCACGGATGGCGGTACCGTCGGGTGTATCGTAATCATTGCCGAAGACCCTCAGGTATTCCCGCTTGCCGATTGCGGTCTGGGTGATGTAAGGCACCAGGTTGTTGGGAATCCCGATGGGCAGTTCTCCGATCAGGGCGGATTCGTGTGCCCCGGCGGGATTGAAATAGCGGAGCGAGATGCCCCTTACCGGCAGAATCCGGGTGGAAAAGCGGAGGATCTCCTCGCACATCTGTTTGGTGTTTCCGTAAGGCGACCAGGCTGGTTTGACCGGGGCTTCCTCGGTAACGGGAAGCTGGTCGGGCTGTCCGTAGACCGTGCAGGAAGAGCTGAAAACCAAATGGGGAATCCCATGCAATTGCATGGATTCAAGGATGTTGAGCATGGATCCCACGTTGTTGCGGTAGTACTCCAGGGGTTTTTCCATCGATTCGCCTACCGCCTTGAAGGCGGCAAAATGGATCACGCCCGCCAGTCCGCCGTTCCTGCTGAAAAAATCGAGCGTAGCCCCGCGGTCGGCCAGGTCGATCTTCTCAAAAAGGGGTCTTACGCCTGTAATCTTCCGGATGTTGTCGAGCACCTCCACACAGGAGTTGGACAGGTTGTCGGCAATGAGGACTTCAAATCCGTGTTGCTGCAATTCGACTGCGGTATGTGAACCGATGTATCCGGTTCCTCCTGTGACCAGAATTTTTCTCATGTTTCAGAATTGTTGCCCGGCCTTTTTCCATCGGGAATAAAGTGCAGGCGGCTGTTCTCAACTGTGGATTCTATGGATCGCATGCCAAAGGTATTATTTTTCCCGAGTGAAAATACCGCAATCCACAACAGGATGTGGCCGGGAGCTGCGATGGCGCGGGGATTCCGGGCAGGCGGGGCTTTTGAGCGGTTCGGGTGTCGCTCAGCGGGTTTCAATGACAGCCGGGGAGGCCGGATCCCGGGAAATGCCGGTGTGGGAGTAGGGGGGAGCCGGGGTGTCCGATTTTTTCCGGGAGCCTGCCTTCCCGGATCCTGAAATTGGGGAAGGGCTGCCGGAAGCCGGCCCGGTTCCGGCAAATATGAATATATTTGCAGGCATAACCGGATAGGTCAGACAAAAGATGAAGATTGCAATTGTAGGGAGCGGCTATGTGGGGCTCGTTACCGGTGCCTGTTTCTCTGAGGTGGGCATCGAGGTGGTATGCGTTGACAGGGATGAAGGGAAAATCGCGGATCTGAACCGGGGGGTCATACCGATTTTTGAACCCGGGTTGGAGGATATGATCCAGAGGAACGTGGGCAAGGGGAGTTTGTCATTTACGACATCGCTCCGGGATGCCCTTCCGGGGTGCAAGGTGTTGTTCAGCGCCGTGGGTACTCCTCCGGGCGAGGGGGGTTCTGCCGACCTGCGCAGCGTGCTGGACGTGGCCAGGGAGTGCGGACGCCATATGGACGATTATCTGTTGATAGTTACCAAAAGCACCGTACCGGTAGGTACGGCGGTCAGGATAAAGGAAGCGGTGCGGGAGGAGTTGAAGAGCCGGGGTCTGTCGATCGAATTTGATGTGGCTTCCAATCCCGAATTTCTGAAGGAGGGGGCGGCCATCGAGGATTTTCTGCGGCCCGACCGGATTGTTGTGGGGTTGGACTCTCCGAGGGCGGAGGAGCTGATCCGCAGGCTTTACAAGCCCTTTACGCTGAACGGTCATCCCATCATCATCATGGATATCACCTCGGCCGAGATGACCAAATATGCGGCCAACGCCATGCTGGCCACCAAGATCAGCTTTATGAACGACATAGCCAACCTGTGCGAGATCGTAGGAGCCGACGTCAACATGGTCCGCAAGGGGATCGGCTCGGATAGCAGGATCGGCCCCAAATTCATTTATCCCGGCATCGGATACGGGGGTTCCTGTTTTCCGAAAGATATCAAGGCGCTGATCAGCACAGCCGCCGGGTACCAGTATGAATTGCGGGTGATGAAGGCTGTGGAGGCGGTCAATGAGGATCAGAAGACACTGCTTTACAGGAAGATGCTCAGTCATTTCGGGGGTGCTATGCGTGGCCGGAAGGTGGCGGTTTGGGGGTTGTCTTTCAAGCCGCAGACCGACGACATGCGGGAGGCTCCTTCGCTGGCCATCATCGGGCGGCTGCTGGAGGCGGGCGCCGACGTGCAGGCCTATGACCCGGTGGCCATGCCGGAAGCGCGTAATTTTTTCGGCGAGCGGATCGGTTACGCCGAAGACCGCTACGGGGCGCTCGAAGGGGCCGACTGCCTGGCGCTGGTGACGGAATGGCCCGAGTTCCGGTTTCCGGATCTGAATCTGGTTAAACAGTTGCTGAAGGAGCCGGTGGTGTTCGACGGCCGCAACATCTACGATGCCGGAGAGATGCGCCGCGCCGGCTTTGATTATTACTGCATCGGAATTAATACACGGACCGGTACCGGCACATGATCAGGAAAAAGATATTGGTGACAGGAGGGGCCGGCTTCGTGGGGTCGCACCTGTGCGAACGACTGTTGGCGGATGGCCATGAGGTGGTCTGCCTCGACAATTACTTTACGGGGCAAAAAGAGAATGTGGTCCATCTGCTGCGGCATCCCTATTTCGAACTGGTTCGCCATGACGTGACCATGCCCTATTACATCGAGGTGGACGAAATATACAACCTGGCCTGTCCCGCCTCCCCCATCCATTACCAGTACAATGCCATCAAAACCATCAAGACCTCAGTAATGGGCGCGGTGAACATGCTGGGCCTGGCCAAGAGGATCAGGGCGAAGATCCTGCAGGCTTCCACGAGCGAGGTGTACGGCGATCCGCAGGTGCATCCCCAGGAGGAGTCTTACTGGGGCCATGTGAACCCCATCGGGGAGAGGTCCTGTTACGACGAGGGGAAAAGGGCCGCCGAGACCTTGTTTGTCAATTACAACAAACAAAATAATGTAAAGATTAAGATTGTAAGGATCTTCAACACCTACGGACCCCGGATGCATCCCTGCGACGGGCGCGTGGTTTCCAACTTCATCGTCCAGGCTTTGCAGAACCGCGATCTTACCCTTTTCGGCGACGGAAGCCAGACGCGGAGTTTCCAGTATGTGGATGACCTGGTGGAGGGGATGGTGCGCATGATGGCGACGCCCGACGAATTTACCGGTCCGGTGAACATTGGCAATCCCAACGAGTTTACCATCCGGGAACTGGCGGAGCTGGTGATCCGGCTGACCGGATCGGGGTCAGCCATTGTGAGGATGCCGCTTCCTGCTGACGACCCGGTTCGGCGTCTGCCTGATATTTCGCTGGCCCAAAAGAAGTTGGGCTGGTCACCCCGTGTGCAGCTTGAAGAGGGGCTCCGGAAAACCATAGACTACTTCCGCTCTGTGATGGGATAGCATCCCTTTCTCCCGGCTTCAGATCCGGATTTTCCTCCGGAACAGAGTCATGGCTTCATCCGGCAGGATAGCCCGAAAAGGGATCTTCCGCGATTCGGCAAGGAGAAACTGTTTCCCGCGCCGGATCGGGTTTCAGTCCTTGTAGGTCATCCATTTGACAAGTTCCCGGTAGGTCACCTTCTTCCCGTACATGAGAATGCCCGTGCGGTATATTTTGGCGCCCGCCCAGATGGCACCGACAGTGGTAAGCACCAGCAGGAGCATGGAAAGGATGATTTCCCAGCCGGGAGGCGAAAAGGGAAGCCGCGCCAGCATGCAGATCGGTGAGGTGAAGGGGATGATGGAC
>JAEAME010000135.1_pt1 | contig 101519 bp, 80 predicted proteins | sample 8958731 | NCBI WGS metagenome assembly JAEAME01 (sample SAMN16933194, study PRJNA681113) | bioreactor sludge metagenome | isolation source: anerobic bioreactor sludge (Control) | place: India:Bengaluru | collected 2018-10-24
TGCGGGTCTTCAACGTTGTTTCAGACCACGCAGTATTCCCAGCCGCTACAATAAATCCAAAAAGAAAAGTGTTAATAGCCCATCTAAGTTTAATCAAATGGGGTATTTATGGAAAACATGCCAGATAAAATGGAACAAGAGGCTATTTTCATCAAAAGAGGATCCGAATTAAAACAAGTTACTAGACCTGGGAAATTGTATCGGCTCATGATAAAATCAAAAGAGATGGAAGCAATCATTTCAGAACTTGAGCCAAATGCTGAATCACGATGGTATCAACATGATGGAGAAGAGATTCACTTCATGATCCAAGGAGAAATTGACTATGTAATAGGGGCAACTGTATATCATCTGAATGAAGGTGATGTACTTTGGCATTTATCAACAATAAAACATAAAGCAAAAAACACAACAGCAAAAAAAGCATCCTATATCACAATAGGGACACCACCAACGTTTTTGTAAACACTTTAAGTACTCGGTGAAATAGAACGATGAATGAATAATCCAATTCCATTATTATGTTTATGTAAATACCACTGAGCATAATAATGCCATTCGAGACCTAAATGCGTTATATTGAATGTCATTTTTCTCTTAGAACCGTAAAAATAAAAATAGACGATATCACCAATGTACAAGAATAAAAAGAGTATAGAAAAGTCTTATTTGTATCTTTGTAGAATTGAATGAAAGACGGAAAAGTAACGCTCTTTGGTAGCTGGATATGCAGCTAGCTTTATTTTGAAATGAAAACATTCTCCGCCATCCGTCAAACGAAAAATATTTTGGAGCAATAATTGTTTGTCAAAACGGATAAAAAGATATCCTTCATCATTCAAACGCGTTTCTTGTTGCATTTCAAATAATTCTCTATCTTCTTTCATCATTTGAGAAAAAAGAGTGTCTAAAAGAAGCATATTGTGACGATTTGAAGTTGTATGTAACGTCAATGAATGAATTATTTCAAAAAATCCTTCTAATTGTTCATGAGTTATGTGAATATGATTCTTTTCAAAATCTAAGGGCAATAATCGATGAAAAACCCTTAGGATTGCTGGAATATTGTCAACGTTTTTTTCAAAAACATTTAGCTTCACACTATGAACAAGTTTTTCCATGGAACAATAGTATAAGTAGCATACATTATTTAACATTCTATGATACAAATCAAAACGCAAGAGTAAGCATAAGATAGGTGATACAAATGCATAAAGAACCATCAAATTTTAAAAAAAAAGTTACCTTTTTTTTACCTAAATTAATCCTAATATACCTAAAACTTTATTAATGAATAAGACAATAGAAGACGTATATGGGGAGAGATTTTCAAACCAAGCAAATGGTTTATTTTTTTTACTAGCTCTCCCCTCCCTCCCTCCAATTATTATTTCTCAAGGAAAAAATTTTCAGATCTCCTCATCTTTTCATTGTTACAAAATACAATAGTAGTCTTTATCACAACAACGGTTTTTGTGCTATAACTCATTTTAGATTCATAAAAGAAATTGAATCTAGAGGTTAATCGGTGTTGTTAATTCTTAATATCATGATAGTGTGATTATATCTTGTGATACCATCTACATTTTATTTTTTGAATAAAAAAAATTAAAAAAAAGAAAAAAAGGGGTTTTATGTAGTGATTGGTACTGGTTCTACCCATTCGGGACTATATGGGACAATCGTTGGATCTCCAAAAATCATTTGTTCATTGGAGACCTGCAGCGAAGATTTACCGTAAATGGTCGTTGGATCTTGTGTAGTGTAATCACGTTGATGGAGCCAGAGGTAATTCGAAAATGCCTCTCCGATACAAGTTCCATAGACCATCATATCATGGATCCACCAATCATCAAGTAAATCTTCCTGTGGACAGAGACCAGTGTTTCCGTTTCCAAACCAGACCGCCGCACCATGCTCTAAATAAATATCAGGACCATCATCTGATCCTGTCGTACAAGACATCCATATATCCACGAGTGAGTGCAGGTTATCAAAGAGCTGATCAACATACTTAAAATGAGTGAGGCAGTACAGGTTAGGTTCCGCAGCATTATACCAGGTAAATCCACCCGTTCGGACATCTTTCGTGGGGACATCATCGTACATGTACCCGCGCCAGGCATCAGGGAAAGTGTGATCTTTTAACCATTCGCGTTCAGGTTCAACTAATGGGTACTGTTCATTGATATTCTTCCATTGGGATGAAATTCCTGAACCTCCTGTTCCATGGCCAGAGTAGTAGCTCACACATGCGCCTGTGTTATACCTCTCAAGCAAGCCTTCCCACAGGCAGTGTCCCTCAAAGAAGCGACCATGGGCAGATAGCGACTCTTTCATCGCTCTTGCGGAGAATATCTCATTGTATACGTTTCCATCGTTGGTAGTCCAACTAGAAAATGGATCGGGAAAGTTCATCATTTGTGATGTTGATACACCTCTTCCAGGGTTTGCGTAAATAATTGCTGGGTAAAGAACATCTCGGACGATCAGTGCGCTGGACATTGCTGTAGTTTCGAGTGGAATATGACCTGCATATGAGTTGTTCCCAAAGAAGGCACGAGTGGCTAAATCACGAATATCAGTATCTCGTGGACCAACGAACATGTACACTTCTTTGCCATCATCATCTAGACCATAGCCGTTAATGAGATCGTAAATTCCATCGTGAATTTTGGTCATGGACGTTAGTTCAAGATCAAGCCCTGCGTGAGGTAAGGTCTTATCGTGCGTTAAATAGTAGATTAAAACCTGCAGCCACGTGGGTGGAGAGGGTAGTTCTGACGGATGGTCCATCTGAGGCAGGTGATTCATGGTTCGAGATCCATGGTAATAATCACCGCCACTCCATTCCCTCCAAGCAGTCGTATAATCGAGGACGTTATAGGCCTCTTTCGCTTCAGCGATATTCAAGACGGGGCTTCCGTGATAGGCAGCGATCATCGCGGATGGCGCAAAGTAGCCATCGCCAGTACCAACAGAGGTAATTGTGATAAAGTTTTCAGAAACACTGCTCTCCTTAATGGCATCGACCACCTGCTGCATCGTGGTGTACTCTGTCACGCTTCCCGATGGAGAGGCGCTGCTGACGTCACCAATGTTCACAAAAAGGATCTTACTGACGCCAAGAGACGTTAATACATTCGTAGTATCCGCCGGCACCGTATCTTTTGTTACATAGAGCAAGGGTGCATGGTTCAATGACGCGAGTACTGCACCATTTGCTGCAGACATCTCCGCGTTCACACGATCAGTACTGTATTTTCGAACATTGATCGTAATGTCATAGGATCCGCTGAACTCACCGTATCCCGTGTCATGATCAAGGTATGGGACAACTACAACAGTCCACTCCCCTGCCATTACGTTGTGAACAGCAACTTCTCGCTCTGTCACCGGTTCAAAGATAGGCCTTCGAAACTCATCCCAGTCGTGATTCCAATGGCCACCGTTCCAGTGGTACAGCGGCTGAATTTCACCACCATTCCACTCTGGAAGATTTGGTTTTCGAATGTTTGCTTCAGGGTCAATGATGAAGGCCATGAGCAGAGATGGTTCATCAGTTTCAATGGACACTTCGATGCTTGCATCGGACTCATCGATTGGAACCGTATATCTGTTCCCCGCATACTTGATGATCTCCAGTTCTTCTAACCCGCTCTCAGAAGTGATCTCAGGAATCCAGAAACCCGGTTTTGTTATCGGATACCATGTATCAATATCTGGTCCACCGCTTGTTCGATCCGAGGGGAATGGCCAGTTGTCAACTTGAACCGCTTCATACCGAGGTGTCAAAATTAAGGTATCCCCAGAAAAACTCTCACCCTTTGCCCACATTTGAATCGCACCGTATTGGTCGCCGATGTACATGATTTTTGCAGAATCTGTACCCAGCTTCATGAAGTCTCCTTGTCGGAGTCTTGTGATTTCCGGAGTCGACGACAACGTTGCGGTTTCGTCCACTACCGGTATGATCTCATCTTCAAACGAACTGCCATCGCACACTACTACTGCAGTATTAGAAGAATCCCAGTTGCTTTCAGCGATGGCTTTTGCTGCGGCAATTGGATCACTTGGAATGATAAATTCCTCCGCCACTACATCATGGCGAGCAAGATACGTGTTCCAATCATCAAGTAGATACTGCGTCGTATCATCAACGGTCCCAAACCAATGTGTAATCGTGTCAACTCCTTGGTAGACAATGGGCGAAACGTACCTCTCATTATCTTCAACATAATTTGCTGCAGGTACTGCTGCAATGTACCCGTACTCATCCTTATTGGAATTCGGATCATCATTTACTATGAACGTCTGAGCTACTGGGGTAATCTTCCTCTGAGGAACAGGTCCAGGAGGAGCTTGGACAGTTCCACCAAGACTAAGCTCTAGCTCGTAGACACCAGAGCCGTAGAGATCGTAATTATCTGGCCACTTGCTTGCATCCCATCCAGGAAACATATCAAGCTGTATCGTCCATGTACCTGCTGTATCCGCTGGGTATTCCAACGTATCCTCCATGTAGTATTGAGCGGAATGGACTTTCATTCCACTGGGATTATACAGATGGATATCATAATCACTCTTTTCTAAATTTTTTTGGTGAATAACAATACCTTGTCCAGCACTCACTTGGAAACTGTACCAATCCTCCTGATCAGCGTAACTCATGTATCCCGTGTAACTTCCAGGTGTTATTGGAGTCGCGCTATTGATGTTGTTCCCAGCATCAACTCCTGTATCGGCATCGTTTTGACCGCTCAAGGTCACATCGAAAGTATACGTGCCAACGCCTTCTGCTGTATAAATATGAACAAAATACTTTTCAGTTGCTTCTGCAGTAAAAGAGGATCCTAATGGGTTTGCTGATTTATCCAAGAATTCAATGTTGAATCCCCCAGTGACCGTTGCAGCCATGGTTTGTCCCTCACATGCAAAGAACGAGAACCAATCTTCTTTATCTTTGTTTCCTGCATCAAGGTATCCCGTTCGTCCTCGACCAGGTTTCTTTTCATCCACAGGTTCCCCAACATAGACGGGAAAAAGCAATGCTTTTTGTATTGTTTGAGAATCGGTGTTATATCCAATGTCACAGTACTCCGGTGCATCCATGCTGCTGATAACCTCAGATTCTGGTGTGAAGTCAGTATCAAAAGCGATCGGTGGATGCGTACGAGGTTCGTCATCAAAGGATATCATCTCTTCATCTAAATAGATAGATGTAGAGGTTGTCGTTTGAGCTGAGTTTGGTACTATAAGTGCACTGCCCATCAAAATTAGTGTTAATATAGCTGCCCCAAATTTGAATATTTTTTTCTTTACCATTTAAAGTAGGCCCCCTATTTTTCTTAATATTAATAATATAGGATAGAGGTATAAGAGTACTTAAATATTTTCCTTTTCCGTATAAAAATTATGAGAATACACCATTATATTTGATTGTAAAGGATTTTAAAAGAAAAAAAGGGGGAGGTTAAAGCGTAATTGGCATTGGTTCAACCCAATCAGGTGCATAGCAAGTCATCAATGGATCTCCATAGATGACTTTATCATTGGTAAGTCCACCTTGACTAAATTGGAATAACGTTGATGAACCGTAAAGAGTTGCCGGATCAAGCGTTGTATAATCACGATCAAACAGCCATTGATAGCGGGATTCAGATGCACCGAAACAATCTCCTTCTACTAATACATCATGGAATATCCACGAGTTATGAAGATCGTCTTGAACCCCATAGGTTGATCCTGCTGCACCATACCACAGTGTAGAACCGTGAGAGAGATATACTATAGGTCCCCAATGTGCACCAGTGGTGCATGAGCTCCAACAGTCGATTTCACCATGAAGATTCTCAAAGAGTTGATCTACCCATTTGAAATGGATGAAATCATACAGATTTGGCTCTTGCGAATTGTAACCAGAATCTCCGCCCCATCGAGCAGTCTTTGTTTGTTGATTGTCATATCCACTATATCCCCTCCATGCATCCCACCAGTCGAAATCTTTCAAATATTCATGGGTGAGCTCTGCAAGTGGGAACTGTTCTTGCATGTTCTTATATTGAGCAGATATTCCTGAACCTCCAGTTCCATGACCAGAATAATAGGACAATGCGGCACCAGAGTTATATCGTTCGAGGAGATTAGCCCAGATGGTGTGACCTTCAAAAAATCGACCTCGAGATGAGAAGGTTTCCTTAATGTCTCTTGTTGCTGCATTCAGATACCCATTTCCGTCATTTGCATTCCATGTATATCCGTCAGGGTAGTTCATCATTTGAGAAGTGATAACATCTCTGCCTGGATTAGCATAAATAATAGCCGGATAAAGAATCGATCGGCAGATGACATCTGACGAAAACGCAGGTGTTTCTACAGGGATGTGCCCTGCAAATGATTCATTACCTACCATCGACCTACATGCAACATCTCTGATGTCCGTATCTCGAGGTGACACAAAGAGAAATGCTTCCTTTCCTTCCAAATCAAGGTTATAGCTCCCTACCAATCTTTGAATATCTGCTGTCACTTCGCTGTGCCATCTCAACCGTAAATCAAAACCTGCATTTGGCATTTCTCCTTGAAAAACGCCCTTAATGAATTCCACGAAATCAAATGGATGATCCATTGCAGGTAAGTGACCAAGGGAAAGACACCCGTGATAGTAATCCCCTGAATATTCTCGCCAGGACGCTATTTTATCAATAGTGTTGTATGCTTCTGGTGCTTCGCCAATGTCAACAAGAGGTGCGGTATGATATGCTGAAGCCATTGCTGCAGGGGCAAAATATCCATCTCCTGTGCCTAATGATATTATTGTGATAAAGTTTTCAGATGCACTATTACTTTTAATGACATCATAGACCTTCTGCAATGTGTCGTAAGTAATTGTCGCACCAGGTGATGCACTACTCACTTCATTGATATTGACAAAAATGATGGTGCTTGCGCCAAGACTTGAAATTGTGTTTGATGTTTCTAAAGGTACAGTATCTTTCGTCACATAGAGCAATGGTGCATGATTCATCGAAGCAATGACTGCGGCATTTGAAGCGGACATTGCTGCATCGATTCGTTTTTGGTTATAGACACGCTTCTCTGCTGTGATATGATAGGAACCGGAAAAGCCAACATCCTCGCCCTGTTCATTCACATATGGAACAACAATTGCTCTCCATGTACCTGCCATTGCATTGTGAACCTCCACAGAATATTCTGAATGTGGTTCAATGATCCATCTCCTAAATTCATCTTGATCTTGTTCCCAGTGACCACCGTTCCATTGATGAATCGGTTTAATCTCTCCACCATTGTAATGGGGAATACTTGGCCGTCTGACATTACCTTCAGGATCTATTAGGTACACAATAAGATTCGAGGAAGATTCGGTCGTTATGCGAACTTGAATGCTTGTTTGGGTGTTTTCAACAGGTATGTTATATCTGTCACATTCATAAAGGATAATTTCTAGTTCTTCAAGACCTGCAATGTCAGTAACATATGGGAACCATATGCCCGGCAAGGAAACTGGGTAAAAGGTATCACCATCTTCTCCGTTGCTGTCATAAGGATAAGGCCACCAATCCTCCATAACTCCTTCATATTTTGGAGTAATAATTCCGGTATCACCGGCAAAATTTTTTCCTGTTGCTCGTAGATGAATTGCACCATATTTTTTCCCAATGAACATCGGCTTTGCCGAGGTTCCACCAATATCTTTAAAATCATCTTGGCCAACACGAGTGATAGAAGGTGATGAGCTCAGTGTTGTATCTTCATCAGCAACGATGACAATTTCATCTGCGAATTCACTACCATCCACAGTCACTACAACCGTATCCGAAGAACCCCATCTACTTGTTGCAATATCCGCAGCTGCTTTAATCGGGTCGTTCGGAAGGAGATATTCCTCTGCCGTCATACTATGTCGACTCAGATAGGTATTCCAATCATCAAGAAGATACTGAGTTGTTTGATCAACAGTGGTAAACCATGTTGGAATGAAATCAACACCTTGATAGACAATAGGTGATAGATACCGCTGTCCACCTTCAAGATAATTTGAGGCAGGTACTGCAGCTAGATAACTATATTCATCTTTGTTCGACTCTGGATCATCGTTTAGGACAAATGTTTGAGCAATAGGAATAATACTTGGTTGTGCCAATGGTGTGATTGGTGCGTCTAGAGTTCCACCAAGTTCGACTTCGAAGTTGTATGCACCGGATCCGTAAAGGAAATAATCCTGAGGCCATTTCGTTGTATCCCACCCAGGGAACATATCAAGTTTTATTTTCCATGTTCCGGACATATCTGCAGGATATTCTAACGTATCGTCCCCATAGTATTTTGCCGTGTGAACCAATTCGCCATTTGGATTAAATAAAGAAATATCGTAATCTGATTGTTCAAGTATTTGAAGAGTAACAGTTATTCCTTGTCCCGATGAGACTTGGAAGCTATACCAGTCTTCAACATCCATACTACTCATGTATCCACTGTAGGAACCTGGGGTAATTGACGTTGCTGCTGAGATGCTGTTTCCAGCATCTCCGCCGGTATTTGCATCATTTTGTCCATTGATTGTAATCGTTAAACTGTAATCCCCCCCAACCGTGACACTGGAAACATGTGCAAAATGTTTTCCTGTATCCACCGCAGTAAAACTACTTCCGACACTAGACCCTGCCACATCAAAAAGTTCTATGTTGAATCCACCTGTAACTGAAACCGTTATCTGTTGACCTTTACTTACAGAGAATGTATACCAGTCCTCCGAGTCACCATTATCTGGATCAAGGGATCCTGTTCGTCCTCTACCTGGAATTGTTTGATCAATAGGCTCTCCTGTGAATATTGGAAAACTTCTGGTAATTTTATTACCGGCATCTACGTTATACCCGATATCGTTCTGTTCCCCGGCGAATTGCACCGTTTCTTTTGGATAATAATTTGTATCGAATCGCATGGCGGGAAAGATTTCAACGTCTTTGTAAAGAGTTTGAAGTTGTTCTTCTAAGTTCTCTTCTTGTAAGTTCTCATTGAATGATGTAATATTTGCAGAAAAAGATGGAGTAAGCATCATAATGCTAATCAGCACGATTGAACTAATAGCTGCTCGATTTCTATTCTTTAATTTTATTTTCGTATAAATACCCCCTTATATCAATATAATTAATATATATGATATATGGGTATAAATGTTTCTGTTTTATAATTCATAATTATTAATATTATTTTTTGAGTGCATTCCTGACAAGACAATGCCTTAAAAGATCAAACGTTTTTAGACAGTAAATAATAAGAAATGAAGAATAATTGAGTCAAAAAGTGTAGGAAATCCTACTAAGAATCATCGATTAATCTGTTATGACATTTATGCAACTTTCCCTTGGTTTTTTTCCGAATATTTTCTCACCATTTAAATACTAAATTATTCTATACTAATTTCTGTGATGCAACTATGTTTTGGAATAAAACCCTTTCAATAGTCATTGTAACTATCTTTGTCATGGCAGCAGTAGTAACAGGTTTCTATTACACCATGGATAGTTCAACGTCCTCAGTTCAAGGACAACCGGTAGCTATTGACACAAACGCAACAGCAGAAAGTGTTGCATCTCTTGCCGAGGCAATAAATGTATTTTCTTGCCATTTATTTCAAAAACTTATTGGCGAAAGAGGCGAAAATCATTTTTTTTCACCGTATAGCGTCTTTGTCGCTTTGGCTATGACCTATGAAGGTGCGCAGTATGAAACCGCTGATGAACTCTATCAACTTCTTAATGTACCGCAACATAATGATACGATGCTATGTTCATTTGGCCGCATATATAACCTCTTGAATCAAAAGAAAGAATACACCTTACAGACTGCAAATGCACTTTGGGTAAAAGAAGATTATCCGTTTCTTCCCGAATATCTAAATTTTATAGAAAATTATTATATGGGAAAAGCAACAGAGGTTGATTTTACAAATCCTCAGTCCTCTTCACAGTCGATTAACAACTGGGCATCCGAACAAACTAATGGAAAAATTACTGATCTTGTCAGCCCAGACTCAATAGATCCGCTAACTGCATTAATTTTAACAAATGCCATTTATTTTAAAGGAACTTGGATACATGAATTTGACCCAGCAGCTACATTCAACTCAGATTTTGAAATTACTCCAGAAAGGACCATTACAGTTCCTATGATGCATACCTCACTGGAGATCAATTGCAATTACACTGAAACAGATGATGCCCAGATAATTGAACTTCCTTATAAAGGAGAAAAAATATCAATAATTATCGTACTACCGAAAGAAAACAATATTTCATTAGCGGAAACTATGATAACACCATCTAATATCTCAACCTGGGTTCGGGATTTCAATGATATACTCGTTGATGTCTCGCTTCCAAAATTTACATTTAAAACAGAATACGATCTAAAAAAGATACTTATTGATATGGGACTTAATACTTCTTTCACACAAAACGCAGATTTTTCAGGTATGACGGGCCAAAAGGATCTTATGATTGATAAAGTAATTCACAAAGCATTTATCGAAGTAAATGAGGAAGGAACAGAAGCAGCTGCTGCAACAACTGTTCACATGGTTTTAACTAGCGTTCCTCAGACAATACAATTTGATGCAAATCATCCATTTGTCTATTTTCTATATGATAGGGAAACAGGAACCATCCTCTTCATGGGCGAGGTAGTCGATCCATCTAATTAACCGGTTGTTCTCTTCATTTTTTAAAGATTTCTAAAAGGGTATTGAAAAAAGTCAATACAAAAAAGATCTTTAAAGAAAAATAATAAAGATGTTATTGTTGCCCATACATCGTTAATTTATGCCCACAGAAAAATTTCTGGATAAAAGGAATGGTTATCCTTAAATACAAGTTTATTATTATTGCCACTACTTTCTTAGATTAGACATGTTCATTTGCTCCTCCCATCACATGGAGCTTCACAATTGATACAAATCTATCATGGGGTATGTAGAGTGGATAAAAAATCAAAGGATGAAAAAGAAACTACTGAGGATCAGCCGGTTGAACCTGTGAAACAACCTGTTCAGAAAAAAGAAGGAAAACAAAAAGAGAAAAAAGCGCCACCAAAGAAAGAAGAGAAAGATGATTTCAAATATATTATACGTCTTTCAAACTTTGATGTTGATGGCCATAAATCTGTTGTTAACGGAATAACAAGTGTCAAAGGTATAGGCCGGCACCTAGCTCTCATAATTACAGAACTTTCTGAAATCCCAAAAGAAGAAAAAATTGGTAATCTCACTGACCAACAGGTTGAACATCTCCAGGATGTCATCAACAATATTCAAGAGAATGTTCCTGCCTGGATGCTAAATCATCGGAAAGATTATGAAACAGGTGAAAACTATCATCTTATTGGTACGGAGATAGAAACAAAATTCAGAGATGAGATTAATCGAATGAAAAAGATCCGTTGTTACCGAGGCATTAGACATGAACTGGGTTTACCGGTTAGAGGGCAACGAACTCGTGCAAACAACAGAACTGGACTCACGCTAGGTGTTTCCAAGAAGAGAGTTATAGAAAAGAAGTGATACCTATGGGGAAGCCAAAGTTTTCACGAAAAAAATACGACACGCCAAATCATCCTTGGAAAATGGAACGTATCAAAGCTGAAAATGAGCTTGGTAAAAAATATGGTCTAAAGAACAAACGAGAAATCTGGAAAACTCAAACATCATTACGAAGATATCGAGAGCAGGCTCGTGAACTTCTTGCAAAAATTGCCACGGATGATCTACAGGCTAAAAAGGAAACTGATCAACTCATTATGCATCTTACTCGGTATAATATTCTTCCACTTAATTCAACTCTTGATGATGTACTTGCATTGGATATTGAAGCGATTCTTGCTAGACGTCTTCAAACTATCTCATATCTTAAAGGTTTAGCATCTACACCAGATCAAGCTCGACAGCTAATTGGCCATGGACATATCGCCATAGACGGGAAACGAATTACTATTCCAGGATATAGAGTAACAAAAAATGAGGAAGAAAAAATAGATTACGCAATTGATTCTCCCTTGAATGATGCCGCGCACCCTGCTCGACCTAGTGGTGAATTTAAATCTAAACTTACTGGTGCCACTATAGACAATCAACAGGGGAATGTATTAGAAACATCAGTAGTTGCACCTGTTGCACAGCCAGCCCCGCCACAGAAACAGTCTTTACATCAGGAGATTAAACAATTGATTCAACAACCGAATGAACAAATAGAAAATATACAAAAAGCATCTCAATCATCCAAACCATCAGAGTCTAAAGGAGAAAAACTACCTCAAAAACAATCAAAAAAACCAGAAAAAAAACCTAAGAAAAATACTGAATCTACTAAAGGAGAAGTGTGAATATGGGTCGTGAAGGTATCGCACATATATATGCATCATTTAATAATATTATCATAACGGTTACCGATTCTACAGGTGCAGAAACTGTCACCCGATGTTCGGGAGGAATGGTGTCGAAATCTGCAAAAGATGAAGGATCTCCCTATACTGCAATGAAAGTTGCACAGCTTGTTGCAGAGAACTCCCTTGAAAAGGGGATTGATAAAGTAAATGTAAAAATCCGTGGCCAGGGTGGTAACAAAGCAACAACACCAGGTCGAGGTGCACAGGCTGCAATTCGAGCATTGGTCCGTTCAGGAATAAAAATTGGAAAGATAGAAGATGTCACCCCAATTCCCCATGATGGATGCCGAAAAAAAGGTGGCCGCCGTGGGAGACGAGTCTAAGGTGACAGGTATGAAGGTCCACATTGAAACATTGAAATCAAAAAATGCTGAGATTGAGATTGAAGATGCACCGTTGTATCTATTCAATGCAATCCGACGGATTATGATTTCCGACCTTCCAAAACTTGCTATCGATAAAGTTATCATTTATGATAATACCACTGCACTATTTGACGAAATTATCTCTCATCGATTAGGAATGATTCCCATTCCGACAGATCTCTCGTTATTGAACTTTCAAGAGAAATGTACCTGTAATGGTGTAGGTTGCCCTAGTTGCACTGTACGGTACACACTGAGTAAAGAAGGAGCAGGGATGGTATATTCTGGTGATTTGCAACCTGCTGAATCCAGTTGGACCATTACAGAAAATAAAGTCCCTATCGTAGAGCTTTTTGGTGACCAACGTTTAATTCTTGAAGTCGAAGCAGTGCTTGGCCAGGGGAAAAATCATGCTAAATGGCAATCAGTAGTCTCCCCTGGATATCGATTTCATCCGAATATTACTTTTGATCCGAAGAATAAAGAAAACGTGGATGAGTTTGTCAGTAGTCTTCCTCAGGGTTTGGTTCAAATCAAGGGAAACGAGATAATTATTTCCGATATGAAGAAGCTATCGGTATTGGAATCATATATTAATAAGAACCATATTGACTATATTACGCTTAAAAAGGATCAGAGACATATCTATTTTCATTTTGAAACAGATGGTTCGCTCCAAGCAAAGGATGCGATGCTACATTCGATTAAAATTTTTGAGGAGAAACTCTCTGAACTAAACGGGCACCTGAAAAATCTTTAGGTTCATTTTTTTGTTGCGTCATTACATGGGACGTGATATCGTAGTCATATCAAAGCGTTTCTTTGCGGTATCTGGATGAGCGGTTAGTTATATATCTTCGACCTCGTCTTCATCATAGTCACTGTCTTTATCTATTTGCCCGTACCCTTGAGTATCGTGCTTTGTTTTCTTAAGTTTCTTACCGCAGATGACGCATTCTCCGTTTTCGTTACAGGATCTCCAATCCATACAGTTTGTACAAAATTCATCTTCACCGGTCTTTATCATCAGCAGAGTGTATCTCGTTTGGTTTTAAAAAATATTTTATTGCATTGTTCCGCCAGAATGGAGAATTTTATGTATAGGTACTTTTTCCTTTATGTAAGATATTATCTCTGAGAGATAGTTTATTAAGACTTCATGCTTTGTTAGTTTTTTATGCTGTATTTTCTGCATGGATTAAATGGGTACCCTGAGGAATGGCGTCCATTTCTATCGTTTTTTTTAAAAAGAGGTTACCAATGCCAGGCAGTAGATTATGCAAAGGGATGCAACCTAAGGAGAACTCGAGTTGAGGATTATGTCACCAAAATCTCTTCGATTGTTACTGAACAGGATGTTGTCATAGGTCATTCTGCAGGGGGACTGCTGATGTTGAAGATTGCGGAGAATATCAATATGAAAGCGGGCATTGGCATCTGCCCAGCTCCTCCGAAAGGTTTTAATCATTCTTACCTTTCACCGATAAGGCAAATTCGATACATCCCTAACATCCTTTTCCATATCCCCATTAAACCATCATATAGGCAGTTCCGTGAGATGGGTGTAAGTGATTTGGATGAGGAAGCTAGTCACAAACAATATAACATGATGCAGAGACAATCATCGATGGTTACCTATGCGGTCTTGAAGGGAAAAATCGCTGTCGATGCGGCAAAGATATCATGCCCTCTGCTCTTTATTGCTACTGAAAATGATATTCTAATCCCTCCAAAGGTTGTACAATCAATGTCTCGATCGTTTCGTGCATCTTTTCAATTGTATCCTGGTGAACATTTTATCTTCAACAACTGCAAGGATATTGCACAGGGAGTATATCAGTTCTTACGAGAAAATAATATTAACTAGGGAAATAGATTAACGAAAGAGATAACTGTGGTTGAACATGCAAACGAACCTTATTGAGTGTATAAAAAGCAGAAGGAGTATCAGAAAATATCGTAATGATCCGGTTGATAGAGAAACAATCGAACAGATCATCCGAGCTGGAAAATATGCACCATCTGCAAAAAATAGCCAACCTTGGAAATTTGTTGTTGTTACAAATCCGGAAAAGATTATTAGTCTTTCAAATGCAATAAAAATAGAGATTAGAAAATTGTTGAAATGGCGCTTCATCCAAAGTTTTAGGCACCACGAGTTGAGAGATATTGAAACGTTACAGTATCTTTATGGGGTCTCATCAGTGAAGCAAGATAGTATTTTTTTCCACGCACCGGTTGTTATCTTCATAGTGACGGAACAAAAAAAATTCTATGATGAATCTTGTGCTTGTTGCGCAGAGAACATGATGCTGGCAGCCCATACGCTTGGACTTGGAAGCTGCTGGATAGGAAATGGATGCTTCATTGGTTTGAATAAGAAACTTCTACAGACTATCGGTGTTCCTAGTAACTGTCATATTGCTGCATCCATTATTTTTGGGTATCCGGCAGAAACATTAGGTAATCCTACGATTCGAAAACCTTGTTCAGATGTTATTAAATGGATGGAATAATTATTTTATTAACTACTACATGAAAGAGAATCCGTATGCGAAGTAGCATGACACATCTTTTTATCGTACGAAGCAAGTATTCCAGATGTGCATTTAATGTTTCAAAGCATCTTTAGTAAATACAATGAGAGAAATCAGGGCAATTAGAAGACCAAAACTTGCTATCATCTTAAATGTAATGGAGTACTTCATTAGTGATAATATTTCAGATGTTTCAAAAAGAAATACGATAGATTCACCCCATACACTAAATAGGAGATAGGCCTCAGGAATCGCTTCGATAATGAGAGCAATATATTTGAAGGGTGATGGGAACTTTGAAAAGGACCATAGATCGAAAAAAAGTATCAACCCCCACCCATATAAATATAGGATTCTTAAAGGCCAAAGTACATCGAATTCACCGAGCCATAGGAGGATTAGAAAAACAGTGACGAATGATACGACCGCGGCGAATACTCCAAGCAGAAGGTATAAGTATCCAATACGTTCATAATCGACCATGAAACTAAATGAATCACATTACCTGATTTTAACTTGTCGAATTAACATGACCCGAGTATATGCCTCGTTATTCAGATAACTGTTGGAAGAGTATTCAGTTATAAACGTAATAAAGGAATATATTTTGAGACGATATATTTCCCAAGTTTTAAGCTGATTGATGATATAAATAGAGAGCAGAATCATTGAGGAAATTGGTTTTTCCTCTATGAATCTTAGTATCAATCAGATAAATCAAAAAAACAAGAAGATCTGTGGTGTTGTATGATCAGAAAAAAGTCAAATATTATTTTTCACAGTTTTTCAATATGAAAAAATATTAAGATTTTTTTTAGAAACCTTTACCGTTAAATACTAGTAACAAAATTAAGGACCATGCATAAAAGTATAATGTCCATCTCTATTTTGACAAGTATTCTCATATTTGTTTTTCTAATAGGTTTGAGTGGTTGTATTGAACAAAAACCTTCATCCATGTCAGTAAAAATCCATGTATATGTGTCAGGAAATAATGAAACAATTACTCCCAATGAACAAACTATTTCAATGAATAGATCAAGTAATGCAACAGTTTTTTTCACCCTTCATGCGGTCGAACCAAGGGATTATTCCCAGATAGCAATAAGCATAAATGTGAGTGGAATTTATGACCCAATTGTATGTCCAACTAATTTTTCTAACTACATGAGAAATGATTCAAACTATACAACTAATTTCAATAAAACTGTTATAATTCCTGTTACTCTTTCGACAAAAGATATACTCCCTGAGAACATGCAAACCGTGACTATTTACTATTCTTCGAAGGAACCTAATCTTTGATTCGATTATTTGTTTATAGTCTGACAAAGAAGTATAACAATGAATATTTGATAACAGAAAAAATATGCTGTTGATAAGACACTTTTTTATATCGTTCTAAGATAATTTGTGGAACGAGTTTACACAAATTCATCCTTGTTCTTCTTGGTTAAAAAAACCATTATTCTAAAAAGACAACCAACATCAAGTTTAATGTGTATTATACCTCATTCAAATATCACAGGATATAGTGGACATCCTTCTATTGACGTTTCATAGATTATGTACTCTTCATCATTTGAAATTTTCAAAGTCCATCTATTGTTAAATGAAGCAGGGAGAGATAAAGACCGAAGTTCTTGGAACGCAATGACACCATCACAACCATTCTATGACAATGTAGATGGCAGCATTCTCTCAGCGTCTCTGCCAGAAATACTATCGCTTATAGGTGGTAACTTTTGATAAAAAAGTACCATAGGTCCATAGGGAGAAAAATCCCATGGGATTTTTCTATACAAAAATGGTCATAATTATGTAAGTTTGGAATGAAGAGGAAAGTAACCAATTTGACATAAAAAAACACCAGAACATCAGATTTGAATGAAGAGATTCTATGCATCAATGATTCACAATGCTGAAATATCGTATTAATTTTTTATAGAAGTTACTGCATCGTGCGTCAATCAATTATGCTGGATCATAGAACTGATGAAGTTCGATTAATGTGCCATTTAAGTAAGCGGTCGCTTGTCATCCACATATTTTGAATAAAAACGTGTGAAAAATATAGTTATTTAAATTAATATCTTTCAATATATTATATTTAAATAAGCGAAAATAATATATACACACATGGTAAAAGAAAAAAATGAAGACACTTTTTCCTCCTACCGTTGGATTGTTCTCATAGTTTTTATTGTCATAGCGTTGAATTCTCAAGTATCGTGGCTTACTTTTGCCCCAATCTCATCAGATATAGCAGAACTCTTTGGGGTGAGTGTTTTTGATGTTTCGTTGCTATCGATGGTTTGGCCTCTTGTATTTGTACTAATAGCTATTCCGGTTGGAATTTTTATAGACAAAAAAGGGTTTAAAATAAGCGTTGGAATAGGATCATTATGTTTAGCGGTGTTTTCGATTATTAGAATTTTTTCGATAACATTTGAATATAATTTTACATTGTTATTGATAGCTCAAACTGGCGCAGCAATTTCACAACCTTTTATTTTTGGCAGTATTACAAAACTCTCAAAATCCTGGTTTCCAGAAAAAGAGCAAGGATTGGCAACAGGGCTTGGCACAATTGGTTTATTCCTTGGGATGATGATAGCACTTGCTTTAACTCCTAGTATCTATCTATCATATGGATTAACCAGATTGCTGATGATCTATGCTTTTGTTTCCTGTGCCGCAGCGTTCTTCTTCATCGTTCTTGCAAAGGAAGGGACTCGTGCCAGTCTCGAAAAAATAAATGAGGCTTTTACCCTGTACGACCTATGGACATTAAGCAAACATAAATCGTTTCTTATTCTTGAATTTGCGTTCTTTGTCGTTGTTGGTGGGTTTACCGCACTGATGACCTGGCTTGAGCAATTGCTTAATGTACTTCATGGAATAGGCATAGACGAAGCAGGGCTTCTTGGTGGGATCATGATTATCGGAGGAATTATTGGATCGATTCTAATACCTGCGATATCAGACAAGATTAAAAAACTTAAGATTTTTTTGTTAGTTAATCTAACTATCGGGGTAGTAACGTTATATCTCATCGGGATTGTGGGTAATTTTGAACTGCTTGCTGTGATCTTTTTTATCTCAGGATTTTTCTTGATTTCTGCTCTCCCAATAGTCCTAGAACTATCCAATCAATATTCCAGTGTTGGAATGGAAGGACAAGCCTCATCGCTTCTTTGGTTTTTTTCTCAAGTTGGATCAGTTGTTTTAATACTTCTAGTCGAACCGTTGAGTTTAGTCGGAGGAAGCTATTATTATTCAATTCTATTCATTGTTGTGTTATGGACAATTTCTCTCCTTTCACTCCTAGGGCTTAAGGAGAGAAGATAGAGTAATTGGAGTAAATCTAATAATATCCTTTCTTATAGCGTTCTTGCTTCTTGGGCCTGTGGGGTAGCTTGGTATCCTTGTAGCTTCGGGAGTTATAGACTTGAGTTCAAATCTCAGCAGGCCCATACTTATCAACGGGAGTAACAATATGAGATAGTGCCTTTTTTAGCCGACAATCTCTTTTTTCAAGCTTTCCTCCATGTTGGAAATGTCTGAGGGCTTTGTCGAAGAGATTGCCTTTTTTGCCAATTTGAGTTTGTAAATCCTTACAAATACCTATGTAATGGTCTACACTATCTGTTTTATCATGTCCAAGTCTTCGAGCTACTTCTTTGATATCCTTCTCCCAATCATAATAATAAGTTGCGAATGTGTGACGCAATGTGTATAGCTTAAACCTGTTATCCCCAACGATATTTTTCCCATTTGTTGTAATATGGTCTCGAAGATACTTTCCTGTCACTCGCTTTCCGTCAGGTTGTAGAAATAATGCATGTCCTGAAAATTCATTAGTTACTTTTGGTCTCCAAGTTTTAAGATAATTCACAGGTGTTCGATACACTTTGGAAGATAGTACCTTTTTATCATAAGGGGGATATTGTCGTTCAATGCCTCCTTTTTTATCTTCCTGTATCCAAATGTAGCCTGTACCGTCGTTGTTTATGATAACATTCTCAAGATTTAAGTTTATGATTTCACTTGGTGGCCTCATACCATAGTTAGCAAGAGTAAAGATGATTGTTTGAAATAGTATATCTTCATATTGAGTATTGCCGTAATGCCCATGATATAGTTGATTGAGCTGAGAAGGAAATAAGACAAACGGTGTCGAAGTACCTTTTCGTTTCTTCGGCAGTCTCACATATTCCTTCCATTCTGGCGAAAATTGTTTGAATGCACGCAGGAACATGAAGATAGCATCTCGTTCATGCCGTAAGGCATCTCTAGATGCATTTTCATATGTTCTTCTGTAATCAAAATGTTTTATCAATGATTCAACATTTAGGTTTCTGAAATCAATAGGCATGGGATGATTAATCATGAATCTCATTGTTCGAAAATGTTTTTCAATTGTCGTTGAGCCTAAGTTCTGTCGTGCTTTTGCATGAAATGCAACATCTAACCAAGTCGCAGTTTTTGGGTCTAAAAATATTGGCACGTCAACTATGGAAATATTTTCAAGTTGCTTAGATAATACCTCCACTGTTACCCCTTCCTGGGGAATTATATTTTCTGTTATATCTGGCTTCAATTCCTTCAAAAATTGTCTGCATTCTTCTTTAACGCCTCCTGCCAACTCATTTGAATTGGTAGGACTATAATCAGTTGCATCATTAATATCGTTTTTCGCAGGAGAAATATTTGGAAAAGTTATATTAAAAGAATCACTCAAAATATTACCTCTCCTATTTTGTTGGTAATATTGGTCTAATAGTTATTTCACCATTAACTTCGATTGCGACTTCTACTATTGGTTCTTTTGTTTTTCTCTGCCAATACATCAGCCACCCTTTGGGAATTGTAACCGCTTTAGCATTTCCTATTCGGACGATTTTTCTTATTATAGGCATATTTTGCCTCCAAACAAAATATGAATAAAGTACGAACTCTTTAACGAGGTACGACAATATTTGTCCACACTAAGGTAAGAACATGAGTGAACAGGTCCATATTTGTATTTCAACGATTTTAAAGGACGCAAAAGGTACTCCCCTTCGTACTGAAGAAATTCATCAAAAACTTGAAACGGAGTATTCATTCAAAGGAGATAGACGAACAACCGAGAGAGCCTTAACTTATTTAAATAAATTAGGTGTTGCATCAAGAGTTTTACATAGAAAAATAAATGCTAGAGCAATAACTGCTTGGGTTCACACTGAGTATAAAGTACTTGCCGATATCCAGTTAAAGTTAAGGTCTGAACACACCCATTCAATACAAGATGAAATTATCAAACCTTTGCTTGGTCAATTACCAGAAATTTCAAAAGATGGTGCATATCAAAGAAACGGCTCGGTTCTCATTCCAACTTTTAAAGATAAACATGAGAAACTACCCATTGAAAATAATATTCTATTTCCCGATTTTGAATATCATATCAATTTATTACAACCTAAGTGGAGTGTTCTAATTGATAACTTTAAAGAAAAAGTAGAGGGATTTTGGAGAAAGAAAGTCGACCTATATGACGACCTCAAAGCATTAGTGGAAATTGAAACAAAATTATCAATGATATCCTCTAAAAAATCCTGGGAAGACGATAAATACTATCCTGAACTCATAAACTGGATTTATGGTGTTTTTTGGGCCTTTGTTGAAGGGAAAAATAAGAACGTCAAAAGAACGTATTATCCCCTATCTTCAGAAATACAAGATACAGGTAGCTCCTTCAGATACTTCATCGATGGGAAGGGTTGTATTCAGTTTAAGAAGAGAAAGAAAAATGAACAAGAAGTAAAGAAAGAGCTTGATAATAACATAAGAAATATCATAAAAATAATAATTAAATCAGGAACCACAGACGAGAAAGGAAAGAACATTCTATATAAGGAAGGAAGAAAGTCTACATATTATAGCAAAACACATCTTTTGGTTCAAACAGTAAATGAAATTAAAAGTTTAGAAAGAACAATTCGGTTAACTTTAGGAAAAGGTTTACATCGTGAGCTACTTCCAGGGTATTGTAAGCAAATTAAAGATTTATTGAAAGATGAAGAGATGCTATATAAGGAAAAATAAAATTCAGTATAAATCAAAATATTTTTAGTAGTAAAAACTTATATTGTATAAGATAATTGACGATTTGATTATCGCTAATAATCTATTTATACTGGGTATTCAATTAATAATTTGGTTGAGGTGAAAAATGTGTCTGAAGTTGTTTCAATACGATTCAAGAAAGCAGACTATCAGCGTTTAAAGAGGTATGCTGATGACTGTGCCCTTACCCCAAGCGAATTGGTAAAAGGTTCAGTACTGGAGAAAGTTGAAAGATATTATAAGCTACTAAGGTCAGAAGGGTTTACATAAAAAAGAAATGATGTTGTTTACTAAAGTTTTATTTACATCTTGTATACACACACTTTTTAATGGCATATAATCGTAGTCAATTTCATACCTATTTGCAATCTGCATATCAAGCATTGAAAACAGCTTCTTATTTTAATAAAGTTTATGCATAATTTTTCGGGGTTTGTATACAGAAAATATAATTGACAAGAGAGATTATTTATTTTTCTTCAATTATTATCTGGAAACTTAGAAAAATATATCTATTGGATAAACATTCAATATGTGCCTGATTACGGGAGGCAATTTATCTTAGTGGAGGCAAAACAAATGCGTTTGAACAAAACGAAAATGATAAGTGTATTGATTATTGGATTATTTATTGGAACTTTTTTACCAAATATACCAACAAAAATAATTGGTGCAAAAGAATCGAACTTTGGCATAAATATTTCAGAAAATCATTTAGAGAATGAATTGAACTTCAAAGATGATAGTGTAGATAAAGAAACTGTAGTCCGAAACAATATGGGGGTTGAAAATAGAATCGGCTATTATTGTCAGCCAATGGCAGATAATTTCACTTCCGCTCCATACAGTACTACATACTACCCCTTCCGCGTCTATGATAACTTTGATATGGGTGAAGAAGTCGAGGTCGACACGATTACCTTCTACGGTGTTGCAGTGTGGGGCGATGACAGCTTCGACGGTATGCCTTTCTTGATTGGATTCTTTAATGATGATTGTAACGGGTCCCCTGACCCTAATTCCGTGATATCAGAACAATCATGGACTGCAACAGCAGCAGACCAAGAATTTGTCCAGACGTTGTGGTATAATTACACCATCTGGCTGGTTACAGTGGAGCTTCCTATACCAGTTACTGTAACATCTGGTTGGTTCAGCGTTCAATCCAATGATACATCAAATGATACATATATAGAAGATTTCGCCTGGATTCCAGGTGTCGGTGGTGATGGTTATGCGGAACAATGGTTGTATAATGGCAGTTCTATCATATACGAAGACTATGATATGGCATTCTGTCTTTCAAATGTAAATGAAAATGATACGGTATACGAACCTATTCTCACTGAAGGATTTGAAAATGGATTCACCCCTGTTGGGTGGACAAATACTGGTTGGATGGATAGTTATTATGGATTTCCCCATAGTGGTTCCCATTGGGCATATAGTTGGGGTGCTGGTGACACGTTAACCACACCGCTTCTCTCCTTTGGAGATAATACAGAACTCTCATTCTGGTATACTGCAGAATCTCAAAATCATCCGATGAGTCTTCAAGTAAAACTGGATAATTCGATTGTTGTATGGTCTCGTTTTAATTTTAATCACACATGTTATCAAAAGGCCGTTGTTGACCTGAGTGCATATAGTGGATATCATAAAATCAGTTTTATCGGTTTGACCAGTGACATGTACGGTCAATTGCTTGATGATATTTCAGTATATAATCGTATACCAAATCCTGTGTATGTCGATGATGATTACACATCCTCAACTCCTGGGTGGCAGTATAATCATTTCGATGTGATACAAGATGGAGTAGATGCTGTTGCTGAAGGTGGCACTGTTTATGTATATAATGGAATGTATTATGAGAATGTCAATGTATATAAGACAGTTGATTTGATAGGTGAGAATAGAGATAGTACGATTATTGACGGTGGAGGAATTGGTGATGTTGTCTATGTTTCTGCTGATTGGGTGAATATGAGTCGATTTAATGTTATAAACAGTGGTGGAACATATTGGTATGATGCTGGTATTGACATACATTCTGATTTTAATACCTTTACTGACAACAATGTATCATACAATTGTGAGGGGATTCACTTAGAATATTCCAACAACAACACCATCATTGGTAACAATGCATACTCAAATTTATTTAACGAGAGCAGAAGTATTTGCCTAGTCTATTCCAACGACAATATAGTTGCTAATAATAATATATTTAATAACAGTGAAGGAATTCGTATTAGCGATTCTAACAATAACATAATCACATGTAATAATGTATTTAATAATCATTTACCAGGCATCATCCTATGGTCTTCTAGCGACAACATAATCACTGGAAACAATTTATCAACCAACCATATTGGCATCATGCTAATATCTTCCTATAACAACACCGTCTCGAGCAACAATGCATCAAACAACAACGGTAGCGGTATCTACCTAGCATCCACCTCCTCCACCACTTTCAATAATACAATCACTGGTAACAATGCATCAAACAACAGCGACGGAGGCATCACCCTAATTGATGCCGCCGTCAACACTATCACAAGTAACAAAGTATCGTACAACAACTATAGCGGCATACAACTATTCTCCTCCAACATGAATACAATAACTGGTAACAATGCATCAAACAACAACGATGATGGCATCTACATATCCTCCTCCAACTGCAACACAGTCACTGGCAACATTGCAAAATCAAACAACGACAATGGCATCAGCATACTATATTCCAGCAACAACAACATAGTTACCGATAACCAAGTATCAAACTGCTACACTGGTATTCACATAATCTCTTCGAATTACAACACCTTCACTGGTAACGACGCATCAAACAATAACTATGGTATTAAACTAGAAGCTGGTTCCAACACTAATACAATCACGGACAACAAAGCATCGTACAACTGGTTTGGCATCTATCTATACTCCTCCAACGCCAATACAATCACTTGTAACAATGCTTCAAACAACGACGACGGAGGCATCTACATATCCTCCTCCAACGCTATCGCAATCACGGACAACAAAGCATCGTGCAACCTGTTTGGCATCCGTCTATACTCCTCCAACACCAATACAATCACTGGTAACAATGTTTCAAACAACGGCGATGACGGTATCTTCCTCAGCTCTTCCAACACCAACACAATCACTAGTAACACTGCAAACTCAAACACCAATCATGGCATCTACCTATTATATTCCATTTACAACACAGTCATTAGTAACACTGCAAACTCAAACAACTATGGCATCTATATTGGCTCTTCTAGCTATAATACCATCTATAACAATTTTTTCAGTAGCATAAACAACTTTTATGATGATGGAAATAATGTCTGGAATATCAGCAAGACACCTGGAACAAACATCATTGGAGGACCGTATCTTGGAGGAAATTATTGGTCTGATTATACTGGTGCTGATACAGATGGTGATGGACTAGGCAATACAGATATACCTTATGGACCTGGTGATTATCTACCACTAACCAATCATACTATTCAATTAGATGTTAACCAATCTATTTTTAACCGTGGTTTCCCTGTTCGTCATGCCATTGATGGTGACTGGGCTGGGGCTCAAAACTTTACACCAACAATCGAGACTGTTACAACGGTGGATATTTACCTACGGAAAATGGGAGCACCTGAGTTTGACCTGACCGTGGAACTACGAGAAGATGGACCGCAAGGGACACTCCTTGACACCGTTGTCATCCCCATCGCATCTGTTCCAACCTCGTGGACATGGCTAACGATTGATTTTGCGGATACGACTGTAGGGGCTGGTTCAAATGTGTTCATCGTGCTTCCGCCTGCTCCAAGCGGCGTGACCACCTCATATGGTTATGAGTGGGGATACGCATTAGGCAACCAATACGATGGTGGTGCATTCTTTTTTACAAGGAATGGCGGTGTGCTATGGCGCGATCTCCCAACGATGTACGAATTTTGCTTCCGGACATATGGGTACTCGTAAACCCTCTTCTTTTTCTTCTTTTTTTATAAATATTTAAATAATTTCATTTAATGTAATATAATGGAGGGATTAGCCAATGCCCGAATGTCAATATTGTGGTAAATGGTTTCGAAGTAAAAAAGGATTAAATTCGCATATCACCAAAGCACACACTACAAAAAATGTATTTGGCGGACGAAGTGTTGATATCACCTCTTTCGACCCTCTTGGAAAGATGGAACGAAGGCAAAAACGAAGGAAATAATAGAAGGGAACCCATGGAATATTATTGCAACATCTGTAAGAAAGGTATTACAAAAGCCGAGTTTCTTTATTCAATAGACAATTTTGATAGACCTCTGTGCAGGGAACATCAGGATTTAGAAAGAAAGATACAAGATACTGATTTCCAACACGATACTCAAAAGTCCCATATAATGGAGAAAGAAGATATCGAGATTATTAATCTAGAAACAAAAAGACCAAAGGAAGAAATTCTCGAAGATACTTCAAAGGGTGGTTGGAAATCCTTTGTCAAAAAGGTAGCAGTTGGTACTGGCAAAGGTATCGTTAAGGGTGTCAAGAAAATAGCGGATACATCAAAGAAAACTATGCAGATACGAAAGTGGAAAGATGAAATCTTGCGTAGAATGGACATGAGTCAATTGAAACATTTATGTTTTGAGAAGAAGATAAGCATAAAGAAGCAGGTCTTAGAAGAAGATGGTAAGTCTATTGATTTATTCTGGAAGGAATATGACTGTACAAAAGATGAACTTATATCAAGAATTAAGAACAAGGTGTCTTTAGATGATATTATATCTTACGTAAAAAGGAGTCATATAAACATTAGAGATATTCTTACAGATATCGATACTAAAAAGGCAGAATGGGATGTAAAAGAATTATCTGAAAAAATTGATGAGATTGGTAGCAATCTCTTTTTGGAACTGGAGAAAGCAATTAGGGAATTTAGACCATTAAGAAACTATGACCAAGAAATATTTTTTCAAGATAGCCTTGCTAGTTTTCTTAAATCAAAGTTCTCCGATACAGAAATTGAGGTGCCTCGTGGCTCAACAAGACCCGATATTGTTGTAGAAGGAATTGCTATCGAAGTGAAAGGGCCAACATATGACAAGGATTTACAGACTATTGCAGATAAATGTCTTAGATATCGACAATATTTTCCCAAAGGAATGATTTGTGTCCTATTCAAGGTTAATGTCAATCAATATCGATATGAAGATTGGCTGAGAGGGATGAAGCAAAATTATCCTGATGTGTTGATTATTAAGGTATAACCAAGTATTTTCATTATCGTTACAGTAAATCTTATTCGGAATCAGTAAATTTCAAAAAACGTCCCTTTTTTTATTTTGAACCTCTTCTCCTTTAAGTATCCAATAATTGTAGGGGAACCTTTTTTTAGTATGGGTTTATATCAAAAAATCAATAAATTTTTACATATAGTTATTGTTTTATATTTTAAACTAACTTATTTACCCTTAATAATGAGTATTTTTATGATAGCTTTTCAGTATAGACATCGTTTTTACCTTTTTCTTTGAATTCATTATTTTTTCTTTCTAAATATCCTAGGTTTGATTCATCCTTATTTTTTTCACCTAACCAATTCGTTAATTCTTTTATTAATTCATCTTTTACTTTATCATCATTTGTTTTGAAATTCATGGCGATATTACAAATAGTCATATAATTCTTAACTTCTTTCCGATACTTTTTACCATGGGATTTTTTTAATTCTCCCAAAAAATATGTAAATCGTTTTATTAATTCCTCTTGAATATCAGGGTCTACCCATTTTTTTAATGTTTCTCCATGACTAAAATAATTAACCAAATGCCAAGATTGTGTATTACGTTTTTCCTCAATCATATCTTCATATAATATAGGTGCCCTATCCCAAAACTTATTTGATAAATCATAAAAATTTCCTGTTGCAATTGATTTCATTTTTTCATCAGAATCAATTGCGATAATAACAGCATGACAAGCAATTACTAGAGATACAATGGTAAAAGTGAAAGCTGTAAATGATGTATCTGGTCTTGCATTTAAAACATATGTGAAAATAAGGTTGGTAGCTAAGAATAATCCTGCGAAAAGCAAAAAAATACCTCTAAGAGTTTTAAAAAAATGTTGACTTTTAAAATATTCTTTTAGTCCAACTAATAATCTCATTTCATTCTCCTCTGTTATAATTAAATTTTTAATTCTTTCAAGTGCCATTATTATTGAAAAAAATACAGTCCAATAGGCGAGTATAACAACAGCTTTTGTTAGTTTCAATTGTGTTGTTATATATGCTGGTTCAATATCAACAAAATTATCATAATTAAATCTGATATTATGAGTCTTATTTTGATGTTTAAATTGGATCTCTATTCCTATTTCTTTAGCCCCGCTTTCATTATAATGAATGCCATTAAATTTATGGGTAAAATCAAATTGGGTGTAGCCATTAAATTTCGTGGGAATTGGTGATTGAATCCAACTCTCTTTTCCTTCTTTATTGACAATTGATGGATTAAAAATAATCGTAACATTTACATTTTCTATATCTTTTGTTATTTCTTGATTAAAGATAATAAATCCTTGTCTAATATCAATATTTATATCATTTCCTACTATGAAACCATCATTTGATTTACTTAAAATTCCCATATCACATGATGGTGTGTATGAAATATTGTATTTTTCATAATCTTTTTGCATACTATAATGTTTAAAATGGTCAGTTTCTGTTGAGAAATAATTTAGATTAGGGTGAAGAAAATATCCATCCCATGTGGTAAAGGAGGCGTAGATAAAAATAATTATAAGAATTGGTATTAATAATATTGAGATTGTTCTAAATATTTTTTCATTCATAGTCTACCTCCCGAATAATAGGCGGAAACAATACGATATTACAAAAAATTATCGGTATTTCATGTCATCTTACCGTGCGATTAATCCAACAACTTATAAGTTTGGGATTCCTCTCTCGAGTTTGCATAATGATAATTGAGGATGTGAATGGGATAGGTAGCTATAGAAATCTATTCCCCATAAATGTCAAGTAGAGATGACTTGTTCTTATAATTAAAAACTTTTATCATTTCTGGCAAATATTAATATCACCTGTTTTTATTTAAAGGAATGGTAGTAGTAAAACAAACATATTCGATATAGAGTGGGCCAAAATAGGGGCAGTTATGTTTTTTGTTTTATAATAGATGATTGAAAAGATAAATGAGTCGATAAGGAATTTTGTTAATAACAATTCTACCTCCCGACCAATATGGACATATAGAAAAGCAAATGAGATAACCAAAATAACGATTATATCCTTCTTGAATTTCATATTCTCCCTTTTTCGGTTTTTCAATATTAACATTGTAGATTTATCTAGAAAAGCCCAAAAGATTCCCCTAAACATTATTTCTTCTCTTATTGGAGCTGATACAATTGATGAAAATGTAAATATAAATAAAAGAGAGGATGTTGGTTTAGAAACTGGGTAAGTAAAAATAGATAACAATATTAATCCGATTATACCTGTTGAAAATCCTGCAATAAGACCCAGCCAGATACTTTTTAGGATATGTTTTCTCGTTAGCCCAACATCACGAAATGAAACATAGCCTTTGTTTTGTAGATATGAGAAGTAAAATATTATTGGTATTATTGAAAAAACCCAATATCCAGAAATAAAGTAAAGGTCCGTAACACCTAATACATTAATAAAAATCAACTGGATTACAACAAAGCAGATGAGCATTATTATTAAACCTATAAATAGCAAAAATATTGCTGTTACATCATTTTTAGATTTTATTTCTTCATTTATCATCTACAGATGATGTAATGCTTAGGCAATTGATTATTTTTTGCTCCATCTGAGATTATATCCAGACCTCCTTCTTCTTTTCTTGTCAGGGCCACGTTTCCCAACATTCTTAGCGTGTTTTAATCCTTCTTTGGTACGTTCTGAAATAATATCACGTTCAAATTGTGCAAAAGCAGATATTATATTGAACTGTAATGTCCCGCTTGCACTAGATAAATCAATGTTATCAGTCAATGATATGAACTTCACACCTCTATCGTAAAGAGTGGTGACTTCCCTACTAAGCTCTTGCGTGCTTCGTGCCCATCTATCTATTTTCCAAACACATACACCATCAAACTCATGTTTTAGAAGACGTTGATACAATACATATTTTGTCGGTCTTGTTTTTCTTGTCGATTCCTTCTCTTCAAAGACCTCAAACTCCCATTCTTCTCGTTCCGCTTTCTCAATGAGTGCTTTTAGTTGCATATCTGGATTCTGGTCACGTGTTGAAACCCTTGCATATAATGCTATTTTCAAGTTACATCCCTCTTTTCATCAGAATGATTTTGATAAGGAAAACATGGGGGTGTTGAAATCAAAGACATTATATTAATTCCATCCTCAAGAGTAATATTCAGTTTCAAATGATGCTCAAAACGAACCCTACCCTCTTCGTTCTCATAAATACTACACCAATCATTCTTGAATTTATGCAAACGTATACAAGTAAAACCATCAAAGTGCAACTCCTCATAGTCCTTACCTATGCCTACTTGGACTACATACGCGTTATTCCTAGTGAAATAATAAGGTTCAAAAAAACCATCAAGAAAGTCACAAAAACTACAGAACTCAGGATATGATAATGGATTTTTACTGCAACCGACGAAGATTTCTATTAACCCTGCATCATGAACGGTTATTGTAATCCATCTGTCTCTCCAACCAGTTTCTTTTGTATACCGCTTAAGAGGTGTACCCTTTGCATTTTTAATTTCTCTAAAATGTTTTGTCTTCAGCCAATCTAAAATGTTATAATGAGCGGAAATACCCTCCATTTTCCTAATTTCTATTTTAATTCCATGCAATTTTGTCTCAGGTGATTCTATAATAGCAATTGTTTCCAATGTTGCTTTTGCTTGGAAATAACCATGACTAATTCTCCTTATTTTGCTTCTATCTCTTAAACGATTTAGTTCTGTTCTTATCTTTGCAATTCTTTTTTCATCCTTATGATAGTTGTATTTACCTTCTAGTACTTGGTCTATTGATTTTGCATTATATTTTTGTCTAGGGTTACTATTAATAATGCACAAGATCTTATGACTAAGGCTAATACTATTGATTAATCTAACATTTTTTGTGTTATGAATGTTGTTATGTTTTTTGGCAATAGAAGGCGTCATTTCAATGCCTCTGCTAATAAAAAAATATCTGTAAAAATGGTTTTGAGACATATATGGAATATTACAAAAAAAGAAAAAAAGAAAGAGATAGTTGACGATTTATTTTTTAGATAGTGCCAAAAACTCGTTTCTATCTCGTAAATTCCCTCCAGTTGAGTTGTGTATACCTCAGCAGGCCCATGTTTTATTTTGAGGTTGTTTATTTTTTCACTTAACGTTTATTATATTCCAACAACTTGAATTCTATTTAAACTCGAAGGTGTAATTCAAAAGTAGGGCAGACACGATTGTTATTTGATATATATCGTAGTATCTCTATCTTTTTATTGAGAAGAGTTAAAATATATTTGAAAATCTTGTTAGGATATAGATTTTTTATATTATTTTTCTACAATTATTTTAGTTGAATGCCGTTTCATGATAAATGCATAATAAATTTCAATAATATTCTTGCGATAAAGTAATTTGAAAAAGAATTAAAATGTTTATTGAAACGAATGGAAATCACATGGTTTTTCTTGTTGACCACAAATCATCTTCCATTTGCGCATATACATTCTCATCAGACAAATCCTGAATAATCGTGACAGGTTTACGTTCATCATACATCATGGTCCTTTGAGATCTTTGAGCTTCACGCGAATATCGTATGATGACTTCTTTTCTTATTTGCCAGTAATGGGTTCGCCATTCACGACCATCATAGAGTGTTGTTTCTTCTCGTTCTGTTGCAAGCATTCCCTCTTCCTCAAGAATATAAAATAGCTGCCTATCCTCCGGATCTAAAACATTATCAATAACCCGATCGTCAAATCCAAAGATGTCTAAGACAAAACCAGCATCTCTTCGCGCTTCGTCAATTTCTATACCTATACGATTAGCAATTGCTCTAGACAAATCATCTAATGTTATTATACTCATACATAACCCTCTTCATGCGCTTCCGGAAATAACCTTCCATTTATTGCCCAATTTTAAAATATTAAGATATCTTATAAGAACTAATATAAATAAGTATCGTTATTTTATTCATTTCCGTTTGAAAATACTTTGAAACATGAGAAAAAATGATACATTATTTGAATGAAAGTGCATGGAAATAAGAAAGATAGTTTACCGCCCATTATCCCTAATTTGTTCTGAAAGTTTTAGGAGGCTACCCCGGCCTTTTCCATAAGCAGACGCACCGCGAGTAAGGTAGTATTTGAACGATTCCATTGAAGCTCTGTAAAACAAGATCCTGACCTACCCAATGTGGTACCAAAGACATCCATTTTTTCTAACAGTATTGTATTAATTTTCTAAACGTGTAAAATTTTGAATCAATATTTCAAATAAAATCTTTAAACCATTCATTTTACATTAGATATTTTATGAGAGAAATATCTTATGTTTAATAGAGTAAAATACAAGACTATAAAAACAACATGTAGATATGATATAAAAGGATGAGTTCTATATGAACACATCTGGAAAGCGATGGTAATGAATAAAAAGATACTTGCTCAAGAGTTTCCAGGTGAATGGGTACTTCTTTTTAATGATGAAATCATCGATCATAGTGCGAATGTTGAAGATATTCTCAAACTTTGTGAAGAAAGATACCCTGAAACTGAATTTCCTGATGATGATATCAAAATTACAAAAGTTTTTCAAGGAATCCTCCGTTAGAAGAATGATTGATGGAAGATTAAGAATATAAGATCAATTACTACAAATCTAAAGAGAGAAAAGAATTTTAAAAAAATATGAAAACTATTTAAAAAGAATAACAGACTAGATAAGAGATGGAGTGAAAATACAGTTATGCAATCTATGAATTTATCATCAATTGATCTTGATTTTTATAACTACCCTATTGTTCCAGTGAAGTTTAAATATAAAGATAAAAAAACACCAGTGATAGAAGCGCTTCTTGATTCGGGTGGCGATTTCATTGTCATTCCTATGCCCATCGCACAATTTCTCAAAATGGAACTCGAACCAGCTTGTGATGTTGACACGGCAGGTGGAACTACGTCATTGTTCCGAACAAATGTTGATATGATAATAGGAACAAAAAAAAGTTGTGCATTATATAAAAACAAGGAAATTCATGTTTCAAATCGTGAAGACATTCCTATCCTGCTTGGAAGATCGCCACTGTTTGATGATTATGAAATTACATTTCGAAAACAATCGCATCAATTGATACTTAAACCATTTACTATCCCAATTCAAGACAAATACCCCTCAGATTTCTAAATAGTTGGTCGATTATAATTATGCTGAACAAGAATAGGATAAGAAAGCTATTCTTCTTCATTCATGTGGTTTATGAAAATTGAACACATATCTATGAGAATTATTAATCTACCAAAGTACTATCATTATAAAAACAATAACTATTGACATTGAGAGTAGTATTTAAAAAATATTAACACAAGACTGAAGAAAAACAGAGAGTTAATGAACAGAAATTATTTGCTAACCCTTACTCGTTCGCATAACATATTTATAGAGGAATTAGCATACCCGCTTCACTATTCAATATTATATTGCCTGAGTTTCTAATATATTAAGTTATGAGGAGAACATATTATTAGTTGAATTGATATTCATGGGCTTGTAGCTCAGCTAGGTAGAGCATTCGGCTTTTAACCGAGTGGCCAAGGGTTCGAATCCCTTCAAGCCCGCTACGACAAGTTTGCAGCAGGAGGCACCTGTAGAACATGGCCATAAAGAAAAGAGAATTGGAAGATATAACAAAGCATGAGCTCGTCCCAGAGCATATTGTTTTATCTGAAAAAGAAAAGAACCATCTTTTAAAATCTTATCAGATAGAACTCAATCAGTTTCCAAAGATACTTGATAGCGATCCGGTGTGCCTACGAATTGGTGCAAAATCAGGACAAATTCTTAAGATAATTCGAAAAAGCCATACCGCAAGAGAAGCAACTGCCTATAGACTTGTTGTAGAAAGTAGCAAATGATGGGTGTCATGATATGAGAGAACTCGTTGATGCTTTTTATAGAGATAGAAGTATCGTAAACCATCAAATCGCGTCATATAACGATTTTTTAAATCGAAGACTGCAAAGCATTGTTGATAGCACAGTCATCGGGCAAGAAGAGGAGATGGAGCATGGATACATATATCCTGAAATTGAAGGATATAAAATTAAATTCGGTCGTATTAAGGTCGCTCGACCTGTTGTCAAGGAAGCTGACGGAACAGAACGTCCTCTCACTCCAATGGAAGCAAGGCTAAGGGATCTTACCTATGAAGCACCAATACGACTTGAATTTATTCCTATTAAGGATGAGGTGGAATATGAACCAGAGGAAGTAAAAATAGGTGAACTTCCCATCATGGTAAAATCCCAATCATGCAATCTCGCAAAACGAATTATTGAGGAGAAAAACGAACGTCCTCTGAACCAAGAGGAATATATTAAGGAACTTCGAACTCTACAAGAAGATCCATTAGATCCGGGTGGATATTTTATCAGTAATGGAACTGAAAGAGTGTTAATCACAGTTGAGGATTTAGCACCGAATAGGGTGCTAGTAGAAAGAAGCTATCGATATGGTAAAGAAATTGAAGTGGCAAAGGTATTCTCCCAACGAGAAGGATATAGAGCACTCACGGTTGTGGAAAAAAAGACTGATGGAATGCTCATGGTGTCTTTACCAACAACCTATGGTCAAATACCTTTATTGATATTATTGCGGGCACTTGGAATGGAAAACGATGAAGAAATCGTTGATGTGATCAGTGTCGATCCGAAAATGGAACCATATGTGCTTGCAAATATAGAAGAATGTGCTAATGAATATGGTATCACCACAAAAGATGAAGCTATTGCATATCTAGGAAAAAAATTTGCTGGTGGTCAAGCAAAAGAATATCGATTTAAACGAGTAGAAACACTTCTTGATAGAAATCTTCTTCCACATCTAGGGAATGATTCAGATGACCGACTGACAAAAGCTATTTTTATGGCTCGTATGGGAATGGCAGTTCTTGAACTTGCATTAGGTAAAAGAGAAGAAGATGATAAAGATCATTATGCAAACAAACGATTGAAACTTGCTGGAGATCTCATGGAGGATTTATTCCGTGTCTCCTTTACAGCGCTTTGTAAGGATTTGAAGTATCAAATAGAACGAATACATGCAAAAGGAAAGGAAATTAAAATATCATCATGCCTTCGTTCAGATGTTCTTAGTCAACGAATTCATCATGCTCTTGCAACAGGAAACTGGGTTGGCGGGCGAGCGGGTGTCTCTCAACTCTTAGACAGAACAAGTAACCTTGCCGTGCTGAGTCATCTTCGACGTGTTACTTCACCATTAACTCGTTCCCAACCTCATTTTGAAGCCCGTGATCTACATTCTACTCAATGGGGTAGACTCTGTCCTAACGAAACACCTGAAGGACCAAATTGTGGTCTTGTAAAAAACCTTGCCCTTACCGTTGAGATTTCAGAAGGATTCCCAGAAGCAGAAGTTGAAAGCATTTTAAAAGATTTAGGAATCCAAGAAGTTTCGAAGAGTATGAAAGGGTCTCGTGTTTATTTGAATGGAGATCTAATTGGGATGTATGCTGATGGCAAGGACCTTGTTGAACAAATGAGGGACCGCCGACGAAAGGGGCTATTGAATAACGAAGTAAATGTTGCATATTTCGAAGATGATAACGATGTTATTGTTAACTGCGATTCAGGAAGATTACGTCGACCACTTGCGGTTGTTAGCGGGGGAAAATTGAACCTTACAAAACTCTATTTAAGAAAAATATTTTCCGGATCGAAACGGTGGATAGATCTCATAAATGAAGGACTTGTTGAATACATAGATGCTGAAGAGGAAGAGAACACACTCATTGCATTGAATGAGGACGACATCACAAAAGAGCATACCCATATGGAACTTGATCCTATGTGTATTCTAGGTATTGGTTCATCACTTGTACCTTATCCCGAACATAACTCTTCACCTCGTATTACAATGGGTGCAGGAATGGGTAAACAGTCTCTTGGATTTGGGTCTGCAAATTACCGTATTCGACCAGATACCCGTGAACATTTAATGCATTACCCTCAATCCCCAATGGTTCGAACCCATGCAACAAAATATATCAAATTCCAGCGCCGACCGGCAGGTCAGAATTTTATTGTTGGTGTTGCATGTTATAAAGGCTATAACATGGAAGATTCATTAGTCATGAGCAAAGCTGCCATTGAACGTGGAATCGCCCGAACTACCTTTTTCAGAACGTACAGTAGTGAAGAAAAACGGTATCCGGGTGGCCAGGAGGATCATTTTGAAATTCCAGATCCTGAATGCCGAGGTGTTCGAACAGAAGAAGCATACGCAAACCTTGGGGAAGATGGGTTAATTTCACCGGAATGTGATGTTGATAGTAATGATGTACTTGTTGGAAAAACCTCACCACCACGATTTCTTGAAGAACCGACTGATTTTCTTACACCTCAGAAACGCAGAGAGACATCAGTTACAGTTCAGCATGGTGAAGGAGGAACCGTTGATAAGGTCATGCTCTCTGAATCAGTAAATGGCTCTAGAATGGTGAAAATAAAAGTCCGAGAACAGCGCATCCCAGAATTAGGTGATAAATTCGCTTCAAAACATGGCCAGAAAGGAGTTGTCGGCTTCATTGTTCCTCAGGAAGATATGCCGTTTAACGAATATGGAATGAGTCCTGATCTTATCATTAATCCACATGCAATTCCGAGTCGTATGACTGTGGGACATGTACTAGAGATGATCGGTGGCAAAGTCGGTGCATTAGAAGGCCGATTTGTGGATGGAACTGCATTCAGTGGCGAAAATGAAGACGTTTTGCGCGATGCGCTCGTTCAAAACGGATTTAAGCATCATGGAAAAGAAATTTTATACAACGGTGCTACTGGCGAACCTTTAGATGTTGAGATTTTTATTGGCTGTATTTATTACCAGAAATTACACCACATGGTTGCAGGAAAAATCCATGCGCGAAGTCGTGGACCAGTTCAAATCCTTACACGCCAGCCAACGGAGGGTCGTGCTAGGGAAGGAGGTCTACGTTTTGGAGAAATGGAACGAGATTGCCTCATTGGACATGGTGCCTCCATGGTTATTAAGGATCGTTTACTCGATGAATCTGATTTGACAGTAAAATTTGTGTGTAATACCTGTGGCCATATTGCTATTCAGGATAGACATGGACGCTTGCGTTGCCCGGTTTGTGGTGATAAAGCAAATGTGTATCCCTTAGAGATGAGTTATGCATTTAAGTTGCTTATTGATGAGTTAAAATCTCTCGGAATAGCGCCACGGTTACAACTTCATTCATTGGTGTGAGGTGTTTGCTATGGAACATGTAAATAGTATTACAAAAAAAATTGGCGAAATAAACTTTCAATTGTTATCACCAAATGAAATAAGAAAGATGAGTGCAACAAAAGTCATCACTGCAGATACATATGATGAAGATGGATTTCCCATAGCCATGGGTCTTATGGACCCTCGCATGGGTGTCATTGAGCCTGGACTTCGATGTAAAACCTGTGGGCAACGTGTTGGAAAGGATAAATGCCCAGGGCATTTTGGTCATATTGATCTTGCCATGCCTGTCATTCATGTTGGTCATGTAAAACCCATTCGTGATTGCCTGAGATCAACATGCCGAGATTGCGGACATTTGTTGATTACCGATAAGCAACGGCAGGATTTCATGCTACAGCTTGATCAGGTTGAAATCGATGGGAGAAATAGTGGTTATTTATATAAAGACATAATCAGTAACGCACGGAAATCTGATACCTGCCCTCATTGCGGACGGGAAGTTGGAAAAATTGAACTGGACAAACCGACTTCGTTCAGGGAGAATGGAAAAAAACTTACTCCCTCAGAGATCCGGGAATGGCTAGAAAAAATTCGCGATGAGGATTTACCTGTTCTCGAAATAAATAAAAAAGCAGCTCGTCCGGAATGGATGATATTGACAGTCCTACCTGTGCCACCAGTAACTGTTCGTCCATCTGTCACCTTACAGTCAGGTGAACGTTCTGAAGATGATTTAACCCATAAACTTGTTGATGTCATACGAATTAATCAGAGGTTGCAGGAAAATCGTGATGCTGGTGCACCACAATTGATTGTTGAAGATTTATGGGAGTTATTACAATATCATATCACAACGTATCTTGACAATCAGACTTCTGGGATTCCCCCTGCACGACATCGATCAGGCCGACCATTGAAGACACTTGCTCAACGGTTAAAAGGAAAGGAAGGACGTTTTCGAAGTAATCTCTCAGGAAAACGTGTGAATTTCTCTGCTCGAACAGTAATCTCTCCTGACCCAAACCTCAGCATTAATGAAATTGGTGTCCCAATTCGTATCGCTGAAGAGCTTACCGTACCAGTTCGAGTGACCATACATAACATCGAATGGTGCAAAGAGTTGATCAAGGCAAAATATACTTCACCAGATACAAAAAAGTATATTGCTGGTGTTAACTATGTCATCAAGAACGTCGACGAAGTAAAGAGACGCATTAAAATCACAGATAAAAATGCAGAGATGATTGCAGATAGTTTAGAGAACGGAGCAATCATTGAGAGACAGCTAATGGATGGTGATCTTGCTTTGTTCAATCGGCAACCATCGTTGCATCGTATGTCTATGATGGCTCATCGAATTAAAGTTGTAACCGACAAAACATTTCGGTTTAATATCTGTGTCTGTCCTCCCTATAACGCTGATTTTGATGGTGATGAAATGAACCTTCATATCATCCAAGGTGAAGAAGCAAAAGCGGAAGCGGAAATTCTTATGAAGGTTCAGGAAAACATTCTCTCACCTCGTTTTGGTGGTGCTATTATTGGTGGTATTCATGATATTATTTCAGGTTGTTTTTTATTAACGAATAAAGAACGAAAGGTACCAATTCCTATTGCATCATATCTACTGGGATCCATTGGATACAAAGAAGATATTACCATTCATGAAGATGAAAATGGTTTACGATATATCAGGGGAAAAGATATTTTTAGCACGCTTCTCCCAAAAGATATTAACATTAAATTTAAATCAAAAACCCATCAAAATCTTAACACCGAAGAGGCATATGTTATTATTAAAAACGGAAAATTAATGCAAGGAACAGTTGACGAGAATAGTATCGGTGCCTTTAAGGGTAGGATTCTTGATCGAATTATTCGAGATCATGGTATGCAGGCAGGCCGGGAGTTCATTGATAATGTAACCCGCCTTGGCATTTCTGCTGCAACCATGTTTGGATTCACAACAAGTATTGACGATGAAGATATTCCAGATGAAGCTAGACGAAAAATTAATGAAGGGCTGGATAAGGCAATGGATAAAATCAAGAACCTTGTGAAAGCCTATGGGGACGGTGATCTTGAATCTTTACCTGGTCGTAGTCTTGAGGAAACCCTCGAGATGGAAATTATGCGTGTCACCGGACGAGCTCGTGATATGGCTGGTGAGATTGCAGGAGAACATCTTGGACTTGAGAACAGCGCCGTGATTATGGCAAAATCGGGTGCTAGAGGGAGCATGCTAAATCTTTCCCAGATGTCCGGGTGTGTTGGGCAACAGGCTGTCCGAGGAGAACGGATTCATCGTGGATATAAATATCGTACGTTACCTCATTTCAAACAAAGAGATTTGGGAGCAAGTGCGAAAGGCTTTGTTGCCAGTTGTTATAAAAAAGGATTGAATCCAACAGAGTATTTTTTCCATTCTATGGGAGGTCGTGAGGGTCTTGTTGACACAGCGGTCCGTACCTCAAGATCAGGATATATGCAACGTCGGTTGATCAATGCACTTGAAGATGTGAAGGTTGAATACGATGGAACCGTCCGTCAAGCTGGCGGTCAAATAATTCAATTTATCTATGGAGAAGATGGGATTGACCCAACACGTAGTCTTGGTGGAAAGGCTGTTGATGTTGATCGAATTATCACAGATATTAAAGAAGAGGTGTGACAATGACAACAAAAAAACAAGCACGGATCACAAAGAAACCATCTCCAAAAAAAACAAAAGCAGAGAAGAAAGTACCTTACGTTAAAGAGCGCGCAAAACAAGTACAAACCACAAAGAAACCATCTCCAAAAAAAACAAAAGCAGAGAAGAAAATAACTAGAGTAAAAGAGCAAGTAAAACAACGAAAAACAACAATAAAATCATCCAAAGTGCTAGATAAGAAAACAAAAGAAAAAGAACAAAAAGAAAGGCAAAAAAAGGAAATAGCAGAAAAACGAAAACAACCTGAAAAAATAATCCCTAAAAGAATTTCTTCTCAAGAGAAGTTAAAGGAACTTATTATCGGTAATCTAGAGGGTAGATATCTACCCATAGGCATTATTGAGGAATTAGCGGAACGTATCATTCACGAAAGATTGGAGAAAAAAACAAAACAGATCATTGAACGAGCCCTTTTAGATTATGCAAAAAATAAAATTGACTCTGCGGAAGCTTGCGGCATTGTTGGTGCACAAAGTATTGGAGAACCTGGCACGCAGATGACCATGCGTACATTTCACTATGCTGGAGTTGCCGAGATTAATGTGACACTTGGTTTGCCACGACTTATTGAAATTGTTGATGCCCGCTCAATTCCATCTACACCTATGATGAATATTTATCTTACTGAAGAATATCGCCATGACGCAGATTTGGCAAAACAAGTAGCAAATCAAATCGAGATAACCGAACTTAATGATATCGCTGAAATCGAAGCGGATTTGACAAATCTTACGATCACATTACGACCTGATAAGGAAGCCCTTAAAAATAAAGGTGTCAGTATTGATGATATACTGGAAGTCATTGGAAAAATCCGTAAAATTGATGCAAAGGAAAACAAGGATAAAAGTATCGCAATTACTCTTGATGATCCAAGTTATAAAAATCTTCTCGATATTAATGAAAAGCTGAAAGATATAAAAGTGAAAGGTGTCGATGGCATTAATCGAATTATTATTCGAAAAGAACCAGACGAAGGATATGTTATTTATAGCGAGGGAAGTAATCTGGAAAAGGTATTAGAAATCGATGGTGTGGACCAAAATCGGACATCGACAAATGATATTCAAGCCGTTGGAAGGGTTCTTGGCATTGAAGCAGCTCGAAATATGATCATTCATGAAGCACATAATACTCTCTCTGAGCAAGGATTGAATGTTGACATTCGCCATATCATGCTTGTTGCCGATATCATGACATCTGATGGCGAAGTAAAAGCAATCGGTCGACACGGTATTAGCGGCGAGAAATCATCTGTTCTTTCCCGAGCAGCATTTGAGATTACAGTGAATCATTTATTACAGGCCGCACGCAAAGGAGAATCAGATGACCTGACTGGCGTAGCTGAGAACATTATTGTTGGGCAACCAGTAAATTTAGGGACTGGGGCCGTTGAACTTGTGATGAAAAGAACGAAAACTAGGAAGGAGTAGGGAAAAACATGACGGATCTAGAAAAAACATTTAAGAACATCGTAAAAAAAGGAAAAGTTGTTTTCGGACAACGACAGACAAAAAATGCAATTGATAACGGAACAGCGATACTTGTGGTCATCTCTGAAAACTGTCCATTTTTAGAGGATATGAAAACATATACGGATACAAAAAAGACGAACGTCTATGAGATTAAGGCCAATAGCGTTGAGCTTGGTGCCCTGTGTGGTAAAACGTTTGCAGTGTCCATCTTTGCTATTCTTGATGATGGCGACGCAAATATTCTGCATCTGTTGAAGAAAGGATAGTGAGTTATGACTGATATCTCCCTTTCAACAGATATAATGAAATACATCAATACGGCAAGTCAACTTATTAATGTCGACATTCTTGATTGTTTGCTTATTGAGGACAAACTTGTTTTTGTTGTTCGCAAAGGACAACTTGGTGCAGCGATTGGTAAAAAGGCAAAAAACTTAGAGAGATTGCAAAGTCTTTTCAAAAAAACCATTAAGTTTGTTGAAGAAGACCCGGATAAACTCCAGTTCATCCGTAATTTGTGTAAACCGTATGAGGTAAAAGAAATCATCATGAGCGGTACAGACGGCGCTCCTGTTGCTCGCATCACCGTTCCATCATCGGAAAAAAGCAAGATTATTGGAAAGAATGGTCAGAACATTGATATCATCAGAAAACTTGCCCAACGTCATCATAATTTTAAGGATGTTCAAATTAAATAGAGGCACAGATTTTTGTCATTTTGAACAATCCTGAATATGTTATCTTATATGTTTAAATAGAGAAGGATATTATCGAATGTTTTGGGGGAAGTTCCTCTGCGAATTAAACAGCATCCAATCCTTGACTTCGACTGGTCCACTCAACTATCCTTTACCTTCAATGGAACATCGTATACAGGGTATTCCAGTGATAGCATTGCATCGGCATTACATGCAAATAATGTAAAAATATTTTCTGAAAGTATCAAGCATGGTTCTCCACGAGGATTTTTCTGTGGGATAGGAAAATGCTCATCCTGTCTTATGGAAGTCAATGGTATGCCAAATGTTCGCACATGCATTGCGCCTCTCACACAACATGTCTCCGTACAGATGCAGGATCGTATTGCCGCTTGGCCAAAACAGATTCTTCATAATATTCCTGTCTTAGGAACGATTGATGTGGATGTGCTTGTAGTTGGTGCGGGACCTGCGGGTTTGGAGGCTTCCTTGCAAGCCGCGGACCTTGGTGCAACGGTGCTTCTTGTCGATGAAAATCAACATGTTGGTGGGCAACTGATAAAGCAAACGCATAAGTTTTTTGGTTCAAAACAAGAAAAAGCGGGCATACGAGGGATCTTGATAGCAAAAGAGCTTGAGGAGAATCTTCATGAGAATCGTTTTAAAGATGCTATAAAATTGCTGCTTGATGCCACGGTCTTTGGTTTTTACGAAGGAAAAACAAAGAATCGATATACCTTTGGTGTAGCACAACGACAAGGATATAAAAGTCAGTTTCTTGAAGTAACATGTAGAGCTGTAGTCTTCGCCGTTGGTGCTATGGAGAATATGCTCCTTTTTCCTGGAAATGATTTACCTGGTGTTTATGGAGCAGGTTCTGTACAAACCTTAATGAATGTCTACGGTGTCAAACCTGGCACTAACATGCTTATGGTTGGTGCAGGTAATGTTGGATTAATAGTGAGCTATCAACTTCTTCAAGCGGGCATATCAGTCGATAGGGTTGTAGAAGCAGCACCAATGATTGGAGGATACCATGTGCATGCTGCAAAGCTCCGTCGATGTGGTGTCCCGATATACGTACGACATTCGATTAAGGAAGTCTTTGGGGAGAGCTGTGTTGAAGGGGCAGTTGTTGTTGAACTTGATGAGTATTGGCAGCCTATTAAAGGATCTGAGGAGACTATTTCATGTGATACGGTATGCCTTGCAGTTGGCTTAACGCCATCGACACGATTACTTGAACAAATGGATGTATGCATGGCAACGGTCCCCGAGGCCGGAGGTTATGTTGCATTGCATGACAGCACCATGCTGACAACCAAACCTTTTGTCTTTGTTGCAGGGGATTCATCAGGCATTGAAGAGGCTTCAACTGCTATGATTGAGGGAAAGATTGCGGGAATATCAGCATCAAAAGCTTTAGGACTTCAAATAGAAAAAGCAGAGAGACTACAAGTAGAGTACCTGGATGAGTTAAAAAGACTTCGTGATGGACCATTTGGGACGAAACCCCGCCTTGCAAAACAAAAGATAGAAGCACTCTGGAGAAATCGTTATGCAAAAGTATGAACAAACCGGCATCCTAACTCGTTCTGATTTACATTTGCCAACAGAAAAACAGTTAGGCAAGGGAGTTGCGATTACGGAATGCATTCAAGAAATTCCTTGTAATCCTTGTGTAGAATCTTGCCCAGTCCATGCGATTTCAATGAAGGATATCAATGCGTTACCCATTGTTGATTATGACAGCTGCATCGGCTGTGGGAATTGCGTTGGCATATGCCCAGGACTTGCTATTTTTGTTGTAAAAATTCAACATGACCAAGCGTTTGTTACGCTCCCGTATGAGTTTGTGCCGATTCCAAAAAAAGGTGATCGAGTCGATGCATTAAATCGATGCGGTGAAAAAGTAGATACTGGGATAGTGACTAAGGTTCGAAAACAGGAAAAAACTAGTGTTGTCACAATTTCAGTGAAAAAAGAACTAGCGATGGATGTACGAAATATTCGCGTACGGGGATGAATCCATGAAGAAATATGCGATTGTCTGTCGATGTGAGGATATCACCGATCAAGATGTCCTTGATGCAATCCGTGAAGGATATACTGATTTGGAGGAACTTCGAAGGAAATTACGGATAGGAATGGGACCGTGCCAGGGGAGGGTCTGCATTTCCCTTGTTAAGAAAATTCTTCAAAGCGAAACAGGAAAAATGATCCCTGAGGAATCATATCCTACCAGTAGGCCACCCCTTATTCCAATCTCATTAGGCACTCTTGCCCAGAAGAAACGAGGCAAAAGATGAAGCAAAAAGCCGATGTTGTCATTATTGGTGGCGGTGTCAATGGGGTAGCTATTGCCTATCGACTTGCAACAGCAGGACTTGATGTTGCAGTCATTGAAAAAAATTATTTAAGTTCTGGGGCAACAGGAAAATGTGGAGCGGGGATTCGCCAGCAATGGTCCACGCGTGAAAATACAGAACTCGCGATTCAAAGTGTCCATTTGTTTGAAGGTCTTAGCAAAGAGCTCGGAATGGACATAGAGTTTCGTCAAGGCGGATACCTGATCATCAATCATAGCAAAAAGGAACTGGATCAATCAGAAGAAAATGTGGCTATGCAACGTTCTCTTGGGTTAGATGTGAAAATCCTTGATGTATCTGAAATTACGGAGATTGTCCCTGTTTTGGACGTAAAGGGAATAAAAGCAGTTGGTGCAACATTTTGTGCAACAGATGGTCATGCAAACCCCTTCCTTACGACGTTTGCCTTTGCAAAAGCTGCAAAAAAATTTGGTGCAAGTATCTACACTCATACGAAAGTAACAGGTATTCATATGAAAAATCATCAAATTACATCGGTTGAAACAACCAAAGGTACAATTCAAACACCCTGGGTGGTTGTCGCAGCGGGGGAATATTCGAAGGGGATTGCTGCAATGGTGAATATAGACATACCAAACAAGCCGTATCGAAAAGAAATCCTAGCAACAGAACGATTACAACCGCTATTCGAAGCGATGGTCATCTCCTTTACCGATGGCATCTATTTTAGTCAACAGAAGGAAGGGCAGATTGTTGGGGGAATTCCAATCCCCGATGAAAAACCAGGGTTTGATACAATGCCAACGTTTTCATTTCTTCAGCACATGTCCCAAACATTGACCAGGTATATTCCGTTATTAACACAGGTAAATATGCTTCGTCATTGGACAGGTTTTTATGATGTTACTCCTGATGCAAGGCCGATTCTAGGGGAAGATAAACGCGTGAAGGGGTTTGTTCACTGTCATGGATTTAGCGGGCATGGATTCATGCTATCTCCCATGGTTTCAAAACTTCTGGCAGAGTATATATCAAAAGGAACACGTTCATCAGTTCTTGATCAATTGGCATTAGATCGATTTGACAATGTCGATCTTACGCATGAACAATCTGTTGTCGGATAAAAAGGAAGATCTTGTATTAATGTCGTAACTCATTTAAACTTGCGTTGTATCTGTCGATTGACATGGATTATGAAAATATTGGTTTCAAGGCAGGTTTGGAAATACACCAGCAGATTGATTCCCATAAATTATTTTGTCATTGTTCATCAAAGATAACAGATGTCGTGGATTACACCTTTCAACGATATCTTCGACCGACGCAAAGTGAACTTGGGGATGTGGACAAAGCTGCACTCGCTGAAGCAAAGAAACAACGAACATTTCTCTATTCGGCATCGAATGAGGCAACATGTCTTGTGGAGGCTGATGAGGAACCACCCCATCAGGTGAATACCGAAGCAATGGATGTGTGTCTTACGATGGCTCTATTAACACATGCATATATTGTTGACGAGATTCATTTTATGCGCAAGATTGTCATTGATGGATCAAACACCAGTGGTTTTCAACGAACTGGTCTTCTTGCGATGAACGGGCATCTTGATGATGTCAGTATTCAAACGATTGCATTGGAGGAAGATGCAGCCCGAAAAATCGGGGAAAAGGAGAACGTCGTAAACTATGGTCTTGACCGGTTAGGTATCCCGTTAATTGAAATCGCTACGGGGCCGGATATGAAAAATCCTGCTCATACTCGTGATGTGGCAGAAAAAATCGGACTGCTTCTTCGAGCAACTGGAAAAGTGAAGCGAGGCCTTGGAACAATTAGGCAGGATTTGAACGTCTCGATAAAGGAAGGAAGTCGCGTTGAGATTAAAGGAGTGCAATCGCTATCATCGATTGAACGGGTAGCCGCTGTTGAGGTTGAACGACAGCAGATGCTTGTCGCATGCAAGAAGACATTGGAACAGCGAACTAAAGACCCATCCCTCTTGCGAAAGGAACAGGTTATCGATGTCACTCATCTTCTTAGCCAGGTTGATTCAACTATCTGTAAAAAATTATTGAAACAAGGTATTGCAAAAGGCATGAAACTGCCAGGATTTGCAGGACTCCTGAAAAAGGAGATGTTTCGGCTTGGTCGAGAATTATCAGGATACGCAAAAAGTGCCTCAGGCATTGGCGGTATCATTCATAGTGATGAACTACCAGGCTATGGAATGAACGATGAACACCTGAAGCAGTTGTATCTAGTGTTTTCCGTAGATCCTGCGGTTGATGCTTTTGTTATCGCGCTTGGAGAACTCTCAGTTGTTGATACTGCTCTTGAAGCAGTATTGAAACGATCGGAAATGGCGTATCAAGGAGTACCTGCAGAAGTGCGGCGAGCACTTCCCGATGATACAACAGAATATTTGCGACCTCTTCCTGGCGCGGCACGGATGTATCCTGAAACCGACGTGCAACCATTTCGAGTGACCTCGCAGCATCTGCAACGATTGGAAAAATATCTACCTGAGCGGCCTGAGGAAAAATTCAAACGATTTATCAACCAATACAAGCTTCATGAAGAACAGACCAAACAGCTTCTTACCAGCGGTTTTGAAACAGATTTTGAGGAACTAATGAGACAGTACCCAAATGCGCAAAGTATCATTATTCGTATATTCCTAAATACAATCCCAGAACTCCAAAAAGAAAAAATTCCTGTTGAGAATATCTCCAAAGAGATGCTTGTGAGCGTTTTAGACGCGCTCTATCAAAATATGTTTTCAAAAGAAGGCATTCCTGCTATGTTGACATACCTCTTGAACCATCCAACAGCAACGATTCGGGATGCAGTAAACGCCTGTGGGTTTGAATCTGTAGATACGAAAGACATTGAAGCGTTTACACACCAGTTGGTAAACGAACGATTGGAGTTTATCAAAGAGCGGGGCATCAATGCGTTGGGACCGTTAATGGGCATTGTCATGAAAAAGTTTCTTGGAAAAGCAGATGGGGCAGTAATAAGTGCTATTTTGAAAAAAGAGATTGATAACGTCCTAAGAAAAAACACCTAACAAAGAGGTCACCAATTTTGTAATTTCAAGACAAATAGTCAAGAAATAATGAAGTGTTTTCTAAGAGTATTGGCTATAAAGTTATCCGTTTTTTGAATAAAAATTTCAGGTTTTTCCATCCATCGCCAAAGCTTTGGATTTTTACCTGACCAGTTCGAGCGCGAAGCATGCTTGGAATCTCTTTGCTTTTGATCTTCCTATGAGTAAACATCTCAATCTTGATTTCCTCACTAAATGGCATGCCGTCATTGAATTTTTCAAGGGGTTGTACTTGTTCTAATGCGTCTTTTTTAAAGATCCACATACCCGATTGGCTATCGCGAACATTGATCAGAAAGAGAAAGCGTAGAACCCAAGCAAGAACGGTGTTTCCAAAGTAATGTTTGATGCTCATGGAACCGTGATGAAGTTGAGCGAAACGATCCGTCGTTATAAAATCCAGATCCTTATCAATGAGAAGCTGCACATATTCATGGATATGATCAAAGGGATACGTTGCATCGGCATCACCGGTAACAACAATATTTCCAGTGATTTGGGGGATCCCGGTTTTATACGCTCGTCCATAGCCTTTACGTTTTTCCACAATAACCCGTGCACCTTTTGCTTGTGCAAACTCACACGTTTTATCCGTTGACCCCCCATCAACAATTACAATTTCAAGATCCCACTTTTTTATTTTAAAATAGTCTTTATTGATGGCATCAATTGTTGGTCCTATCCCGTCTTCTTCATTGATTGTTGGTAAAATTACGCTAATTTTCAGATGACATCACTCCAAAGAGTCATATGGACAGAAATTCCAAGATTCAATTATACAACGATTTCAGAGATAATCAAGTGATAGTGTTAAAATGTTTTTCTAAATAGTTAAAAGTCAAATAGAACACTAAATGCAAAAAAAGGAAAAAAAGAGAAAAATGTGAGAGGATTTTCGTCTCTCATATCTTTTCGATAGAGTGTTAGTCCTTACTTTCTACGTCGAAGCAGGATGAACGCGATACCAATTGCTGCAATGAGCGTGAATAGCTCAAAGCCAGGTATGCCACCGCCTTCTGCTACCGTGATGGTCGTTGAATAGTCCTTGTAGGAGCCGTAGGACGCCGTCAATGGGTAGTCTCCTTTTGTTGATGGAGCAGTCAGTGTAATTTTTCCATCACCATCAGAGGTTGCTGTTTTGCCATTGAATGTCACCGTCGCACCAGCCAAAGGCATTCCTTTAGCCATAAGGGTGACAGTAAACGTCTCACCTGTTTTTGGTGCCGTCGTTGGGGTTATCGCGGTGATTACATAGACCTTGATTACAGAGATGGTATAATCCTCAGGCCGATAGCCTGCCTTTTCTGCTGTAATCGTATAGGCCGCTGAATCGACACCTGGATCAGGGGCGGTAAAGGTTGCTTTTCCTGTTGCATCAGTTTTCACGGTTGTTCCGGCAAATTCCACATCAGCATCAACAACTGCAACATCATTTGATGTCACCGTTACAACCAAGGTATCTCCTTGGAACACAGGCGATTTTGATACGGATATTTTCATATCTCGTATGGAAGTGATTGTCACATAGGTGTCAGTGATAACGGACTCTTCAACATCCCACTCCAATATGCCATCAACCCATTGGATATTCCGGGCAATGGTCACATTTGCTTTTCCGCTTGCACTCGGTGAAAGACTGAATACGACATGACCATTCGCATCACTCTCGACAGGATCAGGTGCATCAAACGTCGATCCACCGGACCACAAGGTCAGATTCAATCCTTCAATCGGCTGTCCAAGATAATCCTTTGCCGTAATCGTAATCGTGTTTGCCTGACCGATAAAGATCGTATCGGGTTCCACGTCCATGATCGGCCAATTGATGGTGAAGTTCCCGCAGGTTAAGTTCCCATCATCCCATAGGTTGTCACCAAGGGTTGCATTAACCCATGTCTTCAGATCACCAGCACATCGAACATCGAACTCTCCAACACCGCCTTCATCAAGTTGGAAGTCCACATCTGCTAGTTCAAATCCACCCGTGTCATCTTCAACCCATAAGTAGACATCTGTTCCTTCTGGGAGCGGATTACCATTCGCATCAAGGGCCATGACTTCAATGGTAATATTTTCAAGATCAATTCCAGCAGTCAGTCCCTCGGGATTGTAGGTAATCGTCGCACAGTCGACGTCAAAGGTGATATTGCCATCATGTTCATTTGCACCACTATTATTAACTGCAGTGATGATGAGTTTTCCTGTAAACCATGGCAAGAGCTTGTCTTTCGGTTTCCAGATGTTTCCAGATGCTTCTTTGAAGTTGATAGTTTGCAGGGGGTTATCTTCGTCATGGTCCTCATCAACAAGGACTGCCCAGACTTTATCGATATCGCTCATGACTTCATCAGTCGGACCGAATACTTTCAGCTCCCAATCTTCATGGTCAAACCCAACAGTAAAGGCTTTGCTGGTTGTCCAGTTCGCAGGTTCAACGATTTGAATTTCCAAATTATGAACCGGTGCGACCTCAACAATCTCATACATCCACTGACCCGCAGCGTTTGCGACAACGACTAGATACCCAACACCATCCTCAATATCTTCTTCTTCCACTTCAAATTCAAAGATGCCGTTTAATCCTTCGCCAGCGGTCTCGCCATCTCCCTCGAGATCGTAGAGTTCACAATCAATCTCATTCCAGTTTTCATCATAGTACCCGACTTTCACCGTTGCATAGGCACCATTGGTCACCGTAGCCTTGATGGTTTCAGTTGATTCAACAGAAATTTCCTTATCATCGTTCACAGACGTTGTGACCGTACCCTTCAGACCTTTGACGGTGAAATCCTTGCTGGTAGACATTTCCTCTGTTGCATTTGTTGCGGTGATCGTGAGAACGCCACCGATTTTAGGGGCGATAAGAATTTCATGGAATCCTTCTTCTACGTATACTAAATATTCACTGTCACCGACTTCATCATCCTCGTCAATCGTGAAGTCCAACCCACACCCGCTCACGTGGATACTGGCGTTCATAGGCTCATCGAGCTCGTCACCATAGACTTCGACATGCACATAGGCAGCGGTCTCATTAATCCAACAATCACCAATCTCTTCAATCATGACCTCGTCTGGCATCCCAGTAATTTCCATGTTCATGTCTGCGGCAGTGCCAACTTGGAAATCAAGTGTTCCTATGACATTAGGTTTAAACTCATAGATGTTATCTGGATCGTAGTAACAATATGGAATACCTTCATCTGGCCAAGCGGCAACAAGCGTACCTGTCCCCGACTCATTGAAGATTATATCGAAGACACAGTAGGATTCATCCCCATCTGCGTTCAATGTTGTCTCTCCGACCCAATAGTACTCATCCTCATCAATTTCTACTCGTTCAACGGGATCCCATGCTTTGATACCAGTAAGGTGAATTTGAGCTGGTCCATCCGCAGAATCCTCGTCCTCTGCATAGTTATCAAAGGGTTCTCCGTTCCATTCGGCAGTGATGTTGATCTCTTGCTCGAACCCATCAGTGATTTCGTCAGGGCTCTCGATCTTTATCGTTGCAGTCTCATCAGAGGCGACATCAAACCAGTAATACCGAAGGAACCCAACAGACAAGTCGATTGGAAGCTCGAACTTATCATTTTCAGTGACTCGCATTGGATCTCCAGTATTCCACGTACCGATATACCAGGTTCCTGCATTAAAGCTATCTGGATAGTTGTCGTATCCAGTTTCAACGCTGATAGAAAACCGTCCGGTCCCATAGGTGGTCTGAGTTGATGCCAGTTCATACCCGTCATTCACCGGTGCATACAAAGCAACATTGTACCCAGCAATACCATGCCCTTTCCCATCTTTTACATACCCGGAAATCGTAAGGGTATCACCCCACTCAGCATCATCGGGGTACGTTGCGGTAACCGCAAGAATAACCGGTATCGCAGTTTGGGTTACACCGCCATATTCATAATCAGTAATAACAACAGGCAGATAGTACTCCAAGTTCCCAACACCATCTTTGAAATCCATATCATCAGATGTAATATCCACATCCCAGATACCTGTGGTAACGCCGATATACTTATCAATTTCAGTTGTTCCATCTGGCTGATAGATAGTGATATCGAATGTTAGATCATCAGCTAATTCGTATTTCGCACCAGTCCAGTTATAAAGGTAGATATAGAGATATTCATAACTTGTATTATATACAAGGTAATCCAACCAAGCGTCACCGGATTTCATTCTGACATTCAAATATTTTGTAATGGAAATTTGAGCTTCATACCCCGGCAGTGAGGTATTAGTATCATCTTCATCAAGTACCAGTGTTAAATCCCATGTCCCTTTTGGATCATTCATGCCCAAATTTGCCCACCCTGGGGCATTGAAGGTGATGTATAGATCTCCATCCTTCGTGGATTCCTCCATACCCAGTTCAATCATACCTTCGCCAATACCAGTGGCATCAAGTAACAGTCTGTAATCCGTTTCTGGTTCAAGGCTATCATCTGTCACCTTGTACGATATCTCCTCACCACACGTGAGTCCAGTAGTTTTGCTTACAATCCCATCAGGAAACACAACAGCATCATCAGCTATAGCCTGTGGGACAATAGCCATGGCTGACACAAGTAAAACACATGTCAGGAGCATTGGCATCAGCTTTTCTTTCATATTTCTTTTCATAGTTTTTCTTCCTCCTTATATATCTTTTAATCTATATTTTCATATCATTGACGTATTGAATGACGCCCAGGGTTGACCGGATGGCGGCCCACACCGCGGGCTATATGAAGAACCATAACCTATCCTAAGAAAGGTATAGTCATCCTTCATCCGTGTCCTCACCGGACCTTCGTGTTCATCGTAAATATCGACGTTATTTATATAGGTTTTGTTTTTCTTTACTGATATCAACAGATACAACTGCGATGGCATCAACAGATGTAGGTGCATACTGACCTGTATACGATTTTTCCGGATAATTATTGAGATAAACAGAAGGGATAGGTCAGACCACCACATAATCACGTCTATCGGTCTTGAGGTGTATTGCCTTCTTCGACAATTTTGATACCTGCGGATACCCCATCAATAGAATGAACCTCCGCGCCACAGCTACTGATCGTTTGTTGAACTTTGTCGTAATCGATGTGTCCGCCTTCAATCGTGATTTTCACGCTATGTGTTTTTGCATCAACTTCCTCAAGGGAAATGTTGACACCAGACACACCATCCAAATCACTGAGGCGGTCCGCAATCTCGATGATTGATGGTTTATGGGGTTTTAACACATCTAAAATAATGCGTTTGATGCTGCCCAAAGGTATCTCCGATGAACTACATATAGAGTTAATTAATAAATTTTCGTATCACGTCGCTATTCAACAAGGATGAAAAGCTACTTCTTTGTTGTTTTAAGAAATGTCTTGAACGCTTCCTTATTCCCATCTTGTTCTGCCTGAAAGAGACCAAGCGCATTCTGAGCATGCTCCAAGGTTTCTGATACATATAGAAATGCTCGATGTTCAATTTGCATATGTTTTCCGCATCGAAAACAGCTTGTTGTTTTTTTTGAGGTGTCAACGATTTTTGCTGCCTTACAACCTGAACATACGATAACAGCATAGGTCATACCGTACCAATGTACCAGATATTCAAACCTTAATTAATAAATATACCTTCCCATATTGTGGTTTGAGATTTTCCGATTCCCCGCCTTAGCTCAGTCTGGCCGGAGCGGCCGGCTGTAGACTCTTATAATATATGGCCGATACCGGCAGGTCCCCGGTTCAAATCCGGGAGGCGGGATTCATTTTTCGCAGTCCAAATGTTTAAGAAAAAAAACACTATTCGATTGATGACGCATGGAAAGAGTGGTATCCAAGGCAGTTCGTGTTCCAAAACACGATGGCGAACGAATACGACGGTTATTGATCGAGAATCAAGTACTAAGAACTGATCTTAAAATAAAAAAAACAGAACGTGAACTTATTATCCCAATTACAAAAGTATCACCAATGCTAGAATCGCTTTCTTTAATTAATGAGACGTTTGAATGCCAAACACCTACGATACAATCATACAAAAAGATTATTCAGATACCTACGAATTTGAAAGTGCTACTTCCAACGGCTTTTGACGTAATCGGAGACATTCTTCTTATAAAAATACCAACAGAATTGTCTAAGTACAAAAAGGAAATTGGCCAGGCGCTACTATCAACGCAGAGACAAGTACATACCGTATGCAGCATCGATGCTGTGTTAGGAGAATTGCGGACTCGTTCGGTGGAGGTAATCGCAGGAATACCAAAAACACACACCATGCATAGAGAATATGGTATACAATTATATGTGGATGTTGCAGAAACATATTTTTCGCCAAGACTTGCAGGTGAACGATATCGTATTGCATCACTAGTAAAAGATGACGAGGTCATTGTAGATTTATTCACCGGTGTTGCACCGTTTCCTCTAATGATTGCACGACATGCTCATCCGAAAAAGATCATAGCAATCGATAAGAATCCTGTAGCAGTCTCTTTTGCAAAGAAAAATGTGATGAAGAATTCAGCCCTCGAAACTATCGATGTATTCGAAATGGATGCTTCGAATACGGCTTCGTTACTCAATAAACAAGGTGAGACTGCTGATCGAGTGCTTATGAATCTTCCGTTTGACTCATTTCGTTTTCTTCCTATCGCATTTTCTATTATGGGCACAGAAGCAGTCATTCATGTATACGAAATCATCAATGAGGAGAAAATTGAGATGAGATTAAAAGCGATTGTTGAAAGAGCCGAACAGGAAAAAGTAACAATAGGCACCATGACCGTTCATAAGATTAAAACCTATGCACCACATGAATTTTATATAGGAATTGACATTACTGCTCAAAAGAACGATAGTGCTTATGCCGACGTAGCTTAGCCCGGTAGAGCGGCTGATTTGTAATCAGCAGGCCGGGGGTCCAAATCCCTCCGTCGGCTTTTGATTTATCGCATAAAAAAGGAAAGACCACAGATCACTATATAATAATTGATCGGTATGAGTCTGATTTCTTCGTTCTCTATACTCGATTTAATCTTGATAGTTAATTAAAATAATATTTCATCCATTATATAGGTTCATAGAACTAAAAAGGTTCTGAAATATTAAGCAACAAGAACCTCTTAAAATAATCTCTATGTTTTAAGTCGTCGCTTGAGAATGATAATCAACATACCGGCAACGACAAGAACAATCATTTCAAAACCTGGTAATCCTGATTTAGGTTCAGTAACAGTTGCAGTTGTTTGTGCGCTAGATGAACCACCAGCATCATCGGTCACAGTGAGAATGACAAGATAACTTCCTTCTCCTTCGTAGCCATGCATCACATACTCTCCATATCCTAAGGTACCATCACCGAAATTCCACGTATAATTAATGAGATTGCCATCGACATCAGAACTATTTACTGCTGTCAGTGTGATAAGTTCTGTAGTTTTAGCAGTGTATGGTCCATTTGCATGAGCTATAGGTTCAATATTAGGATTTCCAGCAATAGTAACAGTGGTATTTTCTGTATCACTTGTTCCATTATCATCAATAACGGTAAGCGTGAGAATATAGTTCCCTATTGTATTGTACACATGGGTGGGTCGTTTTGCAAGAATTTCACTACTACCATCACCAAAATTCCAACGATAGAACTCGATAACCCCATCTGGATCAGTACTTTTTGATGCATCCAATGTAACGATTTGTTCAGGTTTCGCGTTGTATGGCCCTCCAGGGTGAGCCACCGGTGGTTTGTTATCTGGCGGTGTTGCCATCGTTGTAAAATACCAGATATCTGATCGGTTTTCAAGAATACTATCATTTGCGATAGCATACCAAAGAAAGGTCGTATCAAATGGTTGAACATAGCGGCATGATGCGATAGAACCATTACTCACATGTTTATCGGTTCCGATGAGCACGTCAGTGCCATTTTGAATATATTTATAGAAATACACTGTCATTTGGTCGCTATCCTCATCTTCCACTGCGACATCAAAGGTAATTTTTAATCCGACGCTCGTTTCTGCATCTTCAGGTGAAGGTTCACTTGGTTTGTTTGGCGGTTTTAGAAAATAACCGAGGGGAAAGTCATCAACAATTCCGTATTTCACATATGGATTGTCACCAATTCCGTCAAGAGCGCGATCAATCCCACCATAGTCACTCCAATAATTCCCTTGTTGTTGGTAGTACCACCAGTTATCTCCCAAATCTTCAGCTGACTTCCCATTCTCTATAAAATGATTTGTATACAAGGTATTTTCATCACTACCAGAAAGAGCATATATTCCTGAAGCCGTATTATTAAAAAATGTGTTGTTACGAATAATTGATGAAAAACCAGTGATAGTAATCCCTCGCTCATTTTCTTTGAAAAGGTTATCATACACTTGTGTGTTTGATGCAGCTAAATAAAAAGCGCTACCAGTGTTATTGTCAAAGGTATTCAATTTTACGATACTTCCCGTTGAGTCCTCAATTTGAAGTCCAGCGTATATTGATGTTTTTATAGTATTATTAGTGACATTAATGCTTGTCGATGATACCACTGCAACTCCTGTGAGACATGTTTCAATAACATTGTCATATAATCGTGAATTCATAGAACCTGAAATGTATATGCCATAGGTTGTGCAATTGGAGATGTTATTACGGATGACATCAACTGTGTCAGAGTTTGCAATATGGATCCCATGGTTTGTATTATTAATGCTATTTCCAACAATTAAGCTTCCATCTCCTGTACCATCCAGATAGATTCCATAACTTTTTGTATCATTCAGATGGTTTCCAATGACATTCACATTGTCTGCTTGAATTCCAATGAGTGCGCCTATTGGCGAAGATTTATGGTTTTTTGCATCTTGGAGTGTAAACCCCTCAAATTTTACATAACTCACGGTAATTGTCACGGTGTACCGTTTATCTTCATGGGCATCAATGATACTTGGAATCCCGTCAATACTTCCCCAAAGATTCAATTCTTTTGATATGATCAAGGTTTCATCGTACGTTCCACCAAAAACATATATGGTATCTCCTTTCGATGCCACATCTATCGCTTTTTGAATGCTAGTATACGGTTTTTCGGCTGACCCATCACTAAACCCCCAATGCGCACTGTCAACATAAATCTCTTTTGCGGCTTGAACAGGCGTCACAAATACAGAAAACAGAGGTGCTGAACAGAGAATGACTAATAAAAATATACTCGCATATTTCTTCATAGTGTATCCCATCTCCACGATTTGTCCAAATAATTGTTCGTAGATTTATAGTTTTTCTTTTTATAATGTGTTTCTTTGTATCCGTAGGTTTATGTACTCTGTTCTTGTTCATTTGTTCTGATGCGTGTTTGCCTGGGTGGAACGTTTGACCAGTTGCATAAGGGACACAAGCGTTTACTGAAAACCGCTTTACAAATTGCTGGAAAAAATGGAACCGTCTTCATTGGCATCGCAAATGGTCCTTTGATTGCTAAGAAAGGGCAAATAAAACCATTTCGCCATAGGAAAGAACAAATCGAACGATTCCTAAAACATCAACCAATTCATCCGGAAATTATCATTAAGGAAATACGTTCAATTTATGGCCCAACACTGACTGCTGACTTTGATGCAATCGTTATATCTCCTGAAACAAAACAAAACGCAAACCTCATTAACGTTGAAAGGGAAAAACGCGGGTTAACATCATTGAGAATCATTGAAATACCATTAGTCCCTGCAAGTGATGGAAAACCAATCAGTTCCACACGTATCCGAAATAAGGAAATTGATGCGGACGGCCATCTACGAAAAGAAAAAATGGGCGATTAATTTTATAAAGCCGTGGATGTTACTTCGGAAGAAAACACTGATAGGTGACGTTATTATGACATATGTAATCTTTGAGGTTAAACAAGAACATCATGGAAAAATCAATGAAATGTTAAAAGACGAGATTGTGAACAGACAGAGTATCCTTACCCGGGATGCGCATGCTCTTGGCATTGAAAAAGATGTGACATATTTTAAAATCGAAGGCAGCGCTGAGGGATTAAAACGTGCCAAAGAACTTGCCAAGGAATACAAATTTAAAAAACTGAATCAAAAAGAAAATAAAATGATAAATCAGAAAATAATTGAAGAGGAAGATTCAGCTGCTGATGGTATGGGAATGATTTTTGGATAAAACAATTGAAGTCAAATATCCCAATACTGTTTCATTTGTTTCTTTAGTTGTTGTACTACAAGTTTACAGCTATTCATTTCAATTATTGTATCATTAAAGGGTACGGGATGATTACACAGCATTCCTAATTGGGACAGCAAACAAGGACCAATAAAGGAAAGATTATACCCACCTTCCAGGGTGCAAACAAGTTTTGATTGAATGGAAAGAAGCTGTTCAATAAGTGCCCCAAACATGTTAACCGTTAAACAAAGTCCCCCCAATGGATCGGCATGATGCGAATCAAATCCCGATGAAACAATGATAAAATCAGGATGAAACTGGGTAGCGATGGGAAGGAATATTTCATCCAATAATATCTGAATCGCAGTATCCCCATTCCCATGAGAAAGAGGCGCATTTACTGTATATCCAGCACCGTCGCCTTGACCGATTTCATCAATTCTACCAGTACCTGGAAAATGGGGACTGAGATGAAAAGATTGATACAGTACCTTATCAGAAGAATAGAAGATATCCTGGGTCCCGTTCCCATGATGAACGTCCGGATCAAAGATTAGTACTTTTTTTCCTAGCTTTGCCAATTGTTTTGCGGCAAGTGCTGTATTGTTAAACAGGCAGAAGCCCATAGACGTGTTGGATGTGGCATGATGACCGGGGGGTCGAACTAATGCAAACCCATTATCAGCCGTCCCCTTTCGAACATTTTCACAGAGTTTCACTATTGCGCCAACAGCAAGGAGTGCAGTTTCAAAATCGTGTCTGCACACATACGTATCTAAATCAACCCAACTAGTGTGAGTCTCACTAATTTCTTTAATTTTATGAATCATTTCTGTACTATGCACCTCATACAATAGTTCTTCTGGAAACATAACTGGATCGATGATTTCAACGAAATTTGCCAAAGAAGACCCTCGGAGTGCCTGTATCATAACCATGGTACGTTCAGCATTTTCTGGATGGCCAAGATTATCATGTTGTCGGAAAACATCAGAATACGCAAGTTGTGTAGTCATATGACACCTTTTAACAGAACTTATTAGGGAAATATAAAATTTTTTCCATGCATTTAAGTAAGAGCATACCTATTGCATGATAAAAACCCACTTGAGTTCTTTATGGAGTATTTATAAATGAAATCGTTACTTCTTGGCCTTTCATCAGAATACTTATATTTTAAACAAGGATGCGTTGAACCTATTTCAGAGTACCATAAACCTTATTTTTTAGCGTTTATGGGTTCAAGCACGAATACAGCGGCAGCACAAAAAGATCTTAAAGATAGGTGGCAGAAAAACAAGAATGGTTCAACCCCCTTATCATATATAACCAAAATAGGTGATCTTGAAACTTATCGAAGCTTCTGGGATTATAGGAATACCTTTGCTGCCTTCAAAGTATATACGTCTGAATCCTTTCGCGTACCAGAAGTCTCAGACCATCTCTTTTTTAACCATGGATTCTACACAGGAGAACATGATATTCCTTATCAACAGCGAGCCTTAGTAGATCTTTCCGCATCGGGTAAAACTTGGCTATTTGATAGCAATGGAAAAAAGGAACATCTCTCCATGCTCGTCTATGATATTGAGCTAACACATTTCGAAACTGGAAAACTAGACAGCCCCATCGATATCATTGGGTATGCAAAAACAGATATCACCTTCGAATCATCAAAAAACATACTTGATGAAACATTCCAGTTTGATATCCTCGATATTCCATCAGGTGTTGATGAAAAGGATATTGTTCAATTAGTTGCTCGTAATATTGACGAAGAAATCGACAATCTTTCAACATTCTGTAAACAAATTAAAGAATGTGATATCATCTCAGGCCATAATATTATCGGTTTTGATAACAGACAGATACAGGGTCGCATACAAACACTAGTGAAACAGAACAAGACTCAGTTGAGTCCAACTGAAAAAGAGATATTTGAAACATTTCTTTCAAAATACAGCCGCATGGATCGCTCTTTTCATTTTGGTATTAATTCTGATGTCATGCAGATTTATCCCTGTAGTTTTGACACCTATTTAGCATCTCGGAAATTTTATCCGTTCTTAGATTCTCATAGCTTGAAGGCGGTTGCACCATTTCTTGGTGTTAATATCCCTAATCGATTGATTCTTGGTCCATCTGAAATTAAACTTGACGCTCGGACAATGAAGTATAATCGGCATGACATTTTAGAACAAATGTATGTCACATTACATTTAATTCAACAGACTCTCCCATTATCATTTACTACGGGTATGTCATTCGATATGCTCCTTGACTCCGGTGCAGTCAATATGTGGGATCACATGTCACTCATTCGAGGAGCGGTACAGAAAAAATTAATACCGGCAACGTGTAGGGTTTCTTCTATTGCGCAATACCTTATTCGTGATTTCAATAATTGTAACACAAAAGAAGATATCGTTTTACAGGCAAAAAACCAAAGAGAACAGCTTTCTAAAGAAGTAATCCGGGTTATAAAATATGGCACAGAAATGCCTGACTGGATGACCTACCCCTATGTCATTTTTAATGAACATGCGGAAGATGCGGATGATCAATTGAATTATCATATGCCGGGTGGAATGACAATAAAACCAGATAAGGATGTATCGTCTCATTTTATCCCCTGGTATCGTGTAGTTGTTGCTGATGTTGGAGCGATGTATCCTACTATTTTAAAAGCATTAAACGTAGGAGCTGATACAGTATGCCTTTGCCCAAAAAACGAAACCCCTGACGCTTGGATTTGGCTGAAGAAAATCCCTACGATGTTATTCGATGAGCAGGATGTAATCTGGAGAAAAATCTGCAAAGAAGACAGTTATGCCGATAAAGGATACATGATTGGGGTGAAAATCGATAAACAACCAGGTGTTGTGAATTGTGCTATGACAGGTATTATGAGCATGATTGCTCGTATTAAGAAGGAATTGAAACAGGCATCAACACAAGGGAAAACAGAGGAACTATCTCGATTAAAGATGATGTATCAAAGTGTGAAAGGTGCCCGTAATGCTGGAACACATGGAATCCTTGCTGCACCAAATGTATCAGGCAGACAATTTAATTTATGGGGTGCTGCAGCGATAACTACAAAGGGACAAATCATTTTAGCAGATACCTTGGATTATTTAGAAAAAAAGGGCATCCGAGTTATCTATGGAGATACGGATGGGATTTATGTTGGGTGTTCAAATTCAATTAAATCAATTCCACGTCTCTCAAAAGCGTTAGGTATGTCTCTTGATACGCCATTAAATAAATGGTTAACATCACCAGAAGATGTTATTTCGGCTATTGATGCGTGCAATAGACGGTGGCAAAGTCAATTGTCATATATTGATTTTGAACTTGAACCCGAGTTTCATGATGCAATGATTTTTGTGAAACACAAGAACTATCTGATTTTCGATGAGAAACAGGGAAAGGTTGATATGACGACAAAGGGAAATAACTTCAAAGGTTCTGATAAAGCAAATATTGCTCGGAAAACCCTAAAGGAAATCATGATCAAAGTATTAAAGGAAAATAGTGAATGGAGAGATGAAGAAACAGCGCGGACAACAATGAAGGAAAGCATCATGCGTATTACTCAAGAGGTTGTTGCAACGTTAGATTTATCCAAAGTTGATATATCAGATTTGACATTGATACAGCAAGTGAAACCATCGAATCGATATAAAAAAAATCAAGACGGATCGATGTCAACGTTTGGTAAACGGTCAGATGCACTTGAGAAAGTGCTTGGAGTATCACTTCGTTCAAGCGAAAAGTTTCGATTTGTGGTGACAAAACGTCCTCTTCCAGGTATTTCGAATCCTTCGAAAAGTGGTGTAAAACCTATTGATTACATGTATCCCATTGATAAAATTCGTGATGCTCGCGAGATTGATCTTGATTGGTATAAGCAAATGATCGAGAATTATATTCAAGGAGCATTTGGATTATCGCAAATGCAAAAGACAGAGCAAACAGGGCTTGATGCATGGATGTAACAGTTTTATTATTATTTTAGCGGAAATTGTACAAGTAAGCGAATATAAATTGCATAGCAAATTGCTTGTCGGATTCGACTAACAAATTATGTGTTGATATTTGCAAGCAAAAAAATATGTTTAAGTTGGCTCGAATTAAATGAGAATCATTTAATGGGGAACCGAACAACATCCTCTTGTTTACTTCTAAAGGATACCGAATTTTATTTGTAAAAGTTTTTATAATATCTCGTTGATAAACTATTAGTGAGATATCTAGGGGAAATATATGAACAAAAACTTGATTTATCTATCGATATGGCTATGCATATCTGGAATAGTATTTCAAAGTATGGCCGTTGGAATTTCAGATCATCATTTCTTTCAAACATCATCAAATGAAGTAGATACAATACAGTTATCCTTTGATTTTTCTTCGCCAATATTGATGAAAAATGAAGAGGAAATAATTTTACATGTGGAAGGGGTAACAAAGACAATCGGACTTGCTGGATATCCTTTGATTCCTGTGATAAGAAGGACAATTGAGCTTCCGTTTGGAAGTCAGATTGATACGCTTGAATCATATTGTTCGTATTCTGATAGAATACATCTAAATGCACCGCTTATGCCCATTGCACCACTTCAACAACCGGGTTATGATAGCATTGTCTCTTTAAAGTATATGTCTGACGTGTATTTACTTGATTCATGGTATCCCCAAGATATTAAATCATACTCTCTGTCCAGCGGATTGAATAAAGACAATAAGCAAGTTACATTTCTTCATCTTCAGATTGCAGCAGCACAATACAACCCTGTAAAGCAGATACTCAAAACCGTTCAACATGCTAACCTAATTATCAAGTATACCTCGCCCATATCATTAGTTCAATTCCCTGACGAATATGATATGGTGGTTATTTCATCAGATGAATTTGCTCCATTACTTTCATCGTTAGTGAATCATAAAGAGTCGGTTGGCATCCAAACTAAACTTGTTACATTGTCCGAAATATATGATGAAATATATTTCCCCAAAGACGGACGCGATGGAGCTGAACAGGTGAAATATTTCATAAAGAATGCTCGAGAGCAATGGGGATGCCTCTATGTGCTGCTTGTTGGTAATTACCAAAAAATTCCTATCCGATATAGTTGTCTAGAAACGGATGCTGGAGGTATCTATGAGGAATTGCAATTCGTCAGTGATTTATATTTCATGGATTTATATGATGCGAACGGCAATTATTCCAGTTGGGATACCGATAACGATGGCCGATTTGCCGAATGGCCGTATCCCGAAGTAGCACCGATGGGCGACAAAATCGATATGAGCCCCGATGTGTATGTCGGTCGATTGGCATGTATCAACAACGCTGAAGTAAAAACAATGGTTGATAAAATCGTTGCCTATGAGACCGAAGCTTTTGGCTCAGACTGGTTCCATCGATTTGTTGTAGTCGGTGGCGACACGTTTGATAAAAGTTGGGAACAGGGAACAGATTATAACGAAGGTGAAGTGGCAACGCAACAAGCAATAGAGGACATGACAGGCTTTAATCCAGTGAAGTTATGGGCATCCTTAGATACCTTGTACACCAAGACGATTATTGATGAAATCTCAAAGGGTGCTGGCTTTACCTATTTTATGGGACATGGGAACCCACGTCATTGGGGAACACATTACAATGGTGACTACAGCAATTGGACAGAGGGATTAGACAACCGCGACATGAATCTATTCACAAACAAGGAGATGTATCCAATTCTTATGGTCGGTGGATGTCATAACAGTGAAATTGATGTAACTCCGTTCAATATTATACATGGAATCCTCTCTGAAGGTATTTTTGGTTATTTTGCATCAGATCCAGAGAATTTTGGTACATATTGGACAAAAAATTGGGTTCTAGAATGCTGGGGTTGGTACATAGTGAAAGTTCCTGATGGCGGCGCAATAGCGTCCATGGGTAGTACGGGGTATGGGGGAGTGAACATTGGTGATTATGACAAAAACAATATTGCTGATTGTATAGAGAGCGCTGATGGATGGTTTGAAAATCAATTTTTCCGTTTGTATAACCATAATGGTATCGATATACTTGGAGAAACCTATGGACAAACTGTTGCTGATTACATAGAAAATTTTCCTGTCAATTCAAATCGATATGATGCAAAAATTGTTCAAACCCATATTCTTCTTGGTGATCCAAGTTTGAAAATTGGTGGTTACGAATAGAATAGTGAAAAATTGTTAGAAAATGGTCCAGTGTCAATAATTGATATGTTTTTGCTACCAATTTACTGCTTTTATCAGTTTTTATTGTTGCTCGCACATGTGTAAATTTCCATGCTATACGAGACAAGAGTATAGCAATGATCGTGGGGAGAGACCAGCTAGCTGTAATTCGATAGCATTTTCAGCCTCTTATCCATTATTCTATCAAGAAAATTTTGTTTTGGACAACGTTGTTTTAGAATTCGAATCCATAGCCAATGTATTATTTTTTATGTGAAAAAAATAGCAGAAAAAACAATCATTTTACGTAACAAAATTCACCAAAAAAAAATCTAAAAAAATTCAAGAAATTGGATACATTCATCCAAATCAAATTATGAATTATGAAAATATTTAAATATATACTATATCTTTAATTAATTATTGACTTATACAAGGGGACACACAAAAAGTATGAAACAATCAATTTTTTATCATGTTTTAACAGTTATTCTAAGTCTTATGATGGTAAGTACTGCAGTTGTTGTATCTGCAAATGATTTATCATTAAACAAGGCATCAAAATCACAAGCAAAAATAGAATGTTCCTTGAAATGTTCAAATCCCTGCATTACTGAAAAGGAGAATAGTACAATACTATCATTTGATGATACTGATTCATGGTTACTGATACCAGGAAATCCAAAGATGCCGATGGTTACAAAAGTTATTACATTTCCTTTGGGAACTACGATTGTTGATGTTACCTGCCAACCGACATCAACATCAAAAATGTCTGTAAAGAATTCAATTAGCCCAGTCCCAGCTTTTCAATCAATTAGTGGAGATAAAACTCTTGGAAGAACAACAACAAATCCTCTCGTGTATGATTCACAAAATATGTACCCTACAGCATGGTATGATGTTACAATCAGTGGGGGACTGAACAGAGAAAATATGCATGAAACAATCCTAACGCTTCATCTTTATCCAATACGTTACGTTCCTTTGGAAAATATTCTTGTTTCAGCTGCATCATTTGATATTACGGTCATATATGAACCCACTCAACTTCATACATTTACAATCAATAATAACGAAGTGTATGATCTTGTTATTATTACACCAAATCAATATGTAAATAATCTTACTCTTCTGAAGAATCATAAAGATCAATATGGAATGAAAACACTAATTAAAACAATTAATAACATATATGGCGAATTCAATGGTTTCGATAACGCTGAAAAAATTAAATATTTCATCAAATACGCTGTTGAAACGTATAATACGAAATACGTTTTGTTGATTGGTGACGTCAAACAACTTCCCATTCGTTCTGCTGATTCCTATCCTTGGGAAGGGTTTCATGGAAATGGTTTGTTGTCGGATCTGTACTATGCCGATCTCTATGATGGCACTGGTGCATTTTGCACCTGGGACGCGAATAATAACGAAGTGTATGGCGAAGTAGATACAGCTGATTTCCCACCGCTCGCAGATGACAACATCGATGAAATTGATTTATATCCTGATGTTCACATTGGAAGAATTCCTTGCACCACAAATGAAGATTTAAGTATAATGATTAATAAAATCATTACCTACGAACAAGACACCTATGATCAACTATGGTTTCAGAAGATTATTTTAATCGGTGGTGACACATTTCCTTTATCAAAAGGTTCGCCATTAAATGTATTTGAAGGTGAAATAACAAATATCAAAGTAAGCCAGCAACTACCAGATTTTGAAAAAGTTTTTTTATGGTCCTCGGAAAGAAATCTGAACGCCCATAAATTTAATAATGCAATCTCAAAAGGAGTAGGCTTTGTAAGTTACGCAGGTCATGGATTTGAACACGGTTGGGGAACCTATCGGCCAAATGCAATTATTGATAGCAATTTGATTATTTATTATACACCATTTATCAAAAAAATTGACAATGGACATAAGCTCCCAGTTGTGTTTTTTGATGCGTGCTTGACCGCAAAATTTGATTTTAATATTACAGATCTTATTGGATACTATGGATTAAAGGCACGACTAATGAATGTTCTCCTTGGCAGATACACCGCTGATGAGTATTTCTCGCCCTTTGCCTGGAGTTTTATTAAACATGAAAAGGGAGGTGGCATTGCCGCAGTTGGTGCCACACGACCTGCATACACCTATGTTGATAAAGATGGTGTCTATGCAGGGGCAGGATATCTTGATGTTCATTTCTTTAAGTCCTATGAGGAAGGAATCACTGCTGGTGAGATGCTTTCACATGCACAAAACGAGTATATAAACAATGTAGGGTTTGATGTTTTTACTATTGAAGAATTTGAATTGCTGGGAGATCCTAGTCTACGTATTGGCGGATATCCATAAAGTATTGAAAGAGAAGCATCCCGTTATTTCCTTGATGATGCATCTTTTCAATAAGTATGTTTTATTATAAGTTAAGTTTATTACATGTATATAACAAATGAACATTTTCCAACAACGGTATAAGGAATTCGGTGGAGAAATCAAACAATTCCACCTGCAAAAATCGATCCATGTGAACACACTAAAAATATCTAGTGATGAGCTGCAAAAACGTTTGAAAAAACGAGGCATACTGCTACAGAAAATTCCCTACGTAAATGATGGTTTTTTTGTCCTAAAAACAAAACATAACTTGGTAAGTACGCCAGAGTACTTACTAGGTTTATTTTACATCCAAGATGCTGCATCGCAGGTCCCTGCTCAACTCTTACAACCAACAAAGTCTATTGTTCTGGATGCCTGTGCTGCACCAGGAGGAAAAACAGTACAACTTGCATCAATTTCCCAAGCAGTAATAGCAACGGATAGCGACAAGGAACGATTCAAAAAACTTGCATATAATCTTGAGCGACTGAGTATAAAAAATTGTTTAGCGTATAACATAGACGTACTTCATGTTAAAAAATCTTTTCCATTTATCCTTTTTGATGCTCCCTGTTCAGGGAACTATATGCTTGAACAAGGGTGGCTCCAAAAAACCTCATTAAAACGCATACAAGAAAGAGCGAACAACCAAAGAATACTGCTTTCTCATCTTTTAACGATACTTGAAAAACATGGCGTGCTAGTATATAGTACCTGTTCTCTCGAACCAGAAGAGAATGAATGTGTTATCCAACATGCGCTAGACCATTTTACAGTAAAAATTGAGCCGATAAAAATGATCGGAGACCCCGGGCTTCAGCATGCTCTTGGTATGAGTTTTGACAAGACCATGCAGTATTGCAGGAGGTTTTGGCCTTCAAAAACTAATACCATTGGGTTTTTTGTTGGAAGGATGAGAAAATGCTAGAGACATTTGTCAAACAATTTACAGAGTATGTAGTAAAATACGTGAAAATAAACAATTACTTTTTCTTAGAAGATAAGAACCTTGACACCTTTACTTTATCTCAAGAAGTAACTCTTAAGGGATTATACCTTGGAAAGGAACAGAAACATGTGTTCATTCCATCATGTAACCTCTTGGACATCATTGCACAGCATTCGAATGAAAAAATCATTGTCAATGATTTAGGTGAACTTGATTTTCTGTATGGAAACCACTTAAGAAAACGTCATGTTTCCTCAATTCAGGGATCATTAACACCAGGGACCGTAAAACTAGTACAAAACAAATATGATGAAAATCTTGGATATGGCATATATCTTGGCGAGCGTAAAGAATCAACAAAAATTCTTACACATTGTATTGATCGCGGTATTTTCATAAAAAGAGATAAACAATTAAAAAAATAGAATAGAAAAAAAAGCAATTAGTCATTCTAACATGAACTAATGCTATATTCGAACGCGTTGCGTATTCGTTTCAATTTATCCGAATAGTGCTCCGAGACCTGTGGCTGCTTCCTCTTCAGAGACTTCTTCCGCTTCTGCTTCTTTCTTCTTTTCGTCTTTCTTCTTCTTTCCTTCATCGGAAGGGGCCCCACTGGCTGCCACTGGAGCAGCGGCTACTGGTGCAACTGCGGCTGATTTAATGGCTTCCTCGATATTTACGCCTTCAAGAGAAGCAGCTAACGCTTTAATTCGAGCATCATCAGCTTTCACACCGGCAGCTTCGAGAACTTTCTTGAGGTTTGCCCCATTAATCTCTTTTCCTGCTGAATGAAGAAGCATCGCACTATATATATATTCCATTTTCTCTTTGCCTCCTTCTTCCTTTATGTCATCATTTTCTTTATATCCTCATCAAGTCCATCATCCTTCAATTTTGAAGCAACTGAAAGCATGGATCGATGTGCTTTCCCCAGGAGAAATGGAGCAGTATCCTTTGTCAGAATGCCTTGTTCCATTGCTAGGGCAATGGCAGTTTTATATGCCTTCACTATAAGTGGTTTAATTGTTTGTTTGGTAGTCCATGCTGCCTCTAATGAGAGAGCATACGATGAGCGTACTGCCGTTTGCATCTGTTTTACGTATGCGTCAACATCAACGTCAAGGACATCAGCTTTAAAGATAAAGCCATCCTCATATGCTCCATGCATTGTTATACCGATATCGATAGGGAAAATCTCAAGACGTGCAAGCATTTGGGCAATATCTCTAGGTATTTTCTCTCCTTTTTTTACAAGAACTTTGTCTCTTTTAATAACGACTTTTCCACCTTCAATGGCGGCAGGGATACCAACTTTTTGTAGCTCACCAACAATAGGGCCAGGTTTAAATGGTGTTTCTCCAGCTATTACAACAATATCCTCTGTGACCGTTTCTCCACCTTTTGCAGGAGCTTTTGTTCGTGTAGCCTTAAGAGAATTATATAGTCTAAAAGGATTCATGCCAGTTGAAATGATAGCGGTCTGACCGTGAATGAGTGTTTTTAACTCATCGATTTTTTTATGACTTGTAACGGCACCATCTAAAGCTCGATGAATCAACGTGTTTTTAGAGGAACGTATAACAAGGTTATCTCGAAGATTTTGCCTCATTTTTTGCATTTGTGGGGCAGGAATACTACCTATTTCGACAATGCCGACGACAGGATGACTAGTAATGATATTGGTAAGTTCTTCAAGTTCATCGTGTTTCCATTTTGAGATATGCGCCATGATTTGTTCACCTTAGACTATCTTCTCCGCAGGTCCCATGGTTGTTTTTAAATAAATAGATCGTATGTTCATGCGACCTCGTTCAAGAACTCCTTCCAACCGCTTTATGATGACTTCAACATTTGTAGCAATATCCTCACTTGACATATCTTGATTACCAACGATACTATGGAACGTGGAATTAGTTTTAGACCTTATCTTTACAGTATCGCGTAAATTTTTCACCATACCGGAGATATCCGAGGCTGGCGGTACAGGCCGCGGCATTTTTCCTCGTGGTCCAAGAATCGTACCAAGTGTTTTACCGATGGTTGGCATCAATGGTGCTTCTGCAATAAAAAATTCATACGTATCTGCGATTTTTTTGAATTGTTTTTTATTGTTTGCAAGATCTTGGATTTCTTCGGGTTTAATGATAAAATCAACGACATTTTTTGATTTTAATGCAAGTTCTCCACTGGCAAATAACGCTATTTTTGCTTCAGCACCTCGACCTTTGGGGAGTTGGACATCCTCCTCAATACGGTTTTTTGGGAGATTTAAATCAACATTTTTGAGATTGATGACAATATCAATGGTTTGTTTGAAATGCCGATCTAATTCACTTGAAGTTTGTTTTATTTTGTCCACTACTTCGACGATTTTTTTGTCTGTCATTCGTATCAGCCTGCATTTATTTTAATAGCGTTACTTCTCCATAGGAGAATGGAAATGTAGTTCTCGGGAATGACAACCCTATTTATAAAAGTTTGGTATGTTTTTTGAGGTTTATGAGCACATTCGCTCGAGGATAAGTTCCATGATATCTTCAGGGTCACGAAGTTTTCGAAGTTCCTTTTTAACGATGAGAGGCGTTCCCTCTATATTGTCATGGGCACCTTTTTTGTCAGTGAAAAGTACTGCATGTTTTTCTGTTATTGATGAGATATTACTAACAACTTGAGCTTTGCGAATAAGTTTATTGTCATACGGTTGAATGCATGTAAGAATTAAACTTTCACGTTCTTGGCTAACCGCTTCGAAAGGACACTTTCCCAGGGGAATTATAGTATAACCAATCTGTCGAAGCAGCACAAAGATGTCTTCTTGAAGTTTTTTCATGCTTTTTTGTACAACTAATGATGAACTGTTTTCAGAAGATGCTTGGTTTGTGGTTCCGTGCAAAATATCAATTGGTTGAACTAGAGGTTCATCAAAGAGGTTTTCTATGCGTATTGCAACATCAACTCTGGCATTAACCCCTTCTTCATACATTCGTACCATGCGCCGAGAGACTCGCACAGTTCGTGCAAAAACACCTAGTGAGTATTGATGTTTTTGTCGGAGCTCACAAAGTTTTTCCTTATCAAGATGGACATAGTAGCCACCTGGTGCTGCATAGATATTCAAAGCAGTCCCTTCAAGAAGATAGTGTTTAAACGTTTCAGGATTGACTGTTTGGATCCCAAATCGATCATACACAACATTTTCTTCAAGATGTCCAATTCCTGATCGAAGTCCGATAAGTAAGGGATGAGCCTTTAAGAGAAAAGCAAGCTTCTTTAATTCGATTGCAACATCTTCAGAGAATGCGTTAATATTGGTCAATACCTTAATAATAAGAAGAGAATTGTCTCTGCGGGCAACTAAGTCAAATCCTATTGGTCGGATATCGTACACCTCAGAAACATAAAATCCTGCGCAACTGAGGGTATCTCTAACAGCTCTAAGAATCTCGGTTCGAATCATACTTTAAATATAAGGATGAACTCATATTATTTAAAAATATCTTTTTAGCCCATCCTGTTTTTGAAAAAAAAATCTAATAAGGAGAATATAGGGAGGGAGAGAGGAAGGGTGAGAGATGGGAAGAAAGATTATGAAAAGAAATTATTACCCTTTCCTCTACGAATATTGTACATATTAATGTTTATATACCTTATTTGACAGATGTTATCAAAATTTTAAAATAACAGTTTAATATCCTCCTGCTCTTATGCAGTCCTTGAAAAAATAGTTGTTCAAGCATAAACATTATGCAGTTAATCCCGATGAGATAGATCTAGCAACGAGGTATCATAATACTTACAAATAGAATAATAAGGGACTATAAATGTGGATTGGTTTGGACGATACAGATTCGCATACCGGCGGGTGCACAACCTATGTTGTTTTTCAGTTGGCACACCAAGTAATGAAACATAGTTTATCAATCGTTGGGTATCCTCGTCTTGTTCGTTTGAATCCAAATGTCCCATGGAAAACCCGGGGCAATGGTGCTGTTGCCTTACAAATACGTTCAGGTTTCAAATCAGATATGCAAATCGGTTTTCACGGCGATAAACCATTAAATGCATGCCAGCAAAATAACTCTGAAAAAATTGATATCGAATTGGTGAAAAAGATAGTCTGTTCCATTGTTGAAAAATATGCAAGATTTGAAGAAAAAAATACGAACCCAGGTATTGTCATCTCTGAGTATCGATTACCGCCTGAATTGTATTGGAATGCAGTTCAAACCATTGTCACTGTGGAGGATGTTATTAACCAGTTGGAATGCATGGATGTTTGGTACAAAGGATACAAGAATCGACGCGGATTGATTGGAGCGTCTGCTGCCCTTTCCTGGAGTGATACAAAGGATACCACCTATGAGATTATTGCTTATAGAAAAAAGAGATTATGGGGAACAAAACGAAAAATTAGTGAAGCATCAGTGAAACAGATGGACTCACACTGCCCTTCAACATTCGATAATTATGATCCGATAAATCATCATGTAAGTATAGCTCCTAACTCCCCGTGTCCTTTGCTCTTCGGTATTCGTGGCGAATATCCAGAGATCTTACCTTCTTGTTTGAAAATGATAGATTCAGAATTATTTGATGACTGGATGATTTTTTTAACAAATCAAGCAACGGATGATCATCTTCAAAAAAAGGAAATTGATGCGATCAAACCATTTGAATCAGTTGTTGTAAATGGAAGCATTTTTTCAAAACCTACCACAATACCTGGAGGTCATGTTATTTTTTCCATAAGAGATGACAAGCATAACACAGTTTATTGTGCTGCTTATGAACCAACAAAACAGTTTCGTACCATTGTTCGTCAGTTAGAAATCGGAGATAATGTTGATGTATTTGGTGGTGTCCGTTCCCATCCGCTTACAATCAACATTGAGAAACTGTGTATTCGCCATCTAGCAGATGCTTTTAAAAAAGTGGAAAACCCCATATGTCCTCGGTGTGGTAAACATATGAAATCAAAGGGGAGGAGACAGGGTTTTACATGCAAACTGTGTAAAACTTTTCAAGAACATGCAGTATTCAAAAAAATGCCACGTTCTCTCTCGGAAGGTTTTTATGAGGTTCCAATCTGTGCACGTCGACATCTTAGCAAACCGTTGAAGCGTATGAAATAAAAAAAGGTATTAGAAGTCTCTATCTCATATATTGAGATCTAATAAAAACGGAATCGTATAAACTCAGCAACATCATAATCATCAATGGTTTCCCTATTCCGATAATATAATATTGTTCCTTCTGCGTGGATATGATATCGCCAATAGTTGACAATTCCAAATATTGTTGTATAATCTGAATCAATGACTGAAATGGTTATATTGATAACGACATCTTCCATTTTTCCCTCTATGGAGAAACCGTAGGGGATTATCATTCCATCTTTGAATGCTAATTCAGTGACTGAAAATGCTATATATTCTTTAGGGATAGAATAATACCCATTGTATTCCTTGTTGACAACAAGAAGCGGATTTCCATTAAACCAGGTTGTAAGAATATCTGCCCACGTGAGAGAATAGGTATCTGTGTTTATTTTTCCCCAGATCCACCCATAGTTTAATCCTGCCGAGATAGTGACGTTCCAGTTATGATCATGATAACCAGTACCATTAACCTTCATCTTTGTATCATCAACTATTAAGGTACCAGTCACTATGGCCTTTGGAAGCATGACTGCCCAATTTCCTGCTGTAGTCGCCCCTTTCCAACCCTCTGTCATACCCTCATAAAATAAATCCATCGAAGAATTATCGATACTATAGCTGATATGATAAAACAATTTATCTTGAAGTGGTCCCAAAAATCCAACCATTTCAAGGGTATTGTCTTTTAAAAAAATGTCAGGTTTTTCAGATGATATATTGAAGGCTGATAATGGGTAGATTGTCCGATGCTCAGTAAGGGATTTTCCATTATGATACACATCATAGTTGATAGCGATAAACGATATGGTTAAAATATTATAAACATGAATACTGAATTGCATAGTATAATTGTCTGAAAAATCTGCATCAAAATACCACCATTCAGTATATTGAAGTTCATTGAAATTGTGGAATGCGTCATCATTAAGGTCAACTTTAGTTGGTATAAAGACAATATTATTATCGATTTTATTATAAGATGGGAAGAATGACATTGAATGTTTCAAACGAGGTAGGTAAGCATACGGTTTTATGGCTGAAACATTTGAAAGAGAGCGTAAATTTTCACAATTAGTTGACTGGTGTGCGAGAGCAAAGGTTGGAGGGGAGCTTGTAACACAGATGAAGACGATAACAGAGAAAATCAGCTTTGATTTTTTCATCGTATTATTATATTTGTTAGTATTTAAATAATTTTCTTTTATGCGATAATGTTTTTCATCTGTTAAAGTAACGTAAAAACCATATAATGTTTGGAATTGGTATCAATTCCTTATAAATATTAAATATTTTGAATAGGGCTTGATGCATAATTCCCGAATAGTGGGAAATTGGATACATAATACTCATCATTTTTCAGAACAAGTTGTTTGTTTAATTGAGCAAACGGAATTAAAAAATCATTACCGACATAAAATATGGGATAAATCAATAGAAAAAATGAATTATGAACCAGGCTTTTTTGAATATGTAAAATCGTTCATAAAAAATAGAGATTGATTTTAAAAAACTACTGTTCTTTTAATAAGGTAATTCAATGAATCATATGGTTGCTTATTAAAGAAAAATCCTTTCAACATTCTATATAGAATAATTCCATAAATCAATAGTTTTTCTGAGCGTAGAGTATATCCGTTCTTTTAATCTCTCATCAATCGCATAAGACGCAACTCTAATCTTTTTTTGTGATGTGATATATTGTTCAAATTTCGTTTTCAACATTTCAAACCCATCGAGTTGAAATGAAGAATAGAATTGCTCCATATATGGAAGAGGATTCTTCAGGAAATCCTCATATCGAACTTCGATTAGATTCTCTTTGGGAATTAATCCTTTTTCATTGAAATATTTTGTATACATCCGATTGTACATGCCCACCATATATGTCTCGAACACTTCCCAAGATGGTGGTTTTTGAAGACATTGGAGTGTCATTTCCTTTTCGATATTTCGTTTCATTGAAAGATACACATGATACGGATTTCGGTAGATATGAATGAATTTTGCATTGGGAAATAATTCCAAAAGAAGTTTTACACGTGCTGTGTTCGAAGGATTCTTCATTACAAGCTGTTTTCCTTTATAATGCAAAGTTAATTTTTTTACATAATACATGAATATCCTTTTAAATTCCTCTATATCTTTTTCAGAGACATGTTCAAAATCAACATAATTATTATATAATTCCATGTTTTTGGGAAAAAGCCAGCCATTGTAAAACGAGTAGGGAGACAAATTTCCTAATGCGTATTCTTCTTCATTGGGAAAATCAGCGGCGACATCTACATCATCTTGTGGACGTTTTTTTGGGAGTGACGATTCAACGAGTGGTCGTATTATTTTTTCAAATCCCAAGAATACTGAGGGAGCAGTTGTTTGAAGAGTGGAGGGAAATCCAAATTGAGGGTCTTGTGAAAATAGATTATGGATATACGTTGTCCCGCTCCTCCAATGTCCAAGGATAAAAATGGGTGATTTATCGATTTTTGTGCGGTATATCGGTTTATCAAATTTGAGTCGTTCAATGGTGTTAAATGGAGACAATAGCATAACTAACGTGGCAGCATATATTGTCCTAGGATATCCCATTGGTGTTATCCTAAAATGATTTTGCCCCATGAGTCGTAGAAAATTCATAAATGTTGAACCTGCTAGTGGCTGATAAGTAACATCAAGTGGATTAATATCAAAGATATCAACGTGCATCATATTTTTTCAATCCTTTATTTTATATTTATATGTAATTATAATTAATAATATGGAAACATTGCTTTTGCCTTATATTAATTGCGGTTCAAACGCTAACGATACATCATTAGACATATCTTATAATCCTTTTTCATGAGTTAATTGTTATAGTGTTCAACAATAGATACTACTATTGACTCTCCACGGGGGCAAAATCCAAAATGATAGAAGGTTGAACGTTGCAGGTGATGTTATAAACTCTACTCTACAAGATGTTGTAATCAAAAAATAATACATCCAAAACAAAAAGAGATAAATAACCAATTGAATGTAATGCCCCTAGATTAAGTCTAATATTTAGATTCTGAAAAAAGCATATACGATTTAATTAAACGAATATTTAATAATTTTTGTTAAAAATAAAGTAAATTCAAGCAATATTTATAATACCTCTTTTTATTCAACCTCTGATACCAATGAAAGCAGTTGTGTTTGGTGGAGCAGGAATAGAAGGAAGTTGGGTTGTTCATTGCCTTTCACAAACAGATATAATTACTGATATTGTTGTAGCTGATATCGATAAAACAAAAGGGGAGCAGATTCAAAAAACTCATAAAAAAATTGATTTTCAATATGTTGATGCACGAGAAAAAGCTAGTATTTTCAGGGTTCTGGATGATGCTGATGTTGTTGTTAACTGTGTTGGCCCATTCTATAAATTTGCACCTCTTATAATGCAGGCAGTTATCAACAAAGGAGTAAATTATGTCGACATTTGTGATGATTATGATGTTACACAACTCCTTCTTGATGAATACCATAGACAAGCAAAAGAAGCAGGAATAACTTGCATTATTGGACTCGGAGCAAGTCCCGGATTGACAAATATAATGGCAAAGTACGGATCAGAACATCTAGATAAAACTGTAGATATCAAAGTTTTTGTCACAAGGGGATTGTCAGAAGAAGCAGGGGAAGCAATTCCATACCATATGATGCACTGTTGGCTTGGCCAAGTACCCGTTTTTAAGAATGGCCAATTCACAAAAGCTCGGGGACTCATTGATGGCCAAGAAGTAGTCACATTCCCCCAACCATTTGGACAAGGATCTGTATACTACTTTGGTCATCCTGAAACAATAACTCTCCCTCGATACATTTATGGATTGCAGAATGCATGCTGCAAAGGAACATTTTTCCCCGATCAGTATAGACAACTCCTCTTACAAGTCGAGGCACTCGGTTTTCTTTCAGATCAAGTTGTCTCTGTGAAAGGTAATCCAGTTGCACCAATCGATTTCCTTGCATCATTCCTCCCTCAATTAGGTAAAAAAGTTGCAGCAAGTGGACTCAATATTCCACAAGGGGGAGCAGTTATGATTCGAGTGGAGGGTGAAAAAAATGGAGAACCAAACGTGTATCTCTATGAAGGAACAGCACTTATGAAACAAGGCACTGCAACACCTGCTGCCATTGGTGCTGAGATGCTTGCAAAAGGAGAAATTGAAAAACCTGGTGTGTACGCCCCCGAAGGTTGTATCCCTGCAAAAGAGTTCCTTAACCGCATAAATAAAAGAGAAGGTTTCGGAGATGTATACGTATCCGTGAGAGAAAAACTTTTAGAAAAACTCTAACGTATCGAACGTTATAATAACGAGGAAAATTCGGTGTACCATTATAGCAATATTTTTTAGATACTTTGATACTCTTCTTATATTACTTAATGAAGTAAAATATCTTCATTAATTAAATTGTATGAATGTTTTTCTTAAAGAAATGTAAGAAAGTTAAAAATATAGCATAATCTACGTTTTAATTTATTGTATCTGATTTTTTCCAATTCAATTGACAATCTCACTATTTTCGAAATGAATAAGTATTTGAAATCCGGTTGAGTTCATCCGTTAATGAAGCTATAGCTTTTATCCGGTCCACACCTAATCCTAAGGCGTCAGGATCTATTTCATTATTCTTCAGCTGTTCCAACCATTTTTCAATTACTTGCTTTTGATATGATGTCATCTTTTCCACCTTCTATTTCACATTTTTAAACATTTTTATGATCTAGGTGATGTACTGATATTTCCATTATTGAAAAAAGAATCAACGTCAGTCTGAATTTTAATAGTAATGAACCTTATCATCGAGCGCAAAGCACCCATCCCATTGTTCCCTAATCGATTCAGCATCAATATGTTTATAAACCTTGGGAGCGTTTTTTACGTAAACAATTCGTAAAACAATTAAAAAATAACTAAAAATAAAAAAAAATTCTAACTTAATAGCATGACGAATTATTGAGTATTGGGCATTAATAGTAAATAATAGTCATCTATTAATCTTTAAGAAAGATTCCAATGTCATTTGACTTATAATTTCTTACAGAATTTTTAGTACCGTTCGTTGAGCAGCAATAGCATAAGCCCCGTTATAGATATTTGCTTGAACAATGATTGTATGTTGACCAAAGGATGGTTTTGTCCATTCCCAGGAGAATGGTGGTTCGTTATCTATATATTGTAACGTCTTATCAAGATAAAACTCAAGATGATTAACCTGGCTAAGGTCAATTCCATTGACCACTGCTTTTACTGTGAGAGGTCCTATGACCATTGTCTCTGGTACTTTATAAAATATTTTCCAATATATTTTAATTGGTTGCTCATGACCAAAAACATAGAGTTTTTGTTCCATGGGAGTATAAATTACAACCGATGATGTTCCATTATCAGATCCGACAGAAACAAAATCTATCCCTTTAGCGGATGTACCAGAATATCTTTCCTTTGAGAAAATGGGTATTTCCGAATCCCAATGTTCATGAACCCCAAGACTTTTACTGAGGAAACTACCATCACCTTCTGGATCATAGGTGTTAGGGGAAGGTTCTGCGGCTTGATGAAGATAGTTTTGTGATCCTTGAATTGGGTTTGGTCCTTCAGTATGAAGGAAATCATACATTACCGAGTCAATCGCCACAGGATCTTGGCTAAAGAACAAACTATTTGTCCAATCGTCATTGAACGGATACATATGAAACCAGAAAATTGCACGATGATCATTTAATGTTGCATATAATCCGTCACCGATATACAATAACGTTTTCCCCCCTAGGTTTTCTGATGAAAGCAAATCCGTTTGGGGCGCTGGATTTCCCATTATTTGACCGAATTCATGATATGGATGAATATCAACTACTGGTTCAATAAAACTACCGAATAAATTCTTCCCTGATAGGGTTACCCCATTGTTAATTGGATGATGCTTCAGTAAAGGCATGTTAATAAGGTATTCAGCCTCGGACACACAGGTTGGAAGAGTTCTAGTGATCCCATCAGAGAAATAAAACAACATATCGCTTGGTTGAACTAACTCTCTACCAGAAATACCTTTTGTATCAACATAATGGACATTTGGAAAAACAGCTGAAACCGGATCGTAAAACCAATTCGCCATTGGGCGAGAGGCGTCATAAACTGTAATATCTTGTTCCGCAACACCAACGACATCAACAAGTTTTCGAATCAAGGCAATTACGACAGAAGGATTGGCATCTAGTTCGTTATCTTTCCATGTATAATCATCAACAATACTATACGGGATCCAACAGTTGTTTAAATTGATCTTTATGGCAATTTTCTCCCCAGCTACATATCCAACATCTCCTTTATCATGTGCTTTGTTGAAGTATCTAAAAAGAAGATTCCATGCCTCGGATTCGCATGTAGCATCAGCTAAGGATAGAACACCATTTGAAAACATTTCATTTATGATTTCTTGATTGTTATTTTGTGATTCCCACCAGTATCCATTAAGTTCTTTATCTGTTGCGTTTGGATCCCACACCCATACAACACGGCCAGGATTTAGTCCGGTTGGTGTTCCTATAGGTTGTTTTGGAATGGGTATCCAAGGATCAGAAGTATTTGCTTCGCTATTAAATTGATTAGCATATCCAGGTCCAGTAATACTAAAGAGAAGAATACACACAATCAGTACTGCTGGCGCAAATGCAATGGTTTTTGTTTTATAATGGCGAAGCCATATAAATGATCCCGAGAGAAGTGCTGACCAAAACGCCGTATATCCAAATGCAATAGGTATGGCTACTTGCTGGCATGGATATTGTGAACGATGAGGCGCCGGAAGAACTCTGAAAAGAAACCAGAACATTGCGAGTATACCCGCAATATGAAACCAAATACCTTTCGCATTTCTTATTCTATGAAAAAAATTATGATGATCCCGAAGTATTATGATAGGCCCCCTATTATTTTTATTAATCAATACTCATTTTAAGGTTTTAAATCTTTCTAAATGCGATATATATCATTGTATTTCTGAACTTGCGTCTTTTCTAACCAAATATATCTAAAAATATATTCATTTCTTAGTTGTTCCATGGGTGTTATTTCTGAAAGAGTCTTATTATTTAACAAAGGTATATTTGAATTATGAAAAGAGCAATTGTTTTCTTGTTCTTTCACAAGCAGAGATTGATCATTTTTTACAAATTTAGAATCATACGCGGTAATAGTTGAGGTCATCGCACTAATGGTTGCGATATTGAAAATAAGAAAGATCACGTACAATTTTTTCGTCATGATTTCACGTCATAAAAATATATATCTCATGAGACTTATAAACACTGAGAAAATGATTGGCAATTACCAAACATAATACATGGTCAATATTTTTACATGAAAGATGATTTCACAAGGTATAACCAAGGGATTTTATGACAGAGAAAAAGATGAAAATAAACTATAGAAGAAGAAAGATTTGAACATTTTTTCCAGAATGATTGGTAATCTTGGCATGACCACAGGTAGTGTTGACCATTCACCCATACACTGATGAGAATCCTTTGCTCGAACTTTGATGATATAATCTCCTTTATCCTGCCAAATATGCTTGATATTGATAGTCTCATTAGGAGCAAAAGGGCCGATCCATTCATTGGCCGTCCCATCACCCCATAAGATATAATAAAACAAGACATCATTTTCTACATCGGAGGAAACAATAGTATATACATATGATTCGCCAGTTTTCCCTTTTTCCACCCCTGAGAGAATTGGTGGATCAGGTGGATGATTGTTGGTGGTATTAACCTCTACCTTTGCGAGAATACTATTATCACCCCATCCTTGTTCTTCATTGTATCCTTTTACTCGATAATAATAGACACCATCTGGTCGAGATGTTATATTAAAAGATTGAGAAGATAGACTTTCCGATAAAGTTGTGATTGTTAGAAAATCAGAAACGGGAGTGATATCATCAATGAAGAATCCTTCACCAACAGTTTGACTATCTGTTGCATATCTGAATCGAAGAAAAATCGACTGACCTTCATATGCGTCAAGGTGATATGACCTAAACAGCCATTCTGAAGAAGACCCTGTGAACGTATCAAGAATATCATAGACTCGCCCATCCCTACTAACCTCAACAAATGCCATATCATAATTTTTTTCAATATCATATGAGCATTGGAATGCCAAATCCATTCCTTGCTCGACAAATAAGGGATTAAGAAGGGTCATAGAAGATACCGCATTGTTCCTTTTCCCTGATGAATATGACATTGAATCAGAGAAAGATGCATTATCTGTTTTTGTAAAACCATCTAACAACCAAACACCCTCATCAACCTCACAAGAATCAGTATAAACAATCATATTTGATAATTCTTCAAGTTGATATACTGTGGTTTTTGCTTGAGGGTTTTTCTGATCCCATGAAATGGTAAAGGTCCCATCAGGTTCAATATTTACTTGTTGGATCAATGGTGGTAATACCCGTGGTATAACCTTAGTACTAATATCATCAGCCTCTTGCAAAAGATACATAGCTCCCTCAGCATTCTCTTGACATACTTGAGTCAACGCATTTTTATCAGGGTGAAATGTCTCGCATGCCTCAATAGTATATGCGAATAGTGGTTTTCCATATACATAATGATAATAACCATAGGCCCAATCTGTTGTGTCGCCTGTTGTTGGGTATAGATTAGCGCTTTGTGCAGATGTATATGTACCAGATCCGTCCTGAGTGGCAATTTTGGAAGCAATATTTCGTCCCACTTCAGCCATATATACATTGTCAGGGGCTAGCTCATCAATTGTATATCCCCAAGGCCACATCACAGATTCTCCATAGGTATGCCAGGAGATTGCTGCACAAATGTCTTTTGTGAGTAACAAATTGCGAAGAGCTTGAGTTTCGACTTCTGAGAATGGGGCATTCCCGCAATACACTTCATCCGTAGCAACATGACTCATCCCAGTAGAACCCCATATCCCAATAGGATCACCGTTACATGATCCAGCATAATTTCGATTTAAATCAACACCATAGGTCTTAAACTCTTCAAAGTAATGACGGTTCTTACGCCACCATGGTTTACCCGCGTTTTCATCATGATCATATATAAAACCATCAGGATTGGAACAGGGAACAATCCATATTCTTCTATTGTCCACCATATCCGACACCTGCGTATCATTTGTATATGATGCAGTCAAGATTTCAATGAGATGCAAACAGATCTCCATCGTTGGCCATTCTCTGGCATGAAGAACTCCCATAAACAAAACACCTGGTTCCTGTTCATCAACACCAGGGTTATCTGATATTTCTAAACACCAGATATCCTTATTTGCATAGGATTTTCCAATACTTTCCAATAAAGTAATATTCGGGAATGACGAGGCGACTTGTTGAAGTATTTCTTCCATCTCTTCAAAAGTATGATATTGATCTAAATTTTCCAATAATACAGTCTCAAGATCATATGAAAGAATTTCATATGATATGTTTGATGTATCTAAGAGATAACGCTGATTCGCCGGAATGATAAGATCAAGATATATACCTGGGGAACCTCCTGCAATCTCTGTATTTTTCAATATGGTGTTATCTACAAAAGACCGTGGTACTCGTATTAACAAACAACCATCATCTCTACATGTTGACTTTGTCATAACTGAAAATGCAGTTAGTGATAATAAAAGAACAATTACCACAGTTGACATTATTTTTTTAATATCATCACCTTCTTTGCCGCTATTAATTAAGTACCAGGGAAGGATCTCCAATAAGCACAAATTCCTCAATGGTCTTACAATCAAGTTCGAAATTCATTGGTGGATGAGCACTGATATAATCTGTTAAGGTCTGTGCATGAATATGACCGAGAACAGTAATATTGTGTGTCACATAATTCTTAAAAAAATGTGTATTCATAAATCCGGAGTACTGTTGTGTGCAATCAGGGATATTATCATTATCCTCATCTCCAACTGCAAACCAATCAAGTCCTGTAAATCCAAGTGTTGCAATAGAGCCACCTTGTTTCATTGACGCAAGTTGCCATGACCAACATTTTGGCACCCATTCCATATGATAAAACTGATAAGGGGATCGAAAAAAATAATCTAGTAGCCCATATTCAATGATATCTCGTATCAAATTATAGGGGCTAACATCGAATTGCGCGATGTGACATCCACCAACAACACAGATCGGAAATTTATTTTTATTCTCAAGTTTTGGCATATCAAAAACGGTTAGACCAGTTATCCATGTTTCTTCATCGCCTGGTGGATGTGTTGACCAACTAGCAGGATTTGCATGACCGTCAAAGAATAAGAATCCACATCCCTGTGAAATTGCATTTATGACATCTTCTGGGCTGGTAAAACTTTGGTCTGACGTCCAACAATGGATGCCTGTGAAATCCTTCATATATAACAATGCTTGTTTATTCTCCTCTTCCCCCTCATAAAATTGATCCCCTGGGGCTGAATCACCACCAACGACGACCATATTATAGAACCATGCATCTTTTTGCATTTTCTCGTATGCAATAATCTTATCTATCACAATTTGAACTTCACGTACATTCAAACAAGGAAGACGTCCAATGTATACATCTGGTAGCAATCCAAGAATATCTTTTTTGATACCTTTCCATTCGCCGATGATATCGTTTCCATCAGTATCCCATGATGTGAACTCTCCAGTTTCGTTATATATATCAGCATAATACAGATCACTGATGAAACTTGATTCAGCTCCATCATCTACGTTCGAGTAGCGGACAGGTACCAACCATTTCCCTTCAAAAACAGCACCATTACGTCCTCCGATTAGAAGGACATATTGAATTCCAAATGTCTCAATAGCGTCTTTTATGAAATACTTAATTTGCTCTGGTTTGTCAATACCTGGGTATTCTTTGTATATCTCTTCAGTTGTTTTTAAAAATGTTGTTAAACCAATGGAGTTCTTATGAGTGATGAGCGGTTGGATGCTTTCAGAAAAGGCTGAAGGTGAAATTATCACCATATCATATTCATCCGGGAATGTCACAAAAGTTCTTGGTTCCTGATACATGATGTCGATAGATGCTGTTGTGTAGAATGTCGCAATCTGATCAGTTGGATAATAAGCAAAGGGTGAGACAAAAACATTGAGAAAAAGAACACGATGTCCCTCAAGGATTCCCGTATCAAGAAAATATGAAACCTCTGCAGGATATTCCATTTCTGTTCTATATGCCAAATGTTCGGCATTTGCATAAATTATATTATTTATATACGAAACCGCAGGGGCAGGAAGAGATTGTATAGGGTTGATTATTTTATATGTTGATGGATGGTCAAATGAAATTGTCACATCTGAGATTATGGTACCAAATGGGTAAGTGTATGTTGTGCTGTACACGGGAAGATATGGTTTTCCTGGTTGGTGTAAAAAGGTTGTTGTTTCTTTGAAAGAGACTATTGAACCATTTATCCCCGATTGTATCGTTGGGTCTGTAAAAGAGATAAACTCACGTTGATGTTGGATTTTATTATTAGTTTTTATTATCAACGCACCAGCTCCTAGTCCTTGAAGGACAAAAACGATAACAATGGCAAGTGGAATGAACTTTTTCATATCAAATATCCCCCAATACTATAAATTATAACAAAAGAGATAAATATAAAGATTTGGAAAGAAAAATTTCAAAATGGGACGAAAATCAATTGATTTTCGTAATACGCTCAGTAAAAACAATATTCATAGTCTCAAGTTCATCAAGAATTGGATTGTAAATCTCTGGTTGTATTGGAATATGAACACCGGTGAACGAAATAGTTTTATCAAGAATCATTTTCACTGCTATCCCTGCGGGAAGTGACACTGTGCGTGCAACTGATGAATCCTGGAAAGGAATTCCATAATCAACAAGGGTTGATGTGATATATTCCTTCTTGCCGTCATAATCTGCGATAAACTCATGATGCATCACAATCATATCTCGCTCATTGTCTTTTAATATCATTTTCTTTAATGTAAGAATATTAAGATAATCCAACGGGGTGTTCTTGTCAGTAGGTAGGGGTTCTTCTGAAAAAAGGCCGAGCCATTGCATTCGTTTGATTGTTGCTGAATATGGCTTTAAACCAAGAATTTCAGCGGTTTTGATACTGATATCTTCTTCTGAATTTGCACCGATAAGATGTCTTGTTAAATCTCCATAAGTTTTACCTTCAAAATTCATAATCGATGTATTCTGTAGCAAACCAAGCTGAGAGATTGCTTTAAGGGTTTCACACCATCCGATCATTCGGAATGTTCCTCTATATACGGTATGGGCATCTTTCAATCCATACAGTTCCTTATATGCTATACTATTTCTGTTTGGGTAGTTTTCAAATGTTCCAATATCAGGTACATCTTGTAAAAAATAGTTTTCAAAAAGCTGCTCGCCAGGTATTGAGATGACGGCCCCGTTTTCCAACCATTTTGCAGCATTTCGAGATGCAAGAAGTACTCCTAAAGGAGACCAGGAAAATTTATACCCAAAAGGATTAGTGTTTGCTTCATGAGCTGGAAGTGCACCAGTGGTTGATTTGAAACTTATAATCCGCCCACCTTTTTTTCCGACTTGATGAATGACTCGCATTGCTGACATATGGTCAATACCCGGATCAAGACCACATTCATTCAAAAGGAGGACTCCGACTTGTTTTGCTTCTTTATCAAGATGTTTCATATCATCGCTTACATATGAAGTTGTAACAAGATGTTTCTTGTGTTTAATACAAAGTTTTGCAACTTTCACATGATATGTGTATGGAAGAATACTTACAACGACGTCAGCTTTTTTTACAAGAGTCTCTAAGTGTTTTTCATCGCTGACATCAAAAGCAATCGCTTTACCATTTGGATGGCCATTAATAATTCTGTCAGCTTTACCTGCGATTTTATCTGCCATGGTTACTTGTATATTTTTTTGATAGAGAAGATAACGAACAATAGGCCGAGAAATCATACCTGCACCCAAGATTACAACGTATTGCATAGTTTTTTACCTCAACATTCTCTTCTAATTCATCTGTTGCAAATAAATAATATTTATAAAAAGTGATTGATGTAGTGATAGGAAGGAGTTAACTGCCCACGATGAAGGATTACAGCATTTTTTATCTCTGGTGATAAATTTAAATCCTTAAAGGGTAATGCATAGTCTGCGCGCATGATATCTGGGATAAAATGCCAGAGAACTTCACTAAATGAATGCGAAGCGTCTTTGGGAAGTTCACATGGAAGATTATCAACCGCCATAATGGTAAGGCCATCTCCAGTAACCCCGTCAATATATGAGTCAGTATCTGGATTATAAACGTAGACAGGGTGCTCAGGTGTTGTCACTTTGTATGTAGGTTGAATGGCACCATTAATATCAACACTAATATCACCAACTATATGAAGACGGAAATTATTTGAATGAATTTGTTCTTTTAGATATTGATTTGAAAGTAGTCGAGGATATTGTTTGTCCCAATAAATGCAATTCATAAGAATGGAGAGTTTTGGCAAGTACTGATGGAATTTTGATTCATATTTGTCTGGATGGCGATAGTAATCATGCAATACAAATTTTTTTGTTGGATCTTTCGGTGTTGCCATATCCTCCTCCTTGAAAACAACCTTATAGACACAGTTGTTCGATGGCTCATCGAAAGCTGTTGATATTTGTCTTGGTTGAAGTTCGACAAAGGGCAGAAGATCAATAATTTCCTGTGCGCCATTTGATACATTGCCATACCCCGCAAATCCAACAATAAATGGTGCGAGTTTTTCTTTAAAACCTTCTCTCTCGATTAGTTTTCCGATATTAGTAATATTACTCTTGAGAGTCTGTAAATCCGAGTATTGATGTGTTTTTTTGATTTTTACAAAAGGTGTCTCAATATGATGTTGATATTGAAGACGCTGACCAAATGCCCAAAGAGTATCAACCATGCCAGCTATTCCTGCATGACGGCCAAAGAAAATAAGACGGCGATTATTTTCGTCTACGATTTTCTCGTAATCAATGAGAGTACAGTGTTGTTGCATCATTGTTTTTAACATTGGCATGTTATATTGTTGTCCCTTTATAGTATGGGAGAAAAATACATATGTTTTATACTGTTCGAATAATTCTTTAGGTATTTCTTTAACTGCAAAAATTACATTACACTCTGAGAGATCTTCTTGAACGATTGCTCCTGCGTCTTCATATTCTTTATCAGGAATACAGCGAATAGATGAAGGCTGAATGATTGTTTGTAAGTGATAATGATCTTTGAGTTCTTTGCTATGAGCAGGTATAAGGGGAACTCGTCGTTCCCATTTGTTCTTGTCTTCACGACGGATGCCAACATATGGTGACATAGGTAATACACCTCTTTAGCGCTGCAACATTATGTATCATATATATATTATCATAATTTTTCTTGTTTTGTTTTATCATATTGTATCAAAAGTACTTTCAATACCCTGCTTTAATTTCTTAAAAAATATAGTAGATTGAAGAAGGCATATGACACATAGAAAATTTTTTAATAAAAGAATGCCGATTCGTGCCTCTGAGATTGGTCAATATTATTTTTGTTCAGTAGCATGGTATCTACAGCGCTGTGGTATTAAATCTGAGTCGCCTCGTATGTTAAGTGGGTTGGAGAAGCATGATACTATCGCCATATCTTTGAATAAAATAGAAAAAAGAGAAAAACAATTTCGATTTTTACGATGGGTAGCAATACTCATTTTTTTCTTTTCGTTAGTTGTTTTTCTTCTAGAGGTGATTGTATCGATTTTTTAATATCCCTAGGGTTAATTCTTGGAATTGTTGCAGGTATTTTGTTTTTTATATGGTTCATAGAGGAAAAGATTGCTCAATGGGAAAAGAAGCGTTATTGCACCAATTATGGCGAAATTCTTTATTCTGATCTTCATCGAAATGCAAAGACAATAATATCAAAGAAATTTCAATTAGCTGGTAAACCTGATTATCTTATTAAAACAAAAAGTGGTCTTGTTTTTCCTGTTGAGATAAAAACTGGGCAACATGAGAAACCATTAAAACATCATGCAATGCAACTGATAGCTTACTGTCAATTAGTTGAAGAATCGAGAGGTACTTATGTTCCTTATGGGATCTTATTGTATCATGATACTGGTTTGCAGTTTCGTATTCCTTTCAATGAAAAGAATAGACTTGAACTTGAAAGCACTATACATCAAATGAATAAATCTCTAGAGATGGGTAAAATAAAAATTAATCATGAAGATTCACATCGTTGCAGGCATTGTTCGGTTCGAATATTTTGTCAAAAAACACTGATATAAAAAGTAATTTAGTTTATGTCACTTCTATAATTCCTTAGGTAGCTATGATGATTTTAATAATAGTCGTCGCATAATTATTTAAATAAATATTTAATTATATATCTGAGAGTTATGTTAAAAACAAGAAATTCAATAAATCGTACTTCATTTCAATGGTTTTTAACAATAATAATCACCTTTTTTTTCTGTTCTTCACCTTTATACAATACAGCAGCAAAAAAAATCATAACACCTAGCCAATCATCAACACTCATTAATTCATATGTAACAATGCTAGATATCTCTGCAGGTTCTGATACAATTGTTCGTTTTTCTGCAAAAGACCAATGTTTTTATTCAATTGAAGACAATTGTACTACCCATGGTTTATCCGATGTTGTTATAAAAGCAATAGTAAAATCACCTCGATGGATCCAACACAATCTAACAAGACAATTTCAAGCTTTAGAAAACCCTGAACCTTACGCATGGTTACTTATCAATGCAAGCAAAAAATGGACTGATGAACTTGCATTTTCATTAGCTTCATCACCTCTTGGAGATGTCGCTGATGTTGATGTATTGTATTCTAATGTTGCATGGCTCTATGAATTAGATCAAGACGTACTGTATGCTGACATCATTGATTATGATTCTTCTGATGGAAATTATTATTCAACTATTCAATACAAGTGCATTAAAAATGGTACTACACAATTGAAGGAATATCCAAAGGAACTTTACTATTGGTTTGTGGTTCATCCAGAACTCCTTGGTGAACATGCACAATTTGTATATGATACATTTTGGAGATCTTTTCTCTATAGTCACAATGATATAGGATATCCTCTGTTAAAAGAAAAAATAAGTTCAATTGAATATTTGTGGGACAATTATGCGTATAGCCAACCTAGAAATAGGATTTGGGACAAATGGATCTCAAATCATCCAACTGCTATCGAAGCAGCAAGCTATTGGATTGGAAAAACGGTACCGTCTGAAGCTATCGGTGATCGACCAAATCAACCTAATATCATTGCCCATGAACACAATGGATGGTGCGGGGAACTACAGAGATTAGCAGTGGCTGCTATGCGAACTTTGCTAATCCCAACAGTCAGCGTATGTAATATTGGGGAGGACCATGTATGGAGAGAATTTTATGATGAGGGCTGGCATCAAAACGATAACTGGTGGACGGATAGCGGAGGGACTGTTGATACTCCGGATGTGTATTGGGATGGTTGGGGAAAATCAATGTCATCCATCTATGCGGAAAAGGGCGATGGCTCAATTTATGATGTTACCTCCAGATATATCGAGCAAGAGAACAGATTAACAGTTACATTTGATGTTGTTGATGGATATAACAAACCATACGACGGTGCCCGAGTAACGGTTCTTGTGAAAGGTTTAAAAGACATAACATGGTATAAGAATACTATATGGGATAGTATTGATGCTTTCTGGAATCGGCTACCAGATTTCTTGAAAAACATCATTTTTGAAAAAGTATATGAACAAATTCAACAACGTTTTAATAAGATTCCGGATGTTGTCGATGGTGTCACTATCTCAATCTGGAATTATACCGATCTTAACGGTCGATGTAATTTTAAATTGGGAAACCAAGACGAATATATCTTCCTAATTCAAGGTTCGACGTCTCAATTTTCTTGGCCATATGCCAAATGGAACACTGTAAGGGTGTTAAGAAGTTCTCAAGATACAAGATTTCAAGTGAAATTTCCGGATTTTAGACGAAAGATGCCTCAATTCAAGCATACTGAAGAACCCAATGGCATCTATCAGATGAACGTATCGTATTCCTCTTACTTTTACCAAGTTCAAGAAAACATTCGTAATCATAATGTTGGAACCTACATTTTTGAAGGATCCCCCTTGGTATTTCTGTTAGACAGCGAAAACCTCGAAAAATACAAAAAAGGGCAGTCTTTTCAGTATTTATCATATGGAACTAATGATGAGATGACGGTTGGAGTCTCTACATCAGAAGATGTTTATATTGTTTTATGTAACCCATCGTATCAAAGCCAAGCACGTGTTAATCTATCAATTGATGTAACAAGTCAAAATTCAAAGGAGACCATAGCATTTGTTTCACCGTCAACCACACTATTTGATCATCCCTCGTTTAACGTGGGAGATATTGTCACAATATCTGGAGTTTCAACTGTAGAATTTATGCTAATTGTTAATGAAAAACAAATCAATTTTTCTCCTGGTTTATGGTCATATTCATGGAATACATCAGGTCTAATGTCTGGCGAGAATGCGATTCAAGCAGTCGGAGCCACTGTTAATGATACTTTAATAATTCATTTGTTTGATGCAACTCCACCAACAATTGATATTACAGATCCAGAAAACGGTTCTGTCGTTAGGAAGGGAGATAAAATTTATGGATGTTGTAATGACGCTTCAGGTATATATCAGGTGGAAGTGAGAGTAGATGATTCTAGCTGGATACTTATTGGTAGCAACAACTATTGGTCGTACGTACTTGATGATTTTTCTCCAGGTATTCACAGACTAATGGCAAAAGCAACTGATACCAATGGACTCGTAAGCATCTCTTGTATAGATGTTGTTGTAAATGCGAGTAATCCTGAATGGTATCCTTCGATTTTATCTATTACTCATACACCAGCAGTTATAGAAAATAACACAAATGTCGTTATTTATGCAAATATTAGTAGCCTTGTATTTCCAATAAAAATCGCATTAGTATCTATTGAATCAGTATCTCTTCAAAAAACAATACGTATGTTTCCTTATGGACATACGCCCATTCTGTCAAGACATCCTGAAGATCCTTTATACCTTGAAAACAATTCACCGGTATATGGATGTGAACTAGGTATATTTTCGTCTGGTGAAACAGTACGTTATAGAATTGGAGTTATTGATATGGCGGGTCATAGCGTGCATTCGGAAATTTTCACATTTTCTGTCGAATAAGAATAACGGTTAATTGCACTCGAATTTTTTAGGGGACATACACGTGTTATCTATACTTCACATGTAACTTATAAAAACGTTTTAATATCCTTTTTATGTCTTGTTGTTGAAAAATATGAGAATTGCTGTATTGCTCAGAGATCGCTGCAAACCAAAAAACTGTGCGAAAGAGTGCATAAAATATTGTCCAAGAGTACGAGCAGGCGATGAAACAATAATTGTTGGGGAAGATGATAAACCAATTATTTCTGAGGAACTCTGCGTTGGCTGCGGTATCTGCGTACATAAATGCCCATTCGAAGCAATTAAAATTATTGGCCTGGCTGAGGAACTTGATACCGATCTTATCCATCAATTTGGAAAGAATGGTTTTCGTTTATTTCGAATTCCTGTTCCAAAAATGGGAAGATGCACAGGAATTCTTGGGCCTAATGGCATTGGAAAGACAACTGCTATTAAGATTCTTTCAGGCCAAATCATTCCAAATTTTGGACATATCGAAGAAAAGCCATCTTGGGGCAAGGTCATTGATTATTTTTCTGGTACAGAATTATTTGATCATTTCAAACAGATTTCAGATGAAGGTGTTGATACAGTAGTAAAACCTCAATATGTTGATAAACTACCAAGAGTAATGAAAGGGACTATAAGAGATATCCTTAAAAAAACAGATACAGTCGATAAATACGATGAGATTGTCAGTAGATTAGGTTTGGAATTAATTCTTGATAAGGAAATCTCAAAAGCAACTATTTCGGGGGGGGAGCTGCAATTAATGTCAATTGCAGCAACTTTATTGAAAGATGTAGATATGTACCTTTTTGATGAACCTTCATCCTATCTTGATATTCATCAACGTTTGAAAGTTGCACGTATTATAAAAGATTTATCTGAACATAAAAGAGTCATAGTTATTGAGCATGATATCGCAGTATTGGATTTTCTCTGTGAAAATGTACATCTCATGTATGGAAGCGAAGGAGCATATGGTGTAGTAACAAACGCTAGAGGAGTACGTCATGCTATAAATACATATCTGTCCGGATATCTCAAAGAAGAAAATATTCGATTTGGTGAAAAAATTGAGTTTTTTGATCACCCTCCAAAAAGACGACAAGAATTAGAAATCCTTATTGCATATGATTCAATAGAAAAACAATTTGAAAGCTTCAAAATCAAAATAGGTAATGGATTAATTCGAAAGGGTGAAATTGTTGGTATTGTTGGTCCTAATGCTATAGGAAAAACAACCTTTGTGAAATTGCTCGCAGGGGTCATTGAACCGACAAAAGGTAAAATTGAGAAGAATATTTCAGTAAGTTATAAACCACAATATATCTCACCTGAATTCGATAGTACTGTTCAGGAATTCCTTGAAATGAAATCTCAGGCATTGTTTATTTCACCGTTTTTTATTGAAGAAATTTTGAAACCATTTCGATTGAAATATTTGCTTGATAAGAATATGCAGACACTTTCAGGAGGTGAACTTCAAAGAGTAGCAATTGCTAATGTGTTGGTACAGGATGTTGATATGTATCTGATTGATGAACCGTCTGCATATCTTGATAGCGAACAACGTATGATTACATCTCGTACGATACGAAGAGTTATTGAAAAATCTGGAAAGTCGGCATTAATCGTCGACCATGACGTCTATTTTATTGATATGATTAGCGATGCTTTAATTGTATTTGACGGAAATCCTGGAATACAGGGTTGTGCTCAAGGTCCATTCAGTCTCCATGAAGGAATGAACAGATTCTTGAAAAACGTTGATATTACATTCCGACGAGATGAGGAAACTCACCGCCCAAGAGTGAATAAACCTGGTTCATATATGGATAGATCTCAAAGAGATAGTGGTGAATATTATTATAGCGTATAGAGTCCAGTAAACGTATTTCCTCAAACAATAAAATAATGGACTCATATTCGCTTTTGGAGTTTTAATGGGTAGTTCCTCCATTCTGCACAAATTCAAAATCATTAATACATTTCATATAATATATTGAAATTAAATTATTTTTTTCTTGACGGAAATTAGGTTGTTTATCTTGAGATATGGGATTCTTCAATATCTATTAACAAGCGTTAGATGAGTCTTCCGTTTTTTATAACCGTCTCAACATGATTAATTCCAAAATGATAAGGGATGTGTTCATATGTTGGACAGTTAAGAATGATTATATCTGCATGTTTTTCTATCTCAATACTTCCTATGAGATGTTCTCTATTTATTGCACAGGCAGCATTGAATGTTGCTGCACAAATAGCCTCTGCGGGAGTCATTTTCATAAGAAAACACCCCAATTGTATAATAAACTGCATATTTTCAATATAACAATTTGGATTTAAATCGGTGCCAAGAGCAATCGGAACACCTGCATCAATCATTGCTCGTGCAGGAGCATATTTATTTGTCATTGAACAAAATGGTGTACCAGGTAATAGAACACCAATAATTTTGTTCTCAGCCATGGCGCTTATACCATTTGGTGAAATATAGAGCAAATGTTCTGCACTAATTGCCTTCACATTTGAGGCTAACTGAGCTCCCTCATTATTATTGAATTCATCCGCATGAATCTTTGGTCTAAGGCCATATTTTTTTCCTGCTTCAAGAATTAATTTTGCTTGATCAGCTGAAAAGAATCCTTGTTCACAGAACACATCGCAGAAATCAGCTTTTTTTGACGTCATCGGCAGCATCTCATTGATAATTATATCAATATAGTCGTTCGTTGTGAGACCGTTTGGTACAGCATGAGCCCCTAAAAATGTTGAAACAATATCAACAGGGTGATGATTGGTTAAGTACTGATTCACATCAAGGATACGTTGCTCAGTTTCAGTGTCCAATCCATATCCACTCTTGGCTTCACAGGTTGTTGTTCCATAAGCAAGCATCGTATGTAAGCGAGGAAAACTTTCTTTTACAAGTTGATGGAAAGATGCTGCTCTTGTTTTTTCGACAGTATATTCAATACCACCACCGTTTTTCTTAATATCCATATAACTAAGACCTTTGAGCTTCCATTCAAGTTCAAATTCTCTTGTTCCAGCAAATACCAAATGAGTGTGAGGATCAATAAAACCAGGAAGAACAATCTTTCCAGATGCATCGATTTCTTTTTTTGCAGGATACTCAAGATTGGTACCCACATCAAGGATGATACCGTTTTTTATTGCAACATCCCCTTTTTTAATAATACCTAATTCATTCATTTCTTTTTTAATTCGAGGTTTTTGAGGACCTTGCATGGTAATGAGTTCTTGAGCATTCCTGATTATTATGTCCATCTTTATCATAATATATCATCCCAAATAGTTAAAAGAACATCCTGAATTAAGGATTGCGGTGGTGTATTATGAAATCCATCGTTGAATGTGTTCCGAATTTTAGCGAGGGAAAAGATAAGGCAGTGATTCGAGCAATTGCAGCTGCTATTACCTCTGTTGATAACGTTCAATTACTTAATATTGATCCCGGAGTTGATTTTAATAGAACAGTATATACATTTGTTGGAGAACCGGAAGCAGTGCTTGAATCGGCATTTCAAGCAGCAAAGATTGGTACTGCTTTAATTGATATGCGACGTCATAAAGGTGAACATGCACGAATGGGTGCTCTTGACGTTATACCCTTCATTCCAATCAAGGGAGTTACTGATAAAGATTGCATAGAGATTTCTGAACGATTTGGGAAACGTATGGCTGATGAACTTGATATTCCTGTTTTTCTATATGCAAAATCAGCAAAAAAACCAGACAGAGTATTGTTACCCAATATTCGAAAAGGAGAATATGAAGCATTGGAAGATAAATTAAAAAATCCAGATTTCAAACCAGATTTTGGTAAAGCAGAATTTAATCCAAAAAGTGGTGCTACCGTAACGGGATGCCGTGATATATTACTTGCCTATAACATTAATTTAAATACAGCTGATAAAAACATCGCCTCAGAGATCAGTGGTTGTATTCGGACAAGCGGAACTATTAAAAAGAATAAGGAGGGAAAAATCATTAATGGTCCTGATGGTAAACCTCAACGTATTCCAGGTCGATTCAAAGGAGTACAAGCTAGTGGGATGATGTATAATGAGAATATTGCCCAAGTTTCAATGAATCTTTTAAATTATAAAGAGGTTAATTTACATGATGTTTTTGAAGCTATAAAAGAAGAAGCTAAAAAACATCATGTGAAGGTTACTGGGAGTGAAATTGTTGGATTAGTTCCAAAGGAATCTATAATACTTGCGGGTAAATTTTATGCGATAAAACAAAAACAGATAATTACTGATGAAAACACTCTTCTTATGCTTGGGGTGGAGAAACTTGGATTATCAGATTTATACCCTTTTAATCCAAAGGAAAAGGTTATCGAATACATGATCGAGGAATATAATTCTCTTGTATCTTTATCAATTTCACATTTTCTTTCAGAGCTTTCATCATCATCACCAGCACCAGGTGGCGGAAGTGTTGCAGCCCTATCTGGTGCACTGGGTTCTGCATTGTCCTCAATGGTTTGTAATCTAAGTATTGGGAAGGATAAATACAAAGATGTCGAACATGAATTAATTAAAACGTTGTATTCAAGTAAAAAATTACTGAACGAATTAACACATCTTATTGATGAGGATTCCAAAGTATTTAATGATGTCATGAAAGCCTTTAAACTCCCAAAAGAAACAGATGTTGAGAAAAAAAATCGGAGATATGAAATACAAGAGGGGTACAAAAAAGCAGCATTGGTTCCAATAAAAACAGCAAGATTATGTATTTCAGTACTAGATGTTGCGCTAGTTGCTGCAAAAAAAGGGAATACAAATTCGATTACGGATGCAGGTGTTTCGGCGATAATGGCTAAGGCCGGCGTTGAGTCGGCAGTTTTCAATATAAAAATAAATTTAAAATCGATTGAAGATCAAGAATTTGTAAAAAAAACACAAAAAGAAATAGAAGATCTTATTGTTAAAACAGAGAAAAAAACAGAAGAGATTCTTGAAATTGTTAAAAATAAACTTTAATAGGAATTTCTATTAAATGTTGGTATAAACCCCATATTTGTATTGGAAGTGTTAACTTTTTATAGCCATATGGATTCAAGCAAAAAAAATTGAGGCAAAATAGTTTAAGGTGATTATCTTTGCATATAAGTGACAAAAATGAAATCTGATATTGAACTTGCTCGATCTGTAAAATTACAGAACATTTATGATATTGCTGAAATTGCCGGAATTCTTCCTGAAGAAGTTATTCCTTGCGGAGCGTTTAAGGCAAAGGTTGATCTAAGTGTTTTTAATCGAGTCCAACATAATTCCATGGGGAAATTGATTTTAGTCACAACCATGAATCCAACTCCAGAAGGAGAAGGAAAAACAACTGTCACAATTGGTCTTGCTCAAGCATTAGTTAAACTTGGGAAAAAAACAATACTTGGAATTCGAGAACCATCTCTTGGTCCGATAATTGGAACAAAAGGTGGTGCCACAGGTGGAGGATATTCACAGGTTGCACCAATGGATGATATCAATTTGCATTTTACAGGAGATATGCATGCAGTTACCAGTGCACATAATCTTTTGGCGAGTCTTCTGGACAATCACATACATCATGGCGATAAGTTTCATATCGATCAACGCTACATTGTATGGCCACGAGTATTGGATATCAGCGATAGGGCACTACGAAATGTTGTTGTCGGTCTTGGTGGACCAAAAGATGGTGTGCCTCATGAGAACCAGTTTGCTATCACCCCTGCATCAGAAATTATGGCAATTTTGTGTCTCTCTCAAGATATGCAAGATTTAAAGGATCGATTACGACGTATCATTGTTGCATATACATATGATGATAAACCGGTGACGGCAGAGGATTTAAAGGCTGTTGGCGCTATGACAGTGATTTTAAAAGACGCAATGAAACCAAATCTTGTGCAAACTCTTGAAGGTGTTCCTGCGTTGATTCATGGTGGACCTTTTGCAAACATTGCTCATGGGGCCAGTAGTCTTCTTTCTACAACATTAGGATTAAGACTCGCAGATTATTTTGTAACTGAAGCGGGATTCGGGTCGGAATTAGGTGCTGAAAAATTCTTTGATATTGTCTGTCGAACAGGAAAATTAAACCCTAGTGCCGTTATACTTGTTGCAAGCATACGTTCGTTGAAACGCCATGGTAAAGGTACTGATATTGATGCAGTAAGGAAGGGTTGTGAAAACCTTAAGAAACACTTGGATAATATTCGCTGGTTCCAGGTTCCAGTTATTATAGCATTGAATCAGTTCCTAAAGGACACGGATGAGGAGATTCAAGTCGTTGAGGAATTTTGTCAGGCTCATCGAGTTCCTTTTGCTGTAGTTGATGTATGGAAGCATGGAGGTGAAGGGGGAATCGAACTCGCTGGAAAACTAGTGAGCTTGATACACAATACCCCATCACAATTTCGATATTTATACCCCTTGCAAGATCCAGTAAAAGAAAAAATTGAAACGATTGCAAAAACAATGTATGGGGCGAGTCGAGTTATATATACCATTGAGGCTGAACAAGATATTAAATTATGCGAGAAACAGGGATTACATACTCTACCAATTTGTATTGCAAAAACACAGTATTCTCTTTCAGATAATCCATTATTACTGGGAAGACCGGAGGAGTTTAAAATTACTGTTCGATCTATTCATTTTTCCGCTGGTGCAGGGTTCCTTGTTCCCATGACTGGTAAAATTACTACGATGCCAGGGTTACCTGTGCATCCGTTGTCTGAATACATTGATATTGACCTAAATGGAAATATCATCGGATTATCTTAGTGTATATTTTTTGACAGGTTATTATAAATACATTTATTAATCGATGTGTTATTGACATATAATCTCATTTGTGGGAGGTCATATTTTGCCAAATGAGGATCTAAAAATACATGCGCAAGAAGTGATGTCAATACTTGGTGATCATGCTGAAACCATCACCGTTAATGATGTTGAAGCAGAGCTACAACGTTTCCTTGAATACGGTGTTCCGATAACACAAGCAAAACAAACAATTATCAAAAAATATGGGGGTTCCTTATTTTCCAGTGGAGCTGCCGCATTGGCAAAACGAACGGTTATCGGTGAGTTACGACCAAATCAGCGGAATGTGAAACTTGTTGCAAAGATCATCACAATAAACCCTAAAGAGATCACAGTAAAGGGCGAGAAACGTAAGATATTTTATGGACTGCTTCGTGATGAAAGTGGGATAATTTCTTTTACAGCTTGGAATGAACTTGAGGTGGCAAAAGGTGATATTGTTCAAATCACCAATGCATACACTCGTGAATGGCAAGGATCATTAGATGTAAATATTGGTGATCGTACTCAAATTGAGAAAAAAGATGAAAACGCTTTACCAAAAGAAGCGTTTGAACCAAAGAAATGTTTGATTAAGGAATTGCATGCGGGAATTGGTACTGTTGATATAATAGCGGTTGTTCTTGAAGTTGAAAAGAAGGAAGTAGAAGTTGATGGACAACAAAAAAAGGTGTTTTCTGGTGTCCTTGGAGACGAAACAGGTAAGACACCGTTTTCAGCATGGAATGATTTTAAAATAAAAAAAGGAGATACTCTCCATATTGTGGGTGCTAGTGTGAGAGGATGGAAAGGTATTCCTCAGATTAATTTTGATGAAAATGCTACAGTAAGTAAGGATAAAAGAAAAATCAATCCTAAAGATGTGCCTATTCGAAAACTATTTATGCATGAGGTTGTGGAGCAACAAGGGCTATATGACATAGAAGTACATGGAGTGGTAATCGAGATTCAAGCTGGTTCTGGGCTCATCTTAAGATGCCCTGAATGTAATCGAGCGCTGTATAATAATGAATGTCGGATTCATGGGACAGTGGAAGGTCAACCGGATATAAGATTGAAATGTGCTGTGGATGATGGTACCGAGGTGGTAAGCGCGATTTTCGACCGGACAATGAGTGAACAATTCTTGGAGAAAACATTGGATGAGTGCAAGACAATGACTCCTGATGATTTGGCAAAAATGATATCAAAAAAGGTATTTGCAAGTCATTTGTATTTGCGAGGAAATAGTTTACGAGATCAATTTGGTACAACATTCATTGTGAAAGGAATCGAAAAAGAAGAGATCAATGTAAAAGAAGAAGCGTTAGCATTGCAACATGAGTTGGAGGAAATGCAATGAAACGGGAACATGCATGGCGGTTGTTTGCAGCAGAATATAATGATAGTATGGTAGAGATCAAAAGTGAAGGGGAGATGTTACCATCCTATATCGTCACACCACTTGGTGCTAAGGTGAACCGATTGTTTATTGTCGGTGTGTTAACCGATGTAGATCAGGTATCAGAAGGAAGTGATTTCGTTCGTGCTCACATATCCGATCCAACTGGGGTATTTACACTTTATTCCGGCCAGTACCAACCGGAGGTTACCGAGAAACTTACAATGATTGAGGTGCCAGCATTTGTTGCAGTGACAGGAAAAGCACGCGCTTATGTTCCTGATGGCGGCGATCGTTTGTATGCTTCCATTCGTCCAGAGCAAATCGTTGAAGTATCCGCAGTAGTTCGCAATAGATGGATTCTTGAAACATGTCGTCGGACTAGAGAGCGAATCGATGTGATGAAAGAAGCATTACACATGTCTGCACCAGACAAAGAAGAACTTCGAAAACTTGGGTATAGCAATGTTCTTTCCGAAAGCGTTAGTTATGCAGTGAAACACTACTCTCAGATAACCGTTGACAAATATATTGAAATGATACGAGAAGCATTGCAATATCTAACCGAAGGACCTAGACCAAAAGCATTGTCTGACCCGATGAAACCTTTATTCTTTGAGGGTGATGAGAAAGTTGCACAACCAACTTTAAAAGCCATTAGTACAGATGACAATACTGCATCAGAGAAAATGGAAGAAACCGTACTTGCCATTATACGGTCTTGCGAAGGTGATGATGGTGCATCATGGGATATCATTACACAGAAATGTGAATCACAGGGAGTCGATGCAGATACTGTTGAAGAAGTGTTGAATATGCTTATGGATAAAGGTCTCATATACGAACCAGTATTAGGTACGATTAAAACAACGTAAAACTGAACTAAGACAAGAAATATTCACCTAATGATTCCCAGAATACAATCCTTTAATTCTAATGAATGTATATCGAGAATAATTGAAATAAAGATTCCAATATCAATTTCATGAATGAATAGGATTATAACTGTAAATTATTTTATGTTTATTTACTAATAAAAAATGAAAAAAGATTCACATTTATTATTACAAGCGATATATAAAAAATTTAAAAAACCATATCATCTATTGCAGAGGTGAAAGATGTTTATCATATGATGAGGTCTATAAGACATCTTTGCCTTTCTTAAACCAGGTATATCCATATCAGATTCACGATTGATGAACTTGACATCTTTCCGTAACCTCATTGCCGTTTCCTGATTAATTACTTTATAGATACCATCAAAATCTGGAGAACCTTTCTCGTAATGAATAACTGCTGTATCCAAATTCATTTTTTCAAATACTGAAATCACTTCGATGGAATTATTAATTCTAATGGCCAAACCAGATAACCCCAATTCAAAGAAATTATCGACAGAACATAGAATCGCCTTTCTTTCATACTCGAGAATCGGATCAGATTTACAGTCTTTCCAGAGACACCAACGTTTGAGAAATTCTTTTATATCATCGAAGTTTTTTTCAGATAATTCTTCAAGACGATATTCGGTACTTTTTTTGAATTTATTAATCCTATTTCTTATCTTACTATACTCTGACCCGGAAAGTTCTGCTAAATCAGATGCAAGATACACATAATCAGAATATCCTCTATTTTCCTTGAAGAATAAATTAGAATAGTTTTTTTCCATCCAATCTTTTGTATCTGTGGTGATCATGCCAAAAGAGCAATCTTGATTATGCTCTTGCGCAAGTTTTATAACTTGATCAAAAATTTTTTTTTTCCTTGGGCCAATCGGTGGCCTAAAGTTGATTTTACCTTCAACTTGAGAATAAAGTATGATAGTATCCTCAAGAATTGTATAATGGTAATTTGCATAGTCCATCCAGCTTAGAAGAGTAGTAAAGACATTATCACTATGAATGGGGGGATATTTTTCATAAAATTTATCAAAAATTGGTTTATCCTCGATAGAAATCCTTTGAAAATCTTCAAGTGAAAGCATTATTTTCCCTCGTATTTAAGTGGCATATAGTTTTTCATTTCCTTGAACCCTATTTTCTTATAAAAAACATCCTGATTAGGTTCTGATATTAGAGCAATCCAAGTAACTCCTTTCGATAGACAGTAATCAATTAATGCTTTGGTAAGTTTTTTTCCAATCCCTTTTTTTCTATAGTCGGGCAAAATTACTAGATCTTGTATATATCCATCTGATATACCATCAGATAAAACTCGTCCCATCCCAATCGTTTTTTCTTTTTTTTTATCAATTACTACAGCAAAACAAAAACTACCTTTTATCAAATATTTTATCGATGATGATTCATAATGCTCTTTCCACCAGCCACCTGCATTGTAGAGATTCACTATTTCATCTTCTGGCCAGCTAGATACAAATCTGATTTCTATATCTGATACATTCATATTTTTCACAAACATTTTTTTAGAAAGCCTATATGACATTATATGTTTTTATAAACATTGCACAGTAACATTACACGACAAAATACCATATGAGTTTGGAAAAATTTCTACATTGAATTAACAGATAGCTACCCAGTCTCATGCTGGATTTTTATCATATATTCCAATTCAATTAAAATGTTTAAATTTTTCTATTTCTTGATAGTATTAGTTTTTTAGTGTTTATACAATGAAATAAGGGCTTCGCCCTTATAATCCCATTCCGCCTTCGTTCCTCGG
>JAEAME010000136.1_pt1 | contig 100753 bp, 76 predicted proteins | sample 8958731 | NCBI WGS metagenome assembly JAEAME01 (sample SAMN16933194, study PRJNA681113) | bioreactor sludge metagenome | isolation source: anerobic bioreactor sludge (Control) | place: India:Bengaluru | collected 2018-10-24
GGGGCCAGTCGGTTCACGCTCTGGGCGGCGGGATAATCCACGATCACGGCGCGCGCCGCCAGCACCAGGAACCCCACAAGGAACACCGCCAGCCAACCCAGGCTGACGAGAAGCGACGGCGAATCCCGGAAGAACGATTGGAGCATGCTGAGCGTGCTGTCCTGGGGCATCGCGTGCGGGACGAGCCCCTGGAGGTAGTACGCCACCGTGAACCTGCGCAGGTAACCCGGCACGACGAGGATGGCCTGCTCCCAGCCGAACGCGAAAACCAGGCCGATGACGAGCGGGTGTTTGACCTGGGCGCCAATCCACGCAAACACCGCGCCATACACCGCCAGGCCCAGGCCCAGGATGCCGAGGTCCTTGACCAGATTGGGGAACGACCCGGCGAGCGCCGACCCGCCGAGCGGCACAACGAGGAAGAAGACGACCATGACCGACGGCAGCACGACCAGGGCGGTCACCACGAGGTAGGCGAGGTACTTACCGACCAGCACGGCGCCGCGCGCAATCGGCCGCGTGAAGAGGTACGTGATGGTCTTGTCGTCCACCTCGTCGGCAATGAGCGACGTCCCGTAGAAGACGCCCAGCACCGGCACGATGAAGCGCAGGTACAGAAACCAGATAAACAGGCCGAAGACCGACGCGCCCGACACGACCCGGCCCCCGCCGAAACGCAGATCGCCCAACCCGACGGCCTGAACCACGCGCAGCATGATTGCCAGCGCCACCGGCGATCCGACAACGAGCGCCAGAAACACCGTCCGGCGCGACCACAGCATCTGGCCGACGGACAGATCGAAGATGCGGGCCGAGGCCGCCAGAAACGTCGGCGGCGTTGCCGAAGGGGCCTGCGGCGGCACGGTGAGAGCCGGGTTCCCTGTTGTCTGCGCAGCGTCCATTGTCATTTCACCAGGTACTGGAAGACCGCCTGCAGGTTGTCGTCCGGCGACGTCACTTCGTCAATGGCGCCGGCCTCCCCGGAGGCGGCCAGCTCCGTGAGCCGCGTGTAGAACAGGTCGGGCTTCCCCGTCTGCACGACGACGGCGCCTTCTTCGAACCTCAAGCTCAGCACATCGTCGTGGGCCAGGAACCGGCGCGCCAGGGCGCGCGGGTCAGCCGCCCGGACGTTCACCGTGTGCGGGTGCCCGTCGATGAGGTCTCGGATCTGATGGACGTCTCCCTCGGCCAGGATCCGGCCGTTGTGGATGAGCAGAATCGTCGGCGTCATCGCCTCGATCTCGTGCAGGATGTGGCTCGACACCACGATGCTCTTGCCGGCTCGGCCCCAGTCCTTGATCAGGCGGATGGTCTTCCGCCGCGCGATCGGGTCCATGCCGGAGAGCGGCTCGTCGAGGACCAGCACCTCGGGATCGTGGGCGATGGCCTGCGCCAGCTTGACGCGCTGCCGCATCCCCTTGCTGTAGCCGCCGATCTTCTTGTTGGCCGCATCCATCAGCTCGACGGTCTCGAGCGCCCGGCGCGCGGCAGAAGCGGCGGCCTGCTCGGAGTAGCCAACCAGGCGCGTGAGCGCGGTCACCCACTCGAGCCCGGTCATCCGGTCGTAGAAGGCGTCCTGGTCGGGGCAGAAGCCGACACGGTAGAAGAGCGCCGGGTTCCCCCAGATCGGCTGGCCCAGCATCGTGAGCGTGCCTTTGCTCGGCTTGAGCTGTCCCGTCATGAGCTTCATGAACGTGGACTTGCCGGCGCCGTTGGGGCCGAGCAGCCCCGTCACGCCACGCGGGACCGCCACCGTCACGTCGTTGAGGCCGATCACCTGCCCGTACCACTTGGAGAGCTGCGTGGCTTCGACGACCGGAGGCTGCGCCGCGGCGCCCGCGGGTGACGTCATGTGACGACCTCCACGCCGCGGACCTGGCGTTCAAGCACGAACATCGCGATGGCGACGATGGCCAGCGCCGTGGCCAGCGAGATGAACCATGGCGTCGAGTAGACCGGCTTCAGCCGGAAGATCACGTGGCCGAGCTGCTGCAGGTTGAGCGAGAACGAGAGAAACGACAGCGACGAGTTCCGCGTGATCAGATAGAGGAGGCCGTACACCGCGCTGCTGAAAAACACCACGCCCGCGTAGAGGATGGCCACGAACCGGCTGCTCTTCGACAGCGACGAGAGCGCCAGCATCGTGAACGACACCACGATCACCTGGAGGAACGCGTACAGCGTGATGGCAGGAAACAGGAACAGGTTCTGACGAATGAAGGTGAAACTCCCCGCGAAGAGCAGCTGGAGCAGCAGCAGCAGCATCGCCGGCACCCACGTGACGAGCAGGAGGAACGCCACCAGGATGACCAGCTTGCCAGCGATGTACTCGAGGCGAGTGAGCGGCTTCGACAGGTAGATCTGGAGCGCGTTGACCCGCTTGTCGTTCGCGATCAGGCCGGCGCCGACCCAGATCGTGATGAAGAAGACGAACAGCTCCTGCTGATCGAGGAACTCACGGAACGTGCTGGCGGTCGCGGCGAGAAACGTCGCCTGGGGATAGTTCGTGGCCAGATAGATCTGCACCGCGCGGACGGCGAACGGGATCCAGGCGAGCACGAGCAGCGCGATAAACGCCCGCTTCCGGATCAGCGTCGTGATGCCGGTCCGGGCGATGACCTGCCACGCCATCCCCTTCGGGGCGCGACGTCCCTCGTAGTGCCGGTAGCTCTGATCATGAATGGGCATACAGCCTATCGCCTACCCGTGCCTCTCCTACGCCTCTCCGGTGCCTGTCTGTGCCCTGTCCCCGCGCGGGTCCTGGCCAGATGCCTGCCGTCGGCCACCCGCCTGCCCCTCCGCCCTCCGCCCCACTACCCCCTATCCACTACCCACTATCCACTACCTGGCCGTCACTCCTCCCCTACCGCCTTCGCGAACACGTCCTCGAGCGTCGGCACGCTGGGTCGCAGGTGGCGGACCTGGATGCCGCGGGAGGCCGCCAGGGCGAACAGCACCTGGGGGCCCGTCTCGCCCGGCACGAACACGCGCATCACGTCCTCGTCGGTGGCGTGGCACTCGAAGCCGGCCTCGTGCAGCACCCGCAGGAACGGCGCCCTGTCGGCCTTCACCCGCAGCTCGTACACGCGGCCGCGCGGCCCCTTCAGCTCGTCGATCGGCCCCTGCGCGACGACGCGGCCCTTGTCGAGCACGACGACGCGGTCGCAGGTGTGCTCGACGTCGGGGAGCAGGTGCGAGGACAGGATGAGGTTGATGTGCTTGGTGTGGGCGATGTCCCGGATGAGCTCGAGCATCTCGTCGCGGCCCTTCGGGTCCATGCCGTTTGTCGGCTCGTCGAGAAACAGCAGGTCCGGGTCGTGGACGAGCGCCTGCGCCAGCTTGATCCGCTGCTTCATGCCCGTCGAGTACGTCTCGAGATTCCGGTAGCGCGCCTCCCCGAGACCGACGTAGTACAGCACCTCGTGGGCCCGCTGCATCGAGTCGACCGCCGGCAGCCCCGCCAGCTGGCCGCAGTAGGCGACAAACGACACGGCGTTCATGCCCGGGATGTGGCCGTCGGTTTCCGGCATGTAGCCGATGCGCCCGCGGACCTCCAGCGGCGCGGTGGCAATGTCGAGGCCCAGCACGCGCATGGCGCCCGTCGTCGGCGGCACGAAGCCGAGCAGCGCCTTGAGCATCGTGCTCTTGCCCGCGCCGTTCGGCCCCAGCAGGCCGACGGCCCCTGGGGCAAACGAGGCGGTCACCTCGCGCAACGCGAACTGGGAGCCGTACGCGACGCTGACACTGTCCAGCGTGACCACGGCATCGGCGGCGTGCTCAGGCATGCAACCTAGTATACGGAAGGTGCGCGCCGCCGGTTCGAGCCATCCCTAAAGCCGTCACCAGCCACCGACCACTGACTACCGACCACTGGCCACTGACCACTACAGAGATCCCTTGAGGCCCAGCTCCGCGGCGATGCCGCGCATCGACTCGATCACGTTCGTGATGTGCTCGGCGAGCGGCAGACCCAGCTCTTCGGCTCCCCGCCGCAGATCGTCCCGGTTGACCGCCCGGGCGAACGCCTTGTCCTTCATGCGCTTGATGACAGACGATGCCTCGAGGTCGAGGACGCTCTTGGACGGCCGGACGAGCGCGGCCGCTGTCACGAAGCCCGCCATCTCGTCGCACGCGAACAAGGCGTGCTCCAGCCTCGTCTCGCGCGGTGTGTTGGTGTGGTCGGCGTGCGAGAGGACGGCGCGGATGACGAAGTCGGGATACCCGCGCTCGGCCAGGATCTCGGCGCCACGAAACGGGTGATCCTCCAGCGTCGGAAACCGCTCGTAGTCGAAGTCGTGCAGCAGCGCTACGGCTGCCCAGGTCTCTTCGTCCTCGCCGAACCGTCGCGCGTAGCCGCGGACGGCGGCTTCGACGGCCAGCGCGTGCTTGCGCAGGTTCTCGTTCGTCGAGTGCTCGGTCAGCAGCTCCCACGCGGCTTGTCTCGTGATCGTCATGGTTGCATCATACTAGTTCAAGGACACTTGCGTGACCAGCGCCGCGCAACCCACCTCTCCCGCGCCTCTCCGTGCCTCTCCGTGCCTCTCCGCGCCCCTCCGTACCTTCCCGTCCGACGACTTCTTCATCGGCGCGAACCTGCCGTGGGTCGAGTACGGCTGCGATTTCGGTGCAAGTGCCTGGTTTCCGGGTGGAGGCCTGGCCGCCAGATCCGAGGCCCGCGCGACCTTCGAGGCTGCTCTCGACCGGCTGGTCGCTGACGGGCTGACGACCGTGCGACTGTTCCTGCTGTGCGACGGGCGGTCCGGGGTGCGATTCGATGCGGACGGCACCCCGATTGACCTGGACGAGGCGTGCGTGCGGGACGCCGACGCGGCGTTCGATGCGGCGGCGGCGCGTGGAGTCGGGCTGATTCCGGTCCTGTTCGACTTTCACCTCTGCGATGTGCCCGACGTGCTGCACGGTGTGCAACTGGGCGGGCACGCGGATCTGGTCACCGATCCGAGGCGCCGTGAGGCGCTTCTCGCCCGCGTCGTGGGCCCGCTGGTCAGCCGGTATCGCGAGCACCCCGCGGTTGTCGCGTGGGATCTGATAAACGAGCCCGAGTGGTGCGTCCAAGGGATCGGCACGCTCTTCGGCGCGCGCGGCGTGCCGGCCGAGGCTCTGCACGAGTGTCTGGGTGATCTCACGGCGTGCGTGCACGCCTCCGCGCCGCAGCCGGTGACTGTGGGCTCTGCCGGCACGGCGTACCTGGATCTCGTGCGCGGCCTCGGCCTCGATTTCTATCAGGTCCACTGGTACGAGCGGTTCGGCTGGGCCGCGCTGGCTGATCCGGTCGAGCGGCTCGCGCTGGATCGGCCCGTCATCCTCGGCGAGTTCCCCGGCCGGGTCACCTTCACCACCCCGACAGAGATCATCTCGACGGCGCACCGCGCCGGCTACCGCGGCGCGCTCGTCTGGTCGGTCCTCTCACAGGACCGCGCGTCCGCCTACGAACCGCTGTCGCTTTGAGCAGTCGTCGGTGGTCGGTGGACAGTGGCCAGCACTGAAGGTGCAACGTGCTGGGTGCGGCGTGCCAGGTCCGGGTGTGACGCCACACGCCGTAGGGCGGGGCTTCAGCCCCGCCGTGACGCAGGGGGCTTGAAGCCCCCTGCGTGTACGGCGGACCTCAAGGTCCGCCCTACGCTGCAGCGCCGTGATATATTCGTCCGCCGGTTGCGGCCGGGCGGCCTGCCTGGACGCTGCTTGCCGTGGAGGGCGGCGTGGTCCTCATCGTGATCGCAGCGGCCGCGGTTCTCATCCTGATCTTCTGCGTCATTCGGAGGCCGGAGTGATAGCCACCCTGTTTGTCGCGCTTGCGATCCTCACGCTGGCGTTTGTCGGGGTCTGGATCCGCGAGGTTCGCCGGAGCTCCGATGCGCCCGATCCCGGCGCGCCCAACGCCGAGCGCGTCGCCGTCGGCTTCTTCGCCAACTTCTTCGACGCGCTCGGGATCGGCAGCTTCGCCACCTCGACCACGTACTTCCGGCTCCGCAAGCTCGTCAGAGACGAGCTCATCCCGGGCACGCTCAACGTCGGCCACTGCCTGGCCACGGCCACGCAGGCCTTCATCGGCATCGCCGTGATCGCGGTCGACCCGCTCACGCTCATCTTGATGATTGTCGCTGCCGTTGCCGGTTCCTGGTGGGGCGCGGGCGTCGTCTCGCGCATGCCTCGGCGCGCGATCCAGATCGGCATGGGCGTCGCCCTGCTCATCGCCGCCGGCTTCATGTTCGCGAAGGTGACGCAGCTGATGCCGTCAAGCGCTGTCGGCACGCTCGACCTGACAGGCGTGCGGCTGGCACTCGGGCTGACCGGCAGCTTCTTCCTGGGCTCGATCATGCCGCTGGGCATCGGGTACTACGCCCCGTGCATGGTCATGGTCGCCCTGCTCGGCATGAACCCGCGGGCGGCGTTCCCCATCATGATGGGAGCGTGCGCGTTTCTGATGCCGGTGGCCGGCATGCAGTTCGTGCGCAAGAAGCGCTACAGCCTCCGCGCCTCCCTGGGCCTGGCCGCCGGCGGCATCTTCGGCTCGGCGCTGGCGCTGTTGATCGTCAAGGAGCTGAACCTCACGGCGGTCATGTGGCTGGTCACGGTGGTCGTCATCTACACCGGCATCTCGCTGCTGCGAGCGGCGGCTCACGAGAAGAAGATGGCCGCGGCGCCGGTCACTGCCCCATGACCTTGACGACGACGCGTTTTTTCCTGCGGCCGTCGAACTCGGCGTAGAAGACCTGTTCCCACGGGCCGAGATCGAGGCGGCCGTTCGTGATCGGCAGGATCACCTGGTGGCCGATGAGCGTCCGCTTCAGGTGCGCGTCGCCGTTGTCCTCGCCGGTCCGATGATGGTGGTAGTCCAGGCCGGACGGCGCGAGCTTCTCCAGCCACTCGCCGAAATCCGCGATCAGGCCGTCCTCCCAGTCGTTGACGTACACGCCGGCCGTGATGTGCATCGCGGAGACGAGCACCAGGCCGTCGGTGACGCCGCTTTTCGCCACGATCTCCGCCACCTGATCGGTGATGCGGACCATCTCGCGGCGCTGGCGGGTATTGAACCAGAGGTAGTCGGTGTGGGTAGTCATAGGCGTAAGGCGTAGGGCGTAAGGCGTATGGTCGCCGGATCAAGGTGCTATGGGTGCCAAGGTGCTGATGCTCAGAAAGCACCCGCACGTGGCGCGTCGCACCCAGCACGTGGCACCTGCAGGGCTGGCCCCCAGTCCCTGCCCCTGGCCCCTACTACAGCCTGAGCGACGCGCTGGCGTTCAGGTCCCAGTTCGCCCGGACGCCCTGGTGAAAGCGACGCAGGCCGGCCGCCGCCACCATCGCGGCGTTGTCGGTCGAGAGCCCGAGCGACGGGAAAAACACCGGCCGGCCGGCGCGCTTGCCGCGCGCGGCCGCGTCGGCGCGAAGCCGGCTGTTGGCCGCGACGCCGCCGGCAACCCCAATCGACCTGGCGCCAACCGCGGCCGCAGCTGCGAACGTGCGATCGAGCAGCGCCTCGACCACGGCTCGCTGAAAGCTCGCGCACAGGTCGGCGACAGTGCGGTCACTCAGCCCGCGGCCGGTGCTCCCAGCGCTGTTGTCCGTGATGGCGTCTGTAGAGCGGGGCTTTAGCCCCGCTGTCTGGGCGGGCCTTGAAGGCCCGCCCTCCACGGCGGACCTAAAGGTCCGCCCTACAGCGCCTCCGTGCCCCTCCGTGCCCGTCCCCGGCCGCTCGCCCCCAGCCCCCAGCCCCTGGCCCCTGACGTATCTCAGGACCGCCGTCTTGATGCCGCTGAAGCTGAAATCGAGCCTGCCCGGCTCGTGCGGCGCGTTGCGGTCGCGGTGCGTCATCCGCGCAACAGGCAGGTCGAACGCACGATCGTTACCCGTCCGCGCGATCCGATCGATCACCGGCCCGCCGGGATACCCCAGCCCGAGGAGCTTCGCCACCTTGTCGTACGCCTCCCCCGCCGCATCGTCTCGCGTGCGGCCGAGCAGGTGATAGACGCCAGGCGCCCGGACCTCGAACAGGCTCGTATGGCCGCCTGAGACGACGAGCACGACGGCGGGCAGAGGAAGCGTGCCGTTGTGCAGGAAGAGCGATTCAATGTGCCCGGCCAGATGATGGACCGGCACCAGCGGCACGCTCAGCGACACCGCAAGCGACTTGGCAAACGACAGCCCGACCAGCAGCGAGCCGACCAGCCCGGGTCCCTCCGTCACCGCAATCGCGCCGAGATCGCCCAGACTGACACCGGCATCGTCCAGCGCGCGTTCGACGACCCCGCAGATGTCGCGGATGTGCTGGCGCGAGGCCAGCTCCGGCACGACGCCGCCCCACTCGCGGTGGATGTCCACCTGTGAGGCGACAACGCTCGAGCGGATCTGCCACGGCCGCGCCGGGTCGTCGACCTCGGCAACCACGGCGGCAGCCGTCTCGTCGCACGAGCTTTCGATGCCCAGCATCAACATCGCACCATGAACCTCTCGCCGCACCCGTCGCCGCAAAGCGGGGCTTCAGCCTCGTGTCCCGCTCAAGCGTGGGGGGCTTCCCCGTCGTGCCCCGCTCCCGCGTAGGGCGGGGCTTCACCCTCGTGTCCCGCTCCAGTGTAGGGCGGGGCTTCACCCTCGTGTCCCGCTCCAGTGTAGGGCGGGGCTTCAGCCCCGCCCTGCGGTTCCCGCGGGTGACACCCCCGCGGTCACCGGCGCCCCCAACACCGCCCCCCCGCGCCCCCGGTAACGCGGGCGGGACACCCCCTGGTGCCCCGCCCCCGTGTGGGGGGGGGCTACCCCCGGGGGCCCCGCCCCTGTGTGGGGGGGGGCTCCCCCCCCGCGTGTTCCGGGGGGGCCTCCCCCCCCGGGCCCCCACGGCCGCCACATCTCCGTCCCGCAGCGACTCGCTGTACGGCGGCCGGAACACGCCTCGCTCGGTGATGATGGCCGTGACGAGCCGTTGGGGCGTCACGTCGAACGCCGGGTTGCGGACCTTGGCCCCGTCAGGCGTGAGCCTGGTCGGTCCGACGTGGGTCACCTCCCTGGCGGGCCGTTCCTCAATCGTGATGAGCGTGCCGTCGGCGGTGGCCAGGTCGACGGTAGACCACGGCGCCGCGACGTACAGCGGCAGCCCGTGTGCCTGCGCGAGCACCGCGACCGTGTAGGTGCCGACCTTGTTGGCCACGTCGCCGTTCGCGGCAATGCGATCGGCGCCGACGACCGCGAGATCGATCAGCCCCTGGGACATCAGCCAGCCGGCCATGTTATCGGTGATGACCGTCGTGTCGATGCCGTCGCGGGAGAGCTCCCACGCCGTCAGGCGCGCGCCCTGGAGGAACGGACGCGTCTCGTCGGCGTACACCGTGATCCGCTTGCCCGACTCCACCGCCGCGCGAATGACGCCGAGCGCCGTGCCGTACCCCGCCGTCGCGAGCGCGCCGGCATTGCAGTGCGTGAGGATGCGCGCGCCGTCAGGCACAAGCGCCGCGCCGTGTGCGCCGATGGCGCGGCAGCTGGCGACGTCCTCGTCGTGGATGAGCCTGGCTTCCGCCTCGAGCCGCGCCCTGATCTCGTCGGCAGACGCCCCGGCCTTCACGCCCGCCGCGAAGGCGCGCTTCATGCGATCGATCGCCCAGAAGAGGTTGACCGCGGTCGGCCGCGTGGCAGCCATCAGCTCGCAGGTCTTGTAGAACTCCGCCGCCAGCTTCGCCGTTCCCGAGGCCTTGCTCTGCCGAACCCCGAGTGCGAGGCCCATCGCCGCCGCGACGCCAATGGCCGGTGCGCCACGGACGACCATCGTCTTGATTGCCCGCGCCACCTCGGCTGCCGTCCGGCAGGTGACGTAGACCTCCTGCTGCGGCAGCTTGCGTTGGTCGATCATCACGATGGCGTCGCCCGTCCAGTCAATCGTCGGCAGCATCTTCCGATCGTAACAGTGGGTAGTGGATAGTGGGTAGTGGATAGTGGGGAGGGCGGGCTGGACGAGAGTCGTCAGTCAGCAGTCGGCAGTCGACAGTCAGTCGACAGTCGATAGTCGACAGGCATCAGCAGGGCCGGCGGCTGGACCCGCAGTCCTTCTCCAGCCACCCACTGCTATGTGAGAAACCGCGCGTCGAACGGCACGGGCAGGAGGTCCTTGAGGCGGAAGCGTCCCGTCTCTTCGGCCAGGTTTGCGAGGATGATTTCGAGGTCGCCGCCGAACTCCCACAGGATCTGGCGGCACGCGCCGCAGGGCGGCGTCGGCTCGGCCGCGTCGGCCACAATCGCGATGCGGCGGAACGTGCGATGCCCCTCGGAGACGGCCTTGAAGACGGCGACCCGCTCGGCACACACCGTCAGGCCGTACGTCGCGTTCTCAACGTTGCAGCCGGTGATGATAGCGCCGTCGGCAGTCTCGAGCGCCGCTCCGACCTTGAAGCGGGAGAAGGGCGCATGAGCGAACTCGCGGGCGCGGCGAGCGGCGGTGACAAGCGGATCGGTCATTGTCTGTGGTTCCTTCGGCGAGGAATGTCAGGCTCGCGCGATGATGCCCTCGAGGAGCGACACGAACTGGCCGCGGACGCGTCGCGCCGTGTCCATTACCTCGTTGTGATCGATCGGCCGGTCCAGCACCCCTGCCGCCATGTTCGTGATGCACGAGATCCCCAGCACCTCGACGCCCATGTGGCGGGCCGCGATGACCTCGGGCACTGTCGACATCCCCACGGCATCCGCGCCGAGCGCGCGGAAGGCGCGGATCTCCGCCGGCGTCTCGTAGCTGGGACCGTGGACACCCACGTAGACGCCGTGCGCCAACGGCAGAGCGAGATCGTGCGCCACTTCATCGGCGATGCGGCGCAGCCGTTTCGAATACGCCTCGGTCATGTCGGGAAATCGCGGGCCGAAACGGGCGTCGTTGGGGCCGACGAGCGGGTTCGTGCCCAGCAGGTTGATGTGGTCCTCGATGACCATCAGCGCGCCCTGGCCGAACGCGGTGTTGATGCCGCCGGCGGCGTTCGTCAGGATCAGCGCCTTGACACCGAGAACGCCCATGACGCGCACGCCGAACACGACCGTTTCCATGTCGTGCCCTTCGTAAAAATGTGCGCGACCGGACAGCGCGGCGACCCTTCGGGTCCCGACCTGCCCCACCACGAGCCGCCCCTCGTGGCCGACCACGCGTGAGGCCGGCCAATGCGGAATGGACTGGTAAGGGATCGACACCGCACCCGCGAGGCCGCCTGCGAACTCTCCGAGCCCCGACCCGAGAACGACGGCGATCTCGGGCACGAACGGGATCCGCGCGCGCACGTCCTCCACGGCCTCAGTGATCTTGTCGTAGTAGTCCATCGCCAACCTCTCCGTGCGTCCTTGGGCGCCGAAGCCTGCCAGGCGAAGGCGGCTCCGTGCCTCGTCGCAGTGCGGGTCCCGGTCAGACGCCAGCCATCTGTCGCCTCGGCCGGCACGTCACAACGCGACCACGCCGCGGATGGCGGGGCTTCAGCCCCACCGTAACGCTATTACTCGTAGGGCGGGGCTTCAGCCCCGCCGTGACGCTGGGGGCTTAAGCCCCCAGCGAGTACGGCGGACCTGAAGGTCCGCCCTACAGCAAGAACCCCGCAATCGTCGCCGTCATGAAGTTCGCGAGCGTGCCGGCGAACATCGCGCGCATGCCGAGCCGCGCGAGGTCGTGCCGTCGGTTCGGCGCGAGCGATCCGATGCCGCCAATCTGAATCCCGATCGAGCTGAAGTTCGCGAAGCCGCACAGCGCGAAGGTCGCAATCGTGAACGACCGCGGATCGAGCGCCTCCTTGAGCGGCCCCAGCTGCGAGTAGGCCACGAACTCGTTCAGCACCATCCGCGTGCCGAGCAGGTTGCCAATCGTGGGCGCGTCTTTCCAGGCCACCCCCATGCTCCACGCCACCGGCGCGAAGACCCAGCCGAAGATCTGCTGCAGGCTCAGGCCGACCAGCCCCAGCAGGGCGTTGACGAGCGCCACCAGCGCGAGAAACGAGATCAGCATCGCGCCGACGTTGAGCGCCAGGTGCAGCCCCTCGCCCGTGCCGCGGCCGGCCGCGTCGATCACGTTCACGTCGGTTCTCGGCACGTCCAGCTTCACCGACCCCATCGTCTTCGGGTCGCCGGTTTCGGGGACGAACATCTTCGCCATCATGATCGTGCCGGGCGCCGTCATGATCACTGCCGTCAGCAGGTGCCGCGCCTCGATGCCGAAGAGGATGTAGGCCGCCATGATGCCGCCCGAGATGTGCGCCATCCCCGACGTCATGACCGTCATCAGCTCGGACTGTGTCATCTCGGGCAGGTAGGGCCGAATCGTCAGCGGCGCTTCGGTCTGCCCCATGAAGATGCTGGCGGCCACGTTCAGTGTCTCCGCTCCGCTCGCCCGCATTACGCGCCGCATCAGCCACGCGAAGCCGCGCACGACGAACTGCATCACGCCGAAGTAGTAGAGGATGGCGAAGAGCGCCGCGATGAAGATGATCGTGGGGAGCACCTGGAAGGCGAAGATGCTCGCGTACTGCGTTCCCTCCTCCCCGAGCACCGCCGTCATGATCTTCGGCCACGCCGTCTTGCTCCCCAGCGCGCCGAACACGAAGGACGATCCGACATCGGCAAAGCCCAGGAGCTTCGTGATGGCGTCACCCAGCACCTGGAAGGTGACGCGCCCCACCTCCGTCTTGAGCACGATCAGCGCGAAGAGGATCTGAAGGCTGAGCCCCCACACGACCGTGCGCAGATCGATCGAGCGCCGCGATGTCGAGAACAGGTACGCGATGCCCAGGATAACCACCGCGCCGACGACGGCCTGGGCGCGGGCGATCCCGAAAAACTGCGCGGCCACGGCGGCAACGGCCGCCAGGGCAAATGCGCTGATGACGATGGACAGTTCGGCGCGGCGGGAAGGGGGCTGGGCCTGCGGTTCGTTCATTGATGTGTCCTGTCTCACTCGTAGGGCGGCGCGTCAGCCCCGCCGTACTTGCCGGGGACTCACGTCCCCCGTCCGTTCGCGCATCTGCCTGTAGGGCGGGGCTTCAGCCCCGCCGTGATGCCGGGGGCTTGAGCCCGCGGCAGGTACGGCGGCCCTCAAGGGTCGCCCTACCGGGCGATCTGTGCTCGCACCAGCGGCCGAAGCGCCGGCGGCTCGTCGTCAATCCTGATCGCCCTGGTCACGAGATCCACCGCCGGACCCAGATCGCGTTCGCGGCGGTAATGCAGCACGACCAGCGGATCGCCGGCGTCGACCTGCGCGCCCGGCTTGGCCTGGAGCGTCGCGCCCACGGCCGGGTCGACCTCGTCTTCAACGCGCGTGCGTCCCGCGCCGAGTGCCACCGCCGCCCGTCCGACGAGCCCCGCGTCGAGCGCCGCCAGGTACCCCGAACGCGACGCGGCAACCACGTGCCGCAGCGGCGCCAGCGGCAGCAATCGATGGTCGTCGACCACACGCGGATCTCCACCCTGATTCGCGATGATCTGCCGCCACCTCTCGAGCCCGGCGCCTGACTCGAGCGCACGCCGCACGCGCTGCTCGGCGTCCTCCTCCGTCTCCGCGATCCCTGCGAGCACCAGCATCCGCGCCGCGAGCAGCACCGAGAGGTCCGTGAGGTCGGCGGGGCCGCGCCCCTTGAGCGTTTCGGTGCACTCGAGCACCTCCAGGGCGTTGCCGACCGTCCGGCCCAGCGGGACGTCCATGGCCGTAATCAGCGCCTCGGTCTTCACGCCTGCCGCCTGCCCCACTGACACCAGCGACTCGGCCAGGCGGCGGGCCTCGGCCTCCGATCGCATGAAGGCGCCCTGTCCGACCTTCACGTCGAGCACCAGCCCGGAGATCCCCTCGGCAATCTTCTTGCTCATGATCGACGCGGTGATGAGCGGGAGGCTTTCCACCGTCGCGGTCACGTCCCGAAGCGCGTACAGGCGCTTGTCCGCCGGCGCGATCTCGGATGTCTGGCCGATGAGCGCGCAGCCCACCGACCGAAGCGCCGCGCGCAACTCCTCAGTCGACAGGCCGACACGGAACCCCGGGATGGCCTCGAGCTTGTCGAGCGTCCCGCCGGTGTGGCCCAGCCCTCGTCCGGACATCATCGGCACGATCGCCCCACACGCGGCGGCGAGCGGCGCGAGGACGAGCGAGGTCTTGTCCCCCACGCCCCCCGTGCTGTGTTTGTCCACCTTGGCGCCCGGGATCTCCGACAGGTCGAGGCGCTTGCCGGACCGCACCATCGCGTCGGTCAGCGTGGCGGTCTCCTCAGCCGTCATCCCGCGCAGGACGATGGCCATGAGCAGCGCGGCGATCTGGTAGTCGGGCAGCGAGCCGTCGGTGACGCCGGCGATGAAGGCGTCGATCTCGTCGCCCGCGAGCGCCTCTCCCTCCCGCTTGGCGCGGATGGTGTCGACGAAGGGCATAGGCAGGAGAGTATACAGGGATTGGGGATCAGGGATCGGGGATCAGGGAAACGGGACCCGCGCTGAGGGGCGAGGGGCCAGAGGACACAGGGGCACGAGATAGTCGACAGTCGGCCCTGACAGAGTGTGGCGGCCGTACGTCGAAAAGGGGCAGCCGGACGGTCCGGACTGCCCCTTGCCTATGCGAGGTTGGTGTGCGTCCTACGCCTTACGCCTTCTGGCCTACGCCTTCTTCCTCCGAAACGCCCGCCCCAGCCCGATCAGGCCCGTGCCGAGCAGGAGCAACGACGCCGGCTCCGGCGTGTGCAGCGGCTCGGTGACGATGTCGAAGCGGACGCCGCTGTTGTAGAAGTGGCAGTCGGGGTCGATCCCGAAGGCGAACTCGCCGTCGTTGGTGAAGTACGAGTAGTAGGCGGGGTCGATAACGTAAGCGAGATCAATCGCACGTGAAGACCCGCCAAGCGTGCCGGTCCAGGTGCCAACGAGAACACGGTAAGCACCGAAGTAGTCGGTCCAATGCTCGTAGTCCTGGAACGTCGTCACACGGCCGTTGGTGAACGGCTCGGAAGGCCGCCATTGGCCATAGACGTTTCGGATCTGAACCGGCGTGTCGAAGAGCCGGGTGTAGAGTCTGAACGACTCGTTCTGCCAGTTGTAGATGTTGTCGTACGTCAGGGTCGCTGACGTGACTTTGTGGCCCTCTGGGAGCGCAAAACCGGTGATCTCCCACTCATAGGCGTAGGAGTGGTCGAGGCTCTGGAGCCCGCCGTTGTTGGGTCTGAACGTGAAGGTATCGGCCTGTGCGGTGCTTGCCAGGGGAAGCAGGGCGAGGGTGAGGATGACGGCCAAACGTCCGAGTGCGCGTGTCATGGTGTGTGTCCTCCGGATGGCGGTGAGTGTCATGGCCGGACGCGGTGAAGGAGTGTTGGCCCGTTCCTGAACCACTCGCCCTTGTCTCATGCCACAAGCATCAGCATGAACCATGCCATGAACAAAAGTCGTCCTACTAACTTCATGATCTACAGGCACTTATAAGCGTTGCTCATATCTGGATGCGTCATTCTGAGATTTTGGTCTGCCGGATTTCATTCATATAGTCATTTCAGATATAGACTAAAGACTCCTTGTCACCATTATGACGGTCTTCTGCTCTGCTGGTACCCGTCACACGAGCAGAGCGAGCCCGCCGACTGACGACTGCCGAGCCGCCTTCGCTTCACCCGATGTCCGCGCTCAGCTTCGGCGTGCCAGGCCCTCGACTGACTGCCGACTGTCGACTGTCGTCCCTTGCCCCAAAGTGCCGATAACACGATCGATCCGAGGAGGACCGGCCTGGAACCTGACCTGCGTACGACGGCCGATTTGTCGGGCCCAACGCTCGACGAGCCGACCTCCGCCCGCCTGACGGCCCTCGCCAGGGCGCTCAAAGCGGCCGCGCGCGCCGTGTCGCTCTACCCGCCGGAACACCCCGCGATCGGCAGCGCGTTCGGGCGGCTGCTCGAAGCCGGCGAGGCGGCGACCGGAACCGGTCCCTTTGCGATCGGCGTCCAGCCGGAGGCGCTGAGCGTCGGCGGGTTGGCGCCTGCCCGTGCTGAGGCGGTCCTCGGCGACCTCGCGGCCCTGCTCCATCAGCTGTGCATCGGCCGCCTGATCGTCCAGCCCGACATCACCGCCGATGACTGGCAGCAGTTCCTGCGTCTCCTCATCACGTCACCTGAGGCCGTGCGTGCGCAGGGCGGCGCGGCCGCGGCCTGGGCTGCCGCGGGGGGCCAGCACATCGAGCTTCGTGAACTCGACTACGCGGAGATGCTGCGGGAGAAGCGCGGCGCTGCCGCAATCTGGGACCAGGTCATCGAGGGGGTGCTCAAGGGTGAAACCCTCAATCTCGATGACGACGTCCTGTCGGAGCTGGCCGAAATGGCGGCCGACCCGGCGAAGCTGGTCGCCTTCGTTCGCCGCGTCGAGTCTCTGGTGACCGGCCCCGGCGCAACTCGTTCCCGCGCGGCCGTGCTCAAGGGTGTCCTGGACCGCATCATCGGCTTCCTCCGCTCGCGCGACACGGCCCGATTGGACACCGTCCTCGACAACACCGCGCAGGCCTTGGGCCAGCTGCCAGACGAGGTGGTCGCCGCACTCGTGGTCAAGTGGGCAGAGTCAGGCAGCGACCCGGAACGAGGCGCCATCCTCGAGGAAATCGCCGGTCGGACGTCGCCCGCCACAGCCGGACACCTGATCGCACGATCGGTCGCCGCGCATGGCGAGGCGACGCCAAGGCTGGCCGACGCGTTCCATTGTCTCGTCCGCACGCAGGAAGACCGGCATGCCGCGCTCGACCTCGCCCGGGAAGAGCTCGAACAACTCCCCCTCGCCTCGGAGCCAGGGTTCAAGGAGCTCTGGGAGCGGGCGTCCGAGCTGCTTGGCAGTCAGCCGGAGCGATCCTGGGTCTCGCAGGCCTACGACCACGAGATCAGTTCAGTCCGATTCCAGGCGGTGGACATGGAAAAGATCGCCGACGACCCGCCCGAGCGCGTGGCTGCGTGGCTTGACACGGTGACCACGACAGCGCTCCGCGCCCTCGATGTGCAGCTGCTCCTCGATTTCCTTCGACTCGACCTGTCGCCCGAGCGCTGGCGCGAGACAGCTCGCGCTGTTGTCGCGCACGTCGATGACCTCATCCTGATCGGCGACTTCACCGCGGCGCGCCGGCTGGTCGAGGGGTTGACGGCCCAGTCAAACACCCCCGCGGATCCCGACCGCGTCCAGTGGGTCATCGCGACCATCGACACGCTCGTCGGCGGCCAGGCGCTCGGCCACCTGCGATCGCACCTGCAGACCATTGCCAACGACGAGTTCGAGGAAGTGAAGCGCCTCTCGGCGGCAATTGGCGCCATCCTGGTGACACCCCTGGCGGAGGCGGTGGCCACTGAAGAGCACCCCCGGGTCCGCCAGCGCCTGACGGAGCTGCTGCTCGCCTTCGGGGCCGAAGGACGACGGGCGGTTGAGCGGCTGGTCGAGTCGGCCAGTCCCGCGGTCAGGCGCACGGCGGTGCAGCTGTTGCGGCAGTTCGGCGGGCGCGAAGCCCTGCCGGACCTGAGAGCGCTCCTGAACGACCGCGAGCTGCAGGTCCGCCGCGAGGCCGTGCGCGCGATGCTCACGATGGGATCCGACGAGGCGTACACGGCGCTCCAGCAGGCGCTGGTCTCCGGCGAGCCTCGCGCGCGCGACGCCATCCTCGACGAGCTGTCAACGCTTCGCGACGAACGCGCGGTTCCGCTGTTCTGCTTCCTCATCTGCCAGCCGGATCACCACCGCGCGCCCGAAGACCTGTCGCTCATGGCAGTGGCACGGCTGGGGTCGCTCGGCGGCTCGCTGGCAGCCGACACGCTCAAGACCGTCCTGTACCGGGGCGAGTGGTGGGCGCCGAGGCGCACGGCTCGATTCCGCGAGGCTGCCGCCCGCGCGCTCGCGAAGATGGGCAGCAGCGACTCGCGTCAGGTGCTCGACGAAGCTGCCGCGCGCGGCCCTCGTGGCGTCAGGGCAGCAGCGCGGCGGGTACGGATCTAAGATGAACATCACCAATCCGGATACCGCGGCGGAGAACCTGCTGCGGCGCTTTGCCTCCGCGCTGCGCGGGGCGCAGCTCTACTCCGACACGCACCCGCTCGTCGGCCGCAACCTCGCCTTCCTGGTCGACACCTTCGGTGAGATGCTCGCGGCGGCGCCATCCGTGACGATTGCCATGGTTGGCGACGAGATCATCGTCGACAGCACGCCGGTGCCGAAGGCGGTTGCCACGATGGGCGACCTGATGCGGCGCCTGCGGTCGCGGGGCATCGAGCGGATCACCGTCTCGAGGGGCGTCGCAGCCGAAGATGTGGCGGCGCTGGTGGCAGCCCTGAACGGGGCGCTCTCCAGCACGGCGGCGGTCGCGCCCGAGGCCGACGATCCGGCCTTCGCGATTCCCCACGTGCGGGTGGGCCGCGTCCGCGTGGAAGCGCACGACGAGGCCAACGTGCACGACATGGCCACGATCCAGCGGCTCTACAACGACGCCGTCGCCGCGGCCGGCCGGATCTGGCAGACGGTTGAGGCGGGCGACCGGCCCGACCTGCGCGAGGTCCGTGCCGTCGTCAATAGCCTGGCCTTCGCCGTGGCGCAGAACCGCACGGCGCTGATGGCGCTCACGGCGCTGAAGAACACCGACAACTACTCGTTCACGCACATGGTGAACGTGTCGATCCTGACAATGGCGCAGGCCAGGAGCGTGGGGGTGAGCCCGGCGCAGCTCCGGGAGTTCGGCTTGGCGGCGCTCCTGCACGATATCGGCAAGGTCCACATCCCCGCCGGCATTCTGCACAAGCCCGACAAGCTCACCGAGGAGGAATTCGCCATCGTCAAACGCCACCCGGTAGATGGGGCCGAACTGCTCCGCCTGACGCCTGACGTGCCGCCCATCGTGCCGATTGTCGCCTTCGAGCACCACCTGCGCCTGGACGGCAGCGGGTATCCCGAGGGTGTCGCGCGGCCGGCGCTGAACCTGGCAACCATGCTGTGCAGCATCGCGGACGTGTACGATGCGATGCGCACCGAGCGGCGCTATCAGCACGCGTTTCCGATGGACCGGGTCCTCGAGGTGCTCGAGCGGAACGACGGCCGCGAGTTCGAGCGGCACCTGGTCCGGCGCTTCGTGCAGGTGGTCGGCGTCTACCCTGCCGGATCGCTCGTCCGCCTCAACACCGGCGCGATTGCCGTCGTCACCATGCCGCATCCCGGCGAGCCGCACCGGCCGTCGGTGCGCGTGATTCGAGAGGCAGGCAGCAACGGCCGGTCCGTCCCCTACGATGCCAATCTGTGGGAGTCGGACCTCGAACGCGGCCTCCCCTCGTCGATCAGCTCTCCGGTGGACCCGGTGGATGCCGGCATCGACCCGCTCGAGTATCTTTGAGGGCCCCGCTCTACACTCGTCGTGGGGATGCGCCGTCAGGGGCGGCGGGCTTTCGTGACTTGCGCAGCGGCCCGCTGCCGTTCGGGGTGCCGTTCGCGCCGCCGTTCGCGGCGGCGTCCGGCCTTCCGGGCACGTTCCGGTACCGCTGGAACGGCACCTGGCAGTCGTGCTTGCGCAGGAAGTTGAGGAACCGCTTGTAGTCCTTCGAGTCCATCCCGAAGAGCGTCACGAGAATCCGGTAGCTGCCGCGCGTCTGCTCGAGGCCGCGGCTGATGATGGCGCGCAGATCGTCCCGCGTCAGGTCGCGGAGCATAAACGGCTCGTGGACAACCGCCCAGAACGATTCGTGCGCGGCGAGCATGCGATCGAGCATCGACTGGACGACCTCGCTGCGGATGGTCGGCAGCGGCAACACCGCCTGCACGGGAACGAGCTCGGACGGCAGGTCCTCCATCGTCACCGGACCGGTCCGCTGCTTGAGCACCAGCCGCTCGACGAAGTTCTTCAGCTCGCGGACGTTCCCTCCCCAATGGTACGCGACCAGGCGTGCAAACGCCTCGGGCGACAGGACGGGTGTTGGCACACCGTGGCGCTCGGCGTAGGCCTTCAGGAAGTGGTCGAGCAGTTCCGGGATGTCCTCGCGCCGTTCGCGCAACGGCGGCACCGCCAGGTGGATGACGTTGAGCCGGTAGTACAGATCCTCGCGGAACTCCTTCGAGGCGATCCGCTCGGCCAGATTGCGATTGGTCGCGGCAATGACGCGGACGTCCACCCGCGTCTGCGCCCGGTCGCTGCCAACGCGCTGGATCTCGCCGCTCTCGAAGAAGCGCAGCAGCAGGGCCTGCATGCGCAGGCTCATCTCGCCGACCTCGTCCATAAAAATCGTGCCGCGATGCGCCAGCTCGAGCAGGCCGATCTTGTCGCGGTATGCGCCCGTGAAGGCCCCGCGCACGTGGCCGAAGAGCTCGGATTCGAGCAGCGAGTCGGGCAGGCCCGCGCAGTTGATCGTGAGTAGCTGCGCGTGGGCGCGTGCGCCGCGGTGGTGGATCAGGCGGGCGAGGATTTCCTTGCCGACGCCGCTTTCGCCGGTGATGAGCACCTTCGCGTCAGAGCGCGCGGCGCAGTCGACTTCCTGTTCGAGCGCCCGGACCGCGGCGCTGCGGCCGATGAGGCGGTCGCTGACATCGACGGCGGCGCGGGCCCGGTCGGCTACCCCAACCAGGCTGGGTGTGGTACCAGACACGAAGTAGCTCCTCCGACCAGACACGCGAACGAAGACCGCGCTGCAAGGCGGGCTGGGTGCGCGTGCCTGTCTTGAAGGGCGACAGTCTATCACACCGGTCGTCAGTGGCCGGTGGTCGGTGGTCGGTCGGCCCGGTGCCACCGACTCTCCCGCGTCAGCTTCGGCCCTCTTGCGCGCACACCGAAAGGCGTGGCCAGCCTTCGCGCCGAAGCACGACGTGCGAACACCGGAACGGCCGCCGCCGTCAGTACCCGCCGAGAAGGTTGGCCACGCGCGGACTGAGTTCGGCCATGCGGGGCGCCAGAATCCACGCCAGGCCCGCGAGGGCCAGTGCCAAGCCGAGCATGATGCCGAGGCAGATGTCCCTGAACGATTCAATCGCGGATCGTGCGATGCAGATGCGGAGGACCATGGGCGAACCCGGTTGAGAGGCCCAAGTCTCCTCCGATGGCCGGAAGGTGTCAAGACGGCAAACAAAAGTTCCGTGAAGGGCCGAATACGGGGGATGCCCGCCTCACTGTGCCGGCGCGATGCGGACGCAGTTCTTCCCCTCCGCTTTCGCGCGGTAGAGCGCACGATCTGCCTGGCCGATGAGATCTTGTGCGGTCGCGTCGGCAGTCAGCACGGCCACACCGATGCTGATGGTGGGGTGGACCTGCGGCGGCAGCAGCGCGTCCTCGAATCTGTAGGTATCGATACGATGGCGGATGCGCTCGGCGCTGTGGGCAGCGCTCTTCGTGTCGCTGCCCGGCATCAGAATGGCGAACTCCTCGCCCCCGAAGCGCGTGCACACATCGAAGGCGCGCACCGATCGGCGCAGCACGTCAGCCATGATCTTCAGCACGCGATCGCCGACGAGATGTCCCAGTTGATCGTTCAGCGCCTTGAAGTCGTCTGCATCGACGATGAGGAGCGCCAGGTCGAGACCGTACCGGCGTGCGCGTTGGATCTCTTCGGCGATGCGCGTTTCGAAGTACCGGCGGTTGAAGAGGCCCGTGAGCGGGTCGACGGCCGCCGCGTGGGCGAGTTCCTGCGCCTGCGCCTCGATCCGCGCGCGTGCAAGCGCCAGCACCGCCGGCGCCGCCAGGGCTCGAGCCGTTGTCAGATCCGCGCGCGTAAACGGCAGGCCGTCGCGCCTGTCAGCCAGCGTCAGCACACCGAGACCGTGGCGGCCGGCCACGAGCGGCAGGGCGAGGAAGGACCCGGTGCGGTACCGGGGACGTCGGGCCTGGCCGGTCGGTTCGCGGCCCACGTCGGAGACGAGCAGCGGCTGTCGTGAGGCGAAGACTCTGCCGAGGACCCCAACACCCGGCGCGATCCGCAGGTCTTCCACCAGCACCGCCGGGTACCCGCAGGTCGCGACCACGGCGAGGCGCTGCTCGGTCTCGTCGTAGGTGGCGAGCGAGGCGACCTCCGCGCCGACTTCGCTGGCGACCGTGTCGACAATCAGTTGGTGCAAATCGTGCGGCACCGCCGCGTGCGCCAGGTTCCGCGCGAGCGTGTAGGACGCGACGAGGACCTGCTCGCAGCGGCCGAGCGGGTCGACCAGCGTCGCGCTGCTGGCGGCGACCGACGGCTCGCGCGTGTCGCTGCCGGGCTCCCCCTCCGGGCGTGGCAGGTCCCACAGGTCGCGCGGACCCGTCGGTGGCGTGGTGCGCGAATCGGCCGAATCACCTGCTCCCGTCACCCAGCTTCAACCTCTCCCGCGACTCCCCGTGCTCGACCCCCTACTGCTGACTGCTTGCGGACCGTCGACTGCCGACTGACTGTCGACTGCCGACTGGCGACTGTCGACTGACTCCCCTGCCCCTCCGAGCCGTGCAGGGCGGTCCTGTAATCATCTTGTGTGCCAATGTCGCCAGCGCACGGATTCCGAGGAAACAGCCGGGGTAGGTGGCTCGGAGGCACCAAAAGTCAGCCTGAAGAGGGCGAAAAGGTCTCCCAAATCGATCCAACTGGCACGTGCCCTCGGCGTCCTCGGGGGCCATTGGCCGGCACGCACACGCACCTCGGGCACCTTCGACACCCGTAGCACCCTTGGCACCCAGCACCTCGCACCCAGCACCTTCGGCACCCTGAGCACGTCTGGTGGCATCAGCACCCGCCAGCATCTATGTGCGCCCCATCTGACGCCAAGTGACGCCACCAATGCTGGTCCACGGGCCGGAGGAGCGAGCGAGGGTGGGTTCCCGTTGTCCGTCCTCTGATGACTTTTGTACTCGGCATCTAGGGAATTCGGAGCGGCACCAGCAGGGCCGCCTCGCCGTTTTCCCTGGAAATCACGAAGATCGCCTTTCGGAACACCCCTTGCAGGGTTTGCGCCAGAGTGGTGGCGCTGTGCCCGTGGCGGGGAGTGTGCAATGGACATTCGACTGGTTTCGTCACTGACTCCTGAGGACGAAGCGCGATTGGCTCCGGCCCTGATGTCCGCGCTTACGACCCTGCTGGACCAGTTACCGATCTGTTACACCGTTCGGGTGGAGACGACCGCCGGGCGCACCTACCACCACAACCATACGCCCGTCGAGGTCGTGCTGGGCGACGACAGCCTCGACTTCCCTGCCGACGCGTTGCTGTCGTTCAACGTCCCGAAAGCCTGATTCCCGCTGCGCCCCTCCCGCCGAAACGCCGATAATGCACTCTGTATGTACCGCCCCGAGGGTCTTCTTCCGACGGATGCGACCGGGCTCTCATCGCTCGGCGATCGCCTGACTGCCGATCCACCTTCGCCGCGCTCCGTCCTCCTCCGTCGTCCCGCGGCTACGGCGGACAGGCTCGGCTCCTGCCGACTGTCGACTGCCGCTCTTCTCCTGTTCCTCTTGCTCCTTCCATCGTCCGCCGGCGCTAGCGGGCACCGCCGGCCGCAGCGGCACGATCGCCAGCGTTGACGCGGAGCTGACGGTCCTCTATCGGAAGATGATCGGCACCCCGGCGCCGGCTGCCGGCCAGCTCCGGGATCCGTACTTCCTCGGCGATGCGCCCCTCGCGCAGGCGAGGCCGTTCTCCCACCAAGCGCACGACATCTTCCTGGTTACGCGCCTCGACGGCTCCACCGAGAGTGACGTGCTCGGCCTGATTGACCGCGGAGCGGCCCCCTCGCGCGGCGGGAGGATCATCCTCGACGGCAAGGCCGCGTGGGACGAGTTCGGGAACGAATGGCTGCAGGCGGTGGCCGACCGCCTCACGGCAGCCGGCCTCAAGCAAGGATCGTCTGGTTTTCGACGCCACGAGCCGTGTCATGACGGACGAGGCGGACGTGCTCGGTTACTACTCGTGGGGCTCGAACGACCCGGCTATTAAGGTCCGGCGCTTCGGCTTCTCCTACGTGCCCGGCGCGCTGGCGGGGATGTACGTCAGCTCCGACGGGCGCACGTTTACGGTACTGGCAGATCCTCTCGCTGGATCCCGCCCACGCGATCGCCCTGAACAACCTGGCATATGCGCTGGCCGTACGGAAGAACCAACCCGCCGACGCCCTCCCGCTGGCGGAGAAGGCCTACACTCTGTCGCGCGGCAATCCGACAATCGCAGACACGTTGGGGTGGGTGCAGCACCTGCTGGGAAACGAAGCGGAAGCCGGGCGCCTGATTGGCGCGGCGGTCAAGGCGCTGCCCGCAAACGCGGAGCTGCGCTTCCACCACGCGGCCGTGCTGGCGGCCATCGGATCGCTCGAGGCTGCCTCTGCGGAACTCACCAAAGCGATCGAACTCGATCCGGAGCTGGAGAAGCGCGATCAGGTCGAGCAGCTGAAGGCGAAGCTGAAACGCTGACAACCCGCCTGCGCGTCCAGCCCCCACGCCGCCGCCGGCCCGTCAGGACGAGTAGATGATCCGGCTTCCGTCGGGTTCAAGGGCGACCGGTATTTCCCTGAGCCCGTGACGCCGGGCCATGGCCCTGATAGCTCCGTGGGAACGGCGTGCCGCAAACAGCAGCAGGCACCCGCCGCCGCCGGCCCCCGAGATCTTCCCGCCTGCCGCCCCAGCCCGGAGGGCGAGCCGGTAGTAGCGGTCGAGCTCGCCGTTGGTGACCTTCGACCCCATGCGTTTCTTGAGCGTCCACGCCCGGTGCAGCGACGCGCCGAAGGTGACAAGGTTCCCCAGCGATACCGTCCTGGTGATCTCTTCCGCGAGGTCGTTCAGCTCGTCCAGCGCGGTTCTCGACTGCCCCCCGCTGCGGATCCGCCGCCTCGCCTCGGTGAGCACCGTGCTGCTCTTTCGGCTGATGCCGGTGTAGAAGAGCAGCAACCGGTCGGTCAGGCGCCGCTTCGTCGACGAGTCACAGATGACAGGCGCCACCGACACGCGCTCGTCGGCGTGAAACCGGATGGTCTGAAACCCGCCGAACGCCGCGATGTATTGATCCTGCTTGCCGATGGGCCTCCCCAGCACGTCGATCTCGATCTCGCACGCCTGTCGGGCCAGCTCGTCCGGCGACACGTGACGCCCCTGAAACGCGTACAGCGCGTTGAGAGCGCCCACCGTCAGGCTGGACGAGGATCCGAGGCCGCTGCCAGCCGGGACATCGGCGATCGAGGTGATCTCGACGCCCCGCGTCACCCCGGCGGTGCGCATCGCCTCCCGAATCAGATCGTGCTGCAGATCATCGATTCTGTTGACGGCTTCCGTGCGCGTGTAGGACACGCGGATGGAATCGTCGAACCGCCGATTGACCGTGACGTACATGTGGCGGTTGATGGCCATTGAGATGACCATCCCGGAGCGCTTCTTGTAGTAGTCCCGCAGGTCGGTGCCCCCGCCGGCGAAGCTGACGCGCAGTGGTGTCTTGGAGATGACCACGTCTCCCCCTAGGATCCCGGCCACTCGACGTTGGCTCGCGCCAACCGGTCCGCCGTGCCAATATCCGCAAAATAGCCGCTGATGAGGTAGCCGTACATCCGGCCGACAAGTCCCGGAAGCACGTCGTACCCGAAGTCGGCCTCGGCCACGTCCCGGGGAATGGCGTCGAAGATCGACTGGCGCGCCAGATAAACCCCGGCGTTGGCCAGATTCCCCTCGGGTCGCTCCGGCTTCTCCTCGAATCGGGCGATGCGCCCGCCCGGCTCCAGCGTGACGATACCAGCCGCTCCGGGCTCAGGCGTCCGGAAGAGGGCGATCGTCAGGGGGGCCTCGTGCCGCTCATGGAACGCGACCATGGGTGCCAGCGGCATGTCGGTCAGATTGTCCGCGTAGACGATCCAGAAGCTCTCCTCGCCCTCAACGAACGCCCGGTTCGCCAGCACTGTCGTGGCCGTCCCGCCCGGCCGGTCTTCACGAATCAGATGGACCTGCGGGGGCCGCTGGCGCCGGCCGTCAAGGAAACGGGCCACCTGGTCCGCGTGCTGCGACACGTTGATGAGGGCCTCCTCGACGCCTTCCCGCTCGAGCGTGTCCAGCCAGATCGCCAGCAGCGGCGTACCTCTTATCGGCACTAGGCACTTCGGCATGCGATCGGTGAGGGGACGCAGCCGGCGCCCCTCCCCTCCCGCCAGCAGGAAGGCCTTCACAGCCGGTCCTCCTCGATGCGCCCGGCGACCACGACAAGGCCGAGCACAATCCACTGGAAGTAGTAGCCGGAAAACATCGAGAGCCCATCGTTCCTGATGCTGTGCAGGATGAAGTCGCCCGTGAGGCCGCTGACGATCATGCCGGCAAACAGCCCCAACCATCCGATCACCACATTACGATGAAAGTCGTCGCGCAGCCGTCCGACCAGGCCGAACCCGAACTTGGCCGCTGCCACAATAAACCACAGGAAGCACGCGAGACCGACAATGCCCAATTCGAGCAGGAGATTGAGGTATTGGTTGTGCGGCGTGTCAATGACGGAGTACCGATTCATGTACGGCCAGCTGTTGCCGGGTCCCACGCCGAACAGCGGGTACTTCGCCCAGACGCCGATGGCATCAGCGCCGATAGCCAGCCGGCCAGCCCGCCCGCCCCAGCTCTGCTGCTGGCGTTCGACATCGATCAGCGCCGCCACGGGTTTAGGCACGAACGACCCCGACGCCGTCGCCAAGACCAGGTACACGCCCGCACTGAGCGGGATCAACGGGATCAGCAGCCTCCTCGCCTTGAGCATCACGACGGTCACGAGGGCCAGGCTGGTCGTGACGTACAGGAACGCCTTGCCGATGGTGATGCCGTACACGAGCGGCGACAGGGCCAGGATCCACAGCCCGAGTTTCGTCAGGGGCGCCCGGATGTGAAAGGACGCCGCCAGGCAGAACGGGGATGCGGCGAGCGCGGGGTACAAGCTCCAGTTCACGAGCGGCAGGTACGCCTGCGGCACAACGGGCAGCAGGACTGACGGGACGGCCATTGCGGCGATCAGACGGAAGACCGAACGGATCTGGTGCGTGGCCGTAATCGTGCGGGCGACCACGACATAGAGCCCGATCGGCCAGACAATCAGCAGCACCTGCCCGAGTGAGACCGCAAGCTTGATGTGCCTCTCGTCGACCGACGGGTCATGACCGCCGAGGCTGACGACGAGCGACGCCAGCGACACCGGGATCATCAGGAGCAGCGGAACCTCGAACGCCGCCCTCACGACCGGTGCCTGCGGCGTGCGGGCGCGTTTGAGCCACCACACACCGATCAGCACGGTCGCCAGCAGCTCGACCAGCAGCAGACTCTGCGTGACCGTGGTGCCGGGCAGGCTCGCGACGCGAAGGAACGGGATCCAGGCCAGGCCGGTGAAGGCCAGGACTGCCCGTGGCATGTGACGATGGCAGAGGATAGCGAACCCGCCCGCCAGCAGGAACGCCACGAACGACTCAGGCAACAGACCGGGGAACGACATCGGTGGATGCTACACGAGGGCCTGCCGGTACTTCCGGCCTCGGATCGAGTCCGCGGCGTGGCTGAAAACCCTCGTTCAGGAGACTTTGAGCCCTCTTGATGGCGACTTCATTTGGGGAGCTGCCCCAGCTCGCCACCCCACGCTGTGCAACAAAAAACCTTGCGGCAGATGACTTTACGACGATGTCCCTCGGCTCGCTTCCGCGTGGCCCGCTCAATGCTTATGCAAGATCGCTGTGTCGCCGCCCAGAGCCGCTGCCACGAGCTGCGAGCGGTCCTCCTCGCTGGTTGTCCACTCACCTGAACGAGGTGCGATCCTCGCCCCTGACAGATCCCAGGCCCGCCTGCCACTGGACTGGGCAGGCAACCAGCTTCTCAAGCGCGCCATGGACCTGACGGTCGCGCTTGTCGCGCTCGCGGTGTCTCTGCCCCTCATGGCGGTCGTCGCCATTCTAGTCAAGCTGGGGGGACCCGGGCCAGTGATCTTCCGACGCCGCGTGGTCGGCCGACACGCAATCCGCTTCGACGCGTTCAAGTTCCGCACGATGATCGACGGCGCGGATGCCGTGCTGGCCGGCGACTCGGGGCTGAAGCAGGCGTTCGACGCCAATTTCAAGCTTGTGTCGGATCCGCGGGTGACGCGCGTCGGGAGGATCCTGCGGAAGTTCAGCGTGGACGAACTGCCCCAGCTCGTGAACGTGCTGAAAGGCCAGATGTCGATTGTCGGCCCGCGGATGCTGTCGCCCGATGAGCTGTCTCGGTACGGTGAGCAGCTCTCGACGGTGTTGGCCGTCAAGCCGGGCCTCACGGGGCCGTGGCAGGTCTCGGGCAGGCATCGGACGCCCTACGCGCGCCGAGTCGAGCTCGACGTGCAATACGTCAGGGGGTGGAGCCTCCTGCGCGATGTGACGATACTGCTGCGCACGCCGTTCGTCGTGCTGAAGGGTACCGGCATCTAGCCGGCTCACGGATCGCATTCGAGGGCCCAGCGACCGATGTGGACGAACGCCGCCAACTACCTCGCGGAGCTCGCGGAAGCGCTGCGGCTCCTCGAGGTGCCGACCATCGAGCGCATCTCCGACCGTCTGTTCCACGCCTATCTCGCGGGCCGAACGGTCTTCTGCCTCGGCAACGGCGGGAGCGCGGCGGCGGCCAGCCATCTCGCAACCGATCTCTCCAAACTCACGACGCGCCCGGGTCAGATCCGCTTGAAGGCGCTCGCGCTGGTCGACAGCGTGCCGACCCTCACCGCCACCGGAAACGATTTCTCGTTCGACGAGATCTTCGTCGAACAGCTCCGGACGTTCATGGCGCCGTCCGACGTCGTGATCGGGATCAGCACGAGCGGCCGGTCGGTGAACGTCCTGAACGCGATTGAGTACGCGAACGCCTACGGCGGCGTGACAATCGGGATCACCGGCGCCGACGAATCCCCTCTGCGAGATCTGGCGAGAGACTCGCTCAGCATTGCGTCGCTGAGCGTCCAGCACGTCGAGGACGTGACGCTGGTTGCGGCCCACCTGCTCTGCCTGCTCACGCGCCAGAAGTGCCTGGCGGAGGCGCGCCCGATTAGACAGGGACACGTCGAGGACCTGGTGTCGATGGACGCGCATCCGCTCAGCCTCGACATGTCCCGCAACCCCTGACGCCTGCCGCAATGAACCTCCTCGTCACAGGCGGAGCCGGTTACATCGGGAGCGTCGTCGTCGAGCGGGCGCTCGAGCACGGCCATCGTGTGACCGTGCTCGACAACCTGCAGGAGGGGCACGCCGGCGCCGTGGCGGCGCCGGCATCGCTCGTGCGCGGCGACTGCGGCGACCCCCAACTGCTCGACCGGGTGCTGGGCGACCGTCGCTGCGATGCGGTCATTCACCTCGCCGCCGAGACGACGGTGGACCGATCCGTGGCCGACCCCGCCATCTACTTCCAGAACAACACCGTCAACGGCCTGACGCTGCTCGAGGCGATGCGGCGGCACGGCGTCGAACGGATGGTGTTCTCCTCGACGGCGGCGACCTACGGCGAGCCGGAGGCGGTGCCGATCACCGAGGATCACGCGCAGCGCCCGATCAACGCCTACGGCGAATCGAAGCTGATGTTCGAACGCTGTCTCCGCTGGTACCATCGGGCGTACGGCCTTCGGTCGGTGTCGTTCCGGTACTTCAACGCCGCCGGAGCCACCGCCCGGCACGGCGAGGCACACCGCCACGAGAGCCACCTGATCCCCCGGCTCCTGGAGGCGGCGGGGAGCGGCGAAGTCGTGGACATCTTCGGAACAGACTACCCGACTGCGGATGGCACCTGCGTGCGGGACTTCGTCCACGTCTCCGACATCGCCGGAGCGCACCTGCTCGCGCTCGACGGGATTGACTCGTTAGGCATCGCCTTCTTCAACATCGGCAGCGGCACGGGCCACACCGTCCGCCAGGTCGTTGACACCGTCCGTTCGGTCACCGGGTGCGAGGTCACCTCCCGGGCTTCTGCGAGGCGGCCGGGAGACCCGGCCGTGCTGGTCGCCTCCTCAGACCTCATCAGGCGCGAGCTGGGATGGCGCCCGGCCTTCCCGGAGCTGTCGTCGATCGTCGACAGCGCCTGGAAATGGAGCGTCGCGCATCCCGATGGATACGGCGATGGCCGCGCCTGACGTCACCGTCTCGATTGTCAGCTTCAACACCCGCGACCTGCTCCGCGCCTGCCTGAGGGCGGTGGCGGCCTCCGCAGGCGTCCGCTGCGAGGTCATCGTCGTCGACAACGGATCGGCTGACGGCAGCGCCGACATGGTCGAGGCGGAGTTCCCCGCGGTCCAGGTCATCAGGAACACCGACAACCGGGGTTTCGCTGCCGCCAACAACCTGGCGATTCGCCGCATGCGCGCGCGCCATCTCCTGCTGCTCAATCCAGACACGGAGATCCGGCCCGACACGCTCCAGGTGCTGGCGGGGTACCTGGACGCGTGTCCCGCCGCGGGCATCTGCGGCCCGCGCATCGTCTTCCCCGACGGCACGTTCCAGTCGTGCGGGTACCGGTTCCCGACGCTCGCCGCCGAGATCAGGCAGTCGAAAAACGTCAACCGCGTGATCAAGGCCATTGCCGGACCCGAGACGTTCGTGGCCGACTTTCCGGAGATCCGCGAGGTGGAGTGGGTGGACGGCGCCTGTCTGATGATCCGGCGGACGGTCATCGACCAGATTGGCCCGCTCGACGAGCAGTACTTCCTGTACGCGGAGGAGCTCGACTGGTGCTTCAGCGCCAGGCGGGCCGGCTGGACGGTCGCGGCGGTCCCGACGACAACGATCGTGCACCACCTTGGGCGGAGCACGGCCCAGGTCAGCGACCGATCTCTCATGTCACTCGTCGAAACGCGGCTGCGCTTCTACCGGAAGAACCGCGGTCTGCTGACCGCGCTCGCCGTAAGCCTCGTGTACGCGGCCGGCTGCCTCAAGCAGTTGGGGCGGGAACCTCACAAGTCCAAGGTCAAGCTCGCGGCGGTCCGCAGCTGGTGGCGCGGTCTCCTGGGCCCGCCGCCCCGGACACTCGCGGGCCGGCCGCGCTAGCAGCAGCATGCGAATCCTGTTTGTCGTCCCTTACGTGCCGTCCCGAGTCAGGATTCGACCCTACGAGTTCATCCGCACCCTGAGCACACTCGGCCATGCCGTCCACGTCGTCGCACTCCGGCCGCCGGAGGACCGATGGGCCTCTGACGCTGCGCTGCGTGCCCGTAGCGATCACGTGGAGGTCTTCCCGCTGTCTCGCGCGCGCACGCTGGTCAACACGGCCCGGGCGTTGGCCGGCCGACAGCCGTTGCAGGTCGCCTACTCGAGTCACCCGGAGGCCAGACGGCACCTGCGGGCCCTGGTCCGCGGCGGCGGCTTCGACGTGCTGCACGTCGAGCACCTCAGGGGTGTCACGCTCGTCCGAGGCCTCGCCGGCATCCCCGTCGTGTTCGACGCCGTCGACAGCATCGCGCATCTGTTCGCGCAGACGGCGAGGTCGGCCCCTCGGCTGCGGCAGCGGCTCATCGCCAGGCTTGACCTGCGCCGCACGGAGCGGTTCGAGGCCCGCGCCCCTCGCCTGTTTGCACGCACGATCGTGACGTCGCCGGCCGATCGGGACGCCTTCGAACGGCTCGCCGGCGGACCGGCACACGGACGCGTGGTTGTGGTGCCAAACGGGGTCGACTGGCAGTACTTCGAGCAGCCCGCGAGCTGCCCGGATGCGGCAACCGTCCTCTTCTCCGGCAAGATGAGTTACCACGCCAACGGTGCGGCCGCCCTGCGCCTGGCTCACGATGTCATGCCGCGTGTGTGGCAGCACCGGCCGGACGCTCGCCTCGTCGTGGCGGGAAAGGACCCCCCCGAGCAGGTCAGAACGCTTGCCGCAGATCCGCGGATCGAGATCACCGGCTACGTGGACGACCTGCGCCCTCTGTTCCGCCGGGCCACCGTCGCGGCGGCGCCGATGGTGTACGGCGCCGGGATTCAGAACAAGGTGCTCGAAGCGCTGGCGTCCGGGGTGCCGGTGGTCGCCTCGCCTCAGGCGTGCGCCGGGCTCTACGTGGAGGCCGGCTCCGACCTGATCGTCGCGGCGGCGCCAGACGAGATGGCCCAGGAGATTCTGCGGGTGTGTGACGACGAGAGCCTGCGGGCTCGGCTGCGGGCTGCCGGCCTCGCCTACGTTCGGCGCCATCACGACTGGGCCGCGATCGGCCGTTCCCTGGGCGACATCTACGACGAGGCGCGCCGCGAGTGGTCGAGGGTGGCCGGAGCAGCCTCGCGATAGAGCCCCTGGATCTGCTCGAGGTGACGTGCGAGCGTGAACTCCTGCTCGACGCGGAGGCGGCCGGCCTGCCCGTACGCCGACCTGCGCCGCTCATCGCCGAGCAGCGCGATCGCGGCATCGGCGAGCGCGGCAGCGTCCCCCGGCGGAACGAGGAGGCCGGTCTCGCCGTCCTGCACGATCTCCGGCGTGCCGCCGGTGCGGCTGGCCACCACGGGCCGTGACGCCGCCATCGCCTCCATCAGCCCGAGCGCCGCGGGCTCAGGTGTCGTCGTCGGCACGGCCAGCACATCCATCGCCCTCAGGACGGCCGGGACGTCGCGACGCCAGCCGCAGAACTGGAACGCCGCCGACAGGCCCGCCGCGTCGATCGCCCCCCGCAACTCCTTCTCGTAAGGCGGGTTCTCCAGCGCGCCGACAAAAAAGAAGCGCACGTGCGGCACGGCGCGTCGAATGCGGGTCGCAGCGTCGACGAGCGTGCGATGTCCCTTGTGCGGCAGCAACTGGCCGAAGAGACCGACGGCCAGGGCGCCGGCTACCAGCCCCAGCTCGCGCCGAACCCGCGCGACCTCAAGGTCGTCGACGACAAACCTCTTCAGATCGATGCCGTTGTAGACGGTGTGCAGCTTCCGCCGGTCGATCCCCGCGCGCGCGAGATTCTCGGCGACGGCGCGCGACGGCCCCACGACGGCGCCGCACGACCGCGCCACAAACCGGTACAGATGGCGGTTGACACGGTGCACGCGCTTGATGTTGTGTTCGTGCCACAGCTGGGGGATTCTCGCGTGCCGCGCGGCGAACGCGGCGTAGAGCGAAGCAGGGTAGGAAATCGTGTGCACGAGATCGATCTTGCGCTCCCTGATGACCTGCGTCATCTCCGCCCTGACCCTGAGGAACGACCGGGCGTAGTGCGCCACGACTGCCGGGTTGGCGCGCGTCTCGATGAGGATGCGGCTGTACGCCGTCGTGGCCGTCCACGAGCGCTGCCGGGCCTCCACCTCGTTCTGCAGTCGCGCATTGGCCGCATGCAGGAACACGTGCGTCGAGAACTCGGGCGGCGTGAAGTGGTCCAGGTATCCCAGCAGGACCATCTCGGCCCCGCTGACGGTCGTCGAATCGCTGAGGTAGAGGATGTTCATCCTCGAGCTTCCCGCGCGCGGCGCCGCACGGCCTCCCGGTACGCGTCGAGCGTGCCTCCAGCCGTCGCCCGCCACGAGAAGTCGCGCGCTCGCCTCAGGCTCCGCTCCCGCAGCTCGCGGCAGAACGCCTGGTCTTCCAGTACCGCCTTGAGGTGTCGCCCAAGGGCCGCCGGTTCGTCTAGATCGAAGAGCAGGCCGGCTCCACCCAGCACCTCGGGGATCGCTCCTCGGGTCGCCGCAATCACGGGAGCCCCGCACGCCATCGCCTCCACCAGCGGCAGGCCGAAACCCTCGTACCAGGACGGGAAGACAAAAGCCGTCGCCAGGTTCATCAGGAGGACCAGGTCGGCCGTCGTCGGGCGAGGCAGGAACCGTATGCCCGGTTCCTGCAGCGCGGCTGAAACCGCCGGCCGGGGCTCGTGCTCGCGACTGAAGAACAGCAGCTCGGACCGGCTGCGCGTCTCCTCCGGCAGGGCGCGGTAAGCGTCGATCAGGGCGGCCGGGTTCTTGATGCCGTCGGCCAGGATCGTCAGCGGGCGCCTGAGCAGCCGCGCCCGGCCGTGCTGCAGGTCCCCCTCGTCCGTCAGGCGCCGGAACTCAGGCCCTGCCGCTTCGTGCACGGGCGTGATCCGATCGAGAGGGCAACCGCTCCGGCCCGAGATCTCCCGGCGGGCATGCTCGCTGGTTGTCAGGATCAGATCGGCGTCAGCAAGGGCACGCCGGGTCTTCCACCCCAGATACGCCATGAGGGCGACTTGCCGCGGCCTGCTGCCGAATCCCCGCCAGTGCTCCGACATCCTGAACAGGTTCAGCGCGTCGTGCACCGTGACCACCAGCGCGTAGGGACCCCGCGGTCCGTAGTTGCCAGGAAAGTGCGCAACGTCCACGGCGTCCCGCTCCATGCAGCGCGCCAGCGCGAGATCGTTGGCGACGGTGCTCCATGCCGAACGCCACACCAGGGTGCGCACCGTGACGTTGGCCGGCACGTCTCGGAGTTCGCTGGGCGCTTTCGTGTCGACGTAGTAGAAGAACTCGTCGGCCGGCGCGAGCGCCGGCATTTCACGCGCCAGCTGCGACGTGTAGGTGTGTACGCCTCCGATGAGGCCGTGGGACAGGTACCGTGCGTCGAAGCCGATCTTCATGTGTCACGCCGGCCCGAAGCCGGGACTTCCGGCGCGGCTGCGGAACGGCAGGTGCGCCAGCAACTCGGTCCGCTCCGCCCGCGCGAGGGATCCGAACCAGAACGCCGCGGCGTAGGCGAGGCAACAGCCCGCCGCGACCAGCGGCAGCAGCACCGAGTGCGGGTCCAGGTACCACGCACTCATCCCGAGCGGAAGGAACGCCGCTGCGGCCGGCACGGCCGTCGGCAGCACGACCTGGCGGAGGAACCTTCCCCACGGGAGACCCAGCTCGCGCAGCATGAACCGCAGCCAGATGGGTTCCAGCATCACGGCCGGGATGAGCGTAGCCAGCGCGACGCCGAGAATCCCGAGCCGGCCCACGAGCCACACGCTGAGGACGAGCTTGAGGATCGCCTGCGGCACCGAGTACTGCCACACGGTCGGCCCGATGCGGCGGGTGCCGACCAGGACAGAGTACCCGGCGTGGTTGTGAGCCGTCACCGCAAAACTGGCCACCAGCACCTGCAGGACGGCGCCGTGCCTGGCGAACTCGGGTCCCATCCACAGGTTCAGCAGGAACGCCGCGCAGAATCCGAGCGACAACACCAGGGGCCATGACACGGCCACGGTGTACTTGGTCATGCGCAGAAACAGCTGGACGAGCTTCTCCTTGTCTCCCCGCCCGAACAGGTCGCTCGCGAGCGGTGACACCGCCTGAACGAGTGTCGTCGGCAGGCTGTACGCGAACGCGTAGAGCTTCCAGGGCGCTGCGTAGTAGGTGATCATGGCGATCGGCAGGAAGGCGCCGATCACCAGGCGATCCGTCTGCTCGATGATGAGGCTGCACATGCTGATGGCGAGCAGCGACGTCCCGAAGCCCACGAGCGACGACGCCTCGCGTCGCTCGGCCAGACGCCATCGAAGCGAGAGCCCCGGCACCTCGGCCCTCGCCCACCTCACCTGCAGCACACCCGCCGCAAGGTGGACGAACGCCTCCATGGTGACGATCGCGATCAGGCGAAAGCCCGCCACCAGCAGCAGAACAGCGAAGATGAACTTCGCTGTGATGATCGCAATCCACAACTGGTTGCAGCGATCCTGGCGCTGCGTCCCGAGGAGGATGGCCTGAAACGCGGCCAGCGGCATCCGCGCGGCAAAACCGACGATCGCGATGGCGAAGACCGTGCCAGCCTGGCGCGTCAGCGGCGCAGGAATGTTGAGAACGCCGACTACCCATGGCACAACCCCGAGCAGCATCACGGGAATCGCCGCCAGCAGGATCAGCAGGACGAGTGCGGTCGACGCCGCCCGGTTCAGGCCTGCCGTGTCTCCCCGCGAGCGATACACGGCGACCGATTGCGCGAGCGCCGGCACGAGGCCCAGCTCGAGCAGGCCCATGTAGCCCGTGACCGAACCGAGCAGCAGCCAGATGCCGGCCGCCGCGTCCCCCAGCTCACGGACCACGTACGGAAACAGGAAGAGATTGGTCAGGAGGTTGAAGACGAACCCGGTGTAGTTCCACGCGGTATTCCGGGTCAGCGTCTGCCTGACGTTAACCGTGGGCGGGGCGTCGATGGTGGTCTGCGGCATGAATCCCCGTCTTCGGCGGTCGCCTCTGAGAGCTGGCCTGTCGCGCGTCGGCAGACGAGCGCCGGCCGGCTCACGCGTCTATGATAGTCTCTTGCCCGTCAACAGCGAGCATCGGTCCATCCGCCCGATTGGGGGAGCACTCGTGACTCGAGGCGCAGCGGCCCAGCGAGTCCTGATTGTCGTGCACGGGTATCCTCCACGGGTGACCGGCGGCGCCGAAATGCGTGCCGCGCGAACAGCCGTGGGCCTGGGGCGCCGGGGCTTCGATGTTCGCGTGCTCGCCTTTGAAGCCCACACACCCGGCGACCTTGGTTGGGCCGATACGATCCAGGACGGCATTCTCGTCAGGCGGCTGACCGGCAATCCCGCAGCGGGCCAGGATCCTTTCCGCGCGTCGTACGACAACCGAGCCATCGGAGGCGCCATCGAGGCGGCGCTCGACGAGTGGCGCCCGGCTCTCCTGCACCTGTTCAGCGGCTACCTGATGTCGGCGAGCGTGGTGAACGCCGCCAGCCGTCGTCACGTCCCGGTCGTGGTCTCGCTGACCGACTACTGGTGGTTCTGTCACCGTATCACGCTGGTTCGGCCCGACGGTCGCAGATGCGCGGGATCGTCCGCTTCGGGCTGTGCGCTCTGCTACGCCGAGCGCCGGCGGCGATGGCGGGTGCCGGCAGCCGTCTGGCCTGCGGCCGCGGAGCGTCTCTGGGAGTGGGCGGCCGCGTGGCCTTTCGTCGGCTCCCGCATCGGCCTGCCGCTTGTGAACGAGCGAGCGGCTGCGCTTGCCGCAGCGCTCGATCACGTGCAGGCGTTTGTCGCCCCCTCGCGTTTCCTGGCGGAGTTCTACGTGCGCCGCGGCGTCCCCCGGCGCCGTGTTCGCGTCGTGCGGCAGGGCGTCGAAATTGCGTCCAGTCCCCTTCGGGTCCGTTCCGATCGGCTGCGCTTCGGGTTCATCGGTCAGGTAAAAGCACACAAGGGCGTCGACCTGCTCCTCGACGCCTGGTCTCGTCTGACCGGACCCCGCCCGAGAAGCCTTCTGCTGTACGGCGCGTCGGCCGGCGAAGACACTTACGGCGAGCGCATCAGGAGGATGACCGCCCGGTTGCCCGATGTGGAATGGCGTGGCGTGTTCGGAGCTGATCAGCGATGGGACGTCCTCTCCCGCCTGGACGCCATCGTTGTCCCCTCGCGGTGGGTTGAGAACAGCCCCAACGTCATCCTCGAGGCGCAGACGGTCGGCCTTCCCGTCGTCGGCACGAATATCGGGGGCATCGCCGAGCTCGTCACGCACGAGCGGAACGGTCTGCTGTTCGATCCCGACAGCGTGACGGACCTCAGCCGCCAACTGCAGCGGCTGATCGACGAGCCGGACCTGGTTGGACGGCTGTCACGCCAGTCGCTCCCGCTGCGGACGCTGGACGACGAGTTGCAGGATCTCGTCGATGTCTATCGGGGTCTCCCGGGCTCGCGACTGCCATGAGGCTTCTCGTCGTCTCTACCTGGTTTCCGTACCCGCCGGACAACGGCAGCAAGCTGCGTGCGTTCCATCTGCTCGAGCAGCTTGCCGGCCGGCACGGAATCTCACTGTTGTCGTTCTGCGAAACGGGGAGGCCGGCCGCAGAGGACCTGGCCCAACTTCGACGCGTCTGTGCATCGGTGGATGTCATCCCTCGAGCGGCATTCGCCCGCGGCGCGCTGACGGCGCGAGGGCTGCTGTCGCTGACGCCGCGATCGTATGTCCAGGGATTCTCGCAGCGGATGGAAACCGAGATCCGGAAGAGAGCCCCCGGACACGACGCGGCGCTCGCCCTCCAGGTCGTCGCCGCCATGCACCTGCGCCGCACGTTGATGCTGCCCGCTGTCTTCGAGGAAGCCGAGGTCGCGGTGATCGAGGAGCAGGTCACCTTCGAGCGCAGTCCGATCCGCCGACTCCGCCGGCGCCTCACGTGGTGGAAGTACGCGAGCTTCATCCGCGGCTTATGCGGCCAGTTCGATCACACGACGGTGGTCTCTGCCGCCGAGCGCGCGCGCCTTGCGCGGATCGGCTGCGATCCCGCTCGCGTGTCGGTTGTCCCGAATGGCGTCGACGAAGCCGACCTGGCCTGGCAGCAGGCGCGTCTGCCGTGCCGCCTGGTCTATCCCGGCGCCCTGACGTACTCGGCCAACCACGACGCCGTGCGGTGGTTTCTCGAGACCGTCCTGCCGCTCATTCGGAGAGCCCGGCCGGAGGTCGAGTTCTGGGTCACGGGTGCGACGGACGGCGTGATCGTGTCCGACCTGCCCAACGCGGGTCTCGCCACGTTCACCGGACACCTGGCCGACGTCCGGCCGGCCATTGCGGAGAGCACCGTCTGCGTGGTACCCCTTCGAATCGGCGGAGGCACGCGCCTCAAGATCCTGCAGGCCATGGCCCTCGGCACGCCGGTGGTCGCCACCTCGAAGGGCGCGGAGGGCCTGGCTGTCACGCCCGAGCAGGACATCCTCGTCGCCGACACCGCTGGGCAATTCGCCTCCCAGGTGCTCCGCCTTCTGGCGGATCGCGATTTGCAGGAGCGGATATCGAGCATGGCACGGCAGCTCGTGCAGCAGCAGTACACATGGACGCGCAGTGGCGCCCGCCTCGAAGAGGCGTTGGGCCAGGCCGTCGCCGCCTGGCAACGGAGGCACGCATGAGAGCCTGGCCCGTGCGGCGCCGGCCGGCACTGAGGGTTGTTGCCGTCGCCAGCGCCGTCTTCGTGTTGACGTCGCTGCCCTACGCGTACGGGTTCCTGTCTGCCTGGCCCGACAAGGTCTTCACAGGCCTCATGTACGACGTCCCGGACCATGCGCAGTACTGGTCGTGGGTCACGGCCTCGCGCGACGGGTTGTTTATCAGCAACACCATGACCCCCGAGACGAACCCGTCGGTGTTCATGAACCCGATGATGTGGGCGCTGGCGCAGGTGCAGGTGCTGTGTGGTCTGTCGTTCCCGGCACTGTTTCAGGTGTGGCGGCTCATCGCAACCTTCGCGCTCGTGGCGGCCCTGGTGGCCTTCTTGCGGGAGATGGTCTCCGACCCGCAACACCGTCGGACGGCGCTCTGGCTGTCGCTGCTGGCCTCGGGGTTCGGGTGGATACTCGTGGCCGTCAAGTTCCTCCTCCGACTTCCCGACGTCCCGTTTCCTGCCGACCTCTACACCGTCGAGCCCAACACGTTCTGGGGACTCCTCGCGTACCCCTACCTGCCGCTCGCACAGGCTCTGCTGCTTCTGAGCCTGCTCGGTGTCTGGCGTGCCCATCGTCGTCCCGCGCTGCCGGCCTTCCTGCTGGCCGGCGCCGCAGCCCTGGGGCTCGCGCTGGTGCACGCATACGACCTGATTGTGCTGTACGCCGTGGTGGCGGCATTTGGCGTGGTCCTGCTGGTTCGCGATCGGCGGCTCCCGCTCGGTCTGATCGGAGGGGGCGCTGCGGCCTTCGTGTGCTCGGCCCCAATCGCCCTCTACTTCGAGAGCCTCACCTCCGGCACCCCGCTGTGGCGTTCCGTGCTCGCGCAGTACGTCAACGCGGGCGTCTGGACGCCGCCGCACGTGCACTTGGTCATCCTGCTGGGCCTGCCGCTGCTGCTCGCGGCAGTCGGGCTGGTCCGGCGGGGCCCGCGCAGCGATGAGACGCAGTTTGTCTCCGTGTGGGCTGTCGTCGGCCTCGGCCTCATCTACCTGCCTGTCGTGTTCCAGATCAAGATGCTGGGCGGCTGGCAGTTCCCGCTGGCGATCCTGGCGGCGGGAGTCTGGCAGGATCAGGTCGTCCCGCTCGTCAAGCGGGCGCTGCACCCCCTCCGCCTTGCCGCCCACGCACCGGCGCTCGCCCACATCCTCCTCGTGCTGCTCGTGATTCCGACGAATGTCTACCTCTACGCCTGGCGTTTCGTCGATCTCGGGCGCCGGAACCTGCCGTACTATCTGCACCAGGACGAAGCGGCCGCGCTGGACTGGCTCGCGCACAACGCCACGCCGGACGATGTCGTGCTGGCGCCTGAGGTCATCGGCCAGTTCGTGCCGAACTACGGCGAGAGCCGCGCGTACCTGGCGCACTGGGCCATGACCAATCGGTATTTCGAGCGGCGGGATAACGTCTCGGCGTTCTTCGATCCCGCGACGTCGGACGGGTGGCGCGCGAACCTCATTCGCCAGGAGAGCGTGACGATCGTACTCAGAGCCGGCAGCGTGCCCGGCCTGCCCGAGTTGTTCCATCCCGACTCGTCAGCGCTGTTCAAGGCGGTGTTCTCCAGGTCCGGGGCCGCAGTCTACAGAGTCGAGGCTTCCGCGTTCCCGCCAGGCGGGGCGAACCCGCCGCAACGAGGAGAACCAGACCGATGAGAGCCACCCAGGACCTTCGGGTCTACCTCCGCGGCAAAACCAGCAATCTCGGGCGCTACCTGCTCGCCGAGACGGCCCAGGGGTTGTTGGGCTGGATCCCCGGCATTTGTGGCATCGGCCTGCGGGCGATCGTATACAAACTGTTCCTGCGAGCCGACGGGCTGCCGGCGATCGAGGACCACGTCAGGCTGGTGCGCCCCGAGGACATCCGTCTGGGCCGGTCGGTCTACGTCGATCACGGTGCCTACCTGCACGGCGGGCCGGGTGGCCTCGACATCGGCGAGCGCTCGTGGGTGATGGCGGGCTGTCGCCTGCATGTCTTCAACTTCCGCGGAATCGCCCGTGCCGGCATCAGGATCGGTCGCCGGACCTTCCTGGGAGAGGAAACCCTCATGCGCGGGCAGGGCGGGATCACCGTGGGCGACAACGTGCTGTTCGCCCCGCGGGTACAGGTGCTGGCGGTTGATCACGTGATGACGGATGCGTCCAAGCCCATCATGGACCAGGGCATCACCGCGCAGGGCATCACGATCGAGGACGGCTGCTGGATTGGCGCCTCGGCGATCATCCTGGATGGCGTCACAATCGGACAAGGGTCCTGCGTGGGGGCTGGCGCCGTCGTCACCAAGTCGATCCCGCCGCACAGCCTTGCCGTCGGCGTTCCGGCGCGTGTCATCAGGAATCTTCTCGAGCACCCGTTGCCGCCGCCTGCCAGCCCGGTGTTTTTCGGCGGCATGGACGAGCTGCAGCACTGAACCATGCGGATCCTGCTGCTGACCGAGACCATCCCGTTTCCCCTCGACACCGGCGGCCGGATCAAGACGTACTACACCCTGCGATCGCTCTCCTCCCGGCACGAGGTTCACTGCCACGCGTTTATCCGACATGAGGATCAGAGACGGTACGCGGCCGCCCTCGAGCCGCATTGCGCCTCACTGACTCTCCACCGAATCCCGGCAACACGCTCCCGAGAGGTACGCGCCCTGGCGCGCAGCCTCGCGACGGGCATGCCGTTTACCGTTGCCCGTCACTTCGACCGCGCCGCCTTGGAGCAACTGCTCGCGCACAATCGGGCTCTCCGCTTCGACGCCGCCTATTACGATCACCTCTCGATGCTCGCCTACCGTCCGCACCTCGGACTCCCGGCGATTTACGATGCGCACAATCTCGAGTTCCGGCTGGTCCAGCGGTACGCGGGGGCGGCGGGCGTCGGGCCGCTGCGATGGTTCTCCGAGCGCGAGTGGCGGGTGCTGAGGAGGTACGAACAACAGGTCTGCACGGGCTGCGCCCTGATCTTCGCCGTCAGCGAGGTAGATGCCCGTGGCCTCCGCAGGCTCGCGGGCACGGCCCCGCCGGTTCGTGTACTCCCGATTGCCGTCGATGCCGCCCGCACGGTCCCCGTGGACACGCTCACCCGTGAACCGGCCCTGCTCCTCATTGGCGGACTGCACTGGCCGCCGAACGCAGACGCCGCACGCCATTTCGCTGAGGAGATCTGGCCACTTGTCCGGCGGGACACCCCCGAGGCCACGTTGACCGTCGTCGGACGTGACGATGCCGCCGTCGCTCGGCTGCTGAGACGCACGCCGGGCGTCCGCGTGACTGGGTATGTTGAGGATGTCACACCCTTTTTTGCGCGCGCTCGTGCCGTTGTCGTGCCGCTTCGCTCGGGGGGAGGCATGCGAGCCAAGATCCTCGAAACCCTGGCTCGCGGCGTGCCAGTCGTCTCGACGACGCTGGGTTTCGAGGGGATCGACGCCGTGCCGGGCGTGCACCTGCTGGCCGCAGACGCCCCAGCCGAGTTTGCGCACCACGTTCAACGCGTGCTCTGCGACGACTCGTTGGCGGTCGGGCTGGCCCGCGAGGGCCGTCGGTTGGCCCTCGAGCGCTACGATGCGGCGGTCGTAGGACGGCAATTGCTGGACGTCCTCGACAGCGTCGGCACGCTGCAGCGGAATCGGGAACGGGATCGAGGCTGACAAAGGTCGCCACGGAAGCAGTCTTTCTGACCCAGCAAACGGCGGTGCAACGGGCCAGGGGGAAGAGAGGTGACTGACCCGCCAGCCGGTACGGTCCCTGGAAGTGGTCCCAGAACCCCAGAGGAGGACGGGTGGGGCTGCTCGCCGACAGGGCCCGGACAGCGAAGAGCGGGGTTCTGAGACCCTTGTCGTCTCCCTTCGTCGCAGGGCACGTCTTTTGCTGACGTTCCGCCTAGAACCATGGCACCAGCACACGGCTTGTCGATCTGCATCCCCGTGCTCAACGAAGAGGCCTCGATTACCGAGACCCTCGAACGCTGCCTCCGAACGGCGCCTGCCCTGCGTGACGTCGGCATCGACGCCCTCGAGGTGATCGTCGTCGACGACGGGTCCACCGACGGTACGGCGGATCGTGTCCGGCGCTGCCCCGAGGTTCGTCTGATCCAGCACCCGGTCAACCGCGGGTACGGAGCGGCCCTCAAGACAGGTTTCGCCGCCGCCTCGTACGACCTCATTGGTTTTCTCGACGCCGACGCGACATACCCGCCGGAGCAGTTCCCGTCGCTCTGTCGCCCGCTGCTCGAGGGCAAAGCCGACCTGGTCATCGGCTCGCGGATGCTGGGAGCGGATTCGGAGATGCCGCTCGTCCGCCGCATCGGCAACACGTTCTTCGCCAGGCTTCTGACGCTCATCGGCCGTGAGGTGGTGTCCGACAGTGCGAGCGGCATGCGGGTCTTCAAGAGGTCGGCGCTGCCGCTGCTCACACCGCTCCCCGACGGTTTGAACCTGACGCCGGTCATGAGCACACGCGCCGTGCACGAGCGCATGGCCGTCGTCGAGGTCCCGATCCCCTACCGCGAGCGGGCGGGCCGTTCCAAGCTGAGCGTCACGCGCGACGGTCTGCGGTTCCTCAAGACGATTGTGTGGACCACGCTCACCTACAATCCGGTCCGGATCCTCGGCATCATCGGCCTGGGAGGGCTTGCCGCTTCGGCCGTCATCGGAGCCGCGCTGGTCGTCATGCGGATGAGCGGCGTGACCGTGCTCGGTCCCGTGGGCGCCTTCGGCGTGTTTGTGGCCGTGGTCTGCGCCGTCACCGGCGTGAGCGTGTTCGCGCTGGGCGCGACGTTCAACTACCTCGTCTCGCTGTTCTACCGGCGGCCGATCCGCCAGGGGCTCTTCCGCAGGCCGCTCTTCAAGGTCCCGATCGAGCGCTCCTTCCTGCCCGTTGGGGTGACAGCGGTTGTCATTGGTGTCACGATGGCGATCGTGAGCCTCGTGCTCGGGCTGCGGGGCTGGGCCATCGAGCGGCTCTGGCTGTACCTGTCGGCCTCATCGCTGCTGGTGCTGGCCGGCCTGCAGCTCTCGTTGTGGTGGCTCATCATGTCCGTGCTGCGCGAGCTCAGCGCCGACCAGGGGGTCAGGGAGGAGGCACGTGACTGATCGTGCTGCGGCCGCGCCGAAAGAGCCGAAGAACATCGGCACGAAGACGCGGCAGGTGGTCGTTCCGGCTCAACACCCGATCACCGACGAGGTCGCGCGGGCGAGCGCCGTCGCCCGGGGTGAACGGCACAACGTCGACATCCTGCTCGTCAACCCGCCGACCCCCGACGGCGCCATCTGGATCCGCTCCCAGCACCGCGTCGGCCGGCGATCGCGCGAGAACATGATCTGGCCGCAGGTGTCGCTGGCGCAGATGGCGGCGCTGCTGCAGCCGACCTACTCGCTGCGGATCGTCGATGCGAATGCGGAACGCATGAACTGGCCGACGTTCGAAGCGATTCTGCGCCGCGAGCGGCCCCGCTACTACGTCACCCAGCTCACCGGGCCGACGCTGCAGAACGACATGTACGGCGCCTTTCTGGCCAAGGCCAACGGCGCGACCACGATCGCCTTCGGCACGCACATCACCCCGATGCCGGCCGAGACGATGCGGCCGTTCCCCGCGCTGGACTTCGGCCTCCGCGGCGAGCCCGACCTGACGCTCTGCGATCTCATCGATCACCTCGAGGGGCATCAGTTCCAGCGGCCGCCCGCGCTCGAGACGCTGTTCCGCAAGCACGACCCGGCGTACCGCCCCTTCGAGCCGCGCACGCTCGATGACGGCCGCCCGGATCTGAGCCCCATGCGGGGCCTCATCTGGCGGCGCGGAGGAGACATCGTTGTCAATCCCGACCGGCCGTTTCTCGCGGACCTCGATGACCTGCCGGTGCCCCTGTACCACCTGCTGCCCCTCGATCGGTATCGGATGCCGCTCTTCAAGGGGCCGTTCATCTTCGTCGTGACCAGCCGCGGCTGCCCGGCCGGATGCACCTTCTGCATCAAGCACGTCAGCTACGGGCGATCGCTCCGCATGCGGTCTCCTGCGAAGCTGCTCGAGGAGCTCATCGTCCTCGACAAGCTGGGCGTGCACAACATCCACATGTACGCCGACCTCTTCACCGTCAACCGGGACCAGGTGGTCGGGCTGTGCCGGGGAATCCTGGCCGCGGGGCTGAAGATCAAGTGGACGTGCAACAGCCGCGTGGACTTCGTCGACGAGGAGATGCTGCAGCTGATGGCCCGCGCCGGCTGCTTCATGATCTCGTGGGGGATTGAGTCCGGCAGCAGGGAGATTCTGGCTCACGCGCACAAGGGCGTGGACCCGGATCGCGCGCGCCAGGCGCTGCTCCTCAGCCGCAAAGCGGGCATCAAGAACTGGGCGTACTTCATCATCGGGCTTCCCGGGGAGACCGAGGAGACGATTCGGCAGACCATGGCCTTCTCGAAGAGTCTGCCGATCGATATCGCGCTCTTCCACATCGCCGCGCCGCACCCGGGGACCCCGTTCTTCCATGAGGTCGTCGAGCGGGGATGGTTCCGGCAGGGCGTCCGCTGGGAAGAAGTCGACATGGACGAGTCGACCGTGCTGGACTACCCGAACCTGCCGGCCGAGCGGCTCGAATACTGGCAGAGGCGGGCGTTCCGTGAGTGGGCCATGCGCCCGCGGCCGATCCTGACCTACCTGCAGATGGTCTTCTCCGATCTCAGCACCATGAAGTCGGCGCTGAACGTCGGGCTCCAGCACATCGGCTGGGCGAAGCGGTGAGTGCGCGGCGTGCGCCTGTCCTCGCGGCCACCGACCTGCCGCTGACTCTGTTCCTGCTCAGCGCCGCCGTTGCCGTCTGGCCCGCCCACGACCGGGGTCTGTGCTGGTCTCCCCTCGCTGCGCTGGCGGCCGGCTTCGTCCTGTACGCCGTCATCTCGCGCACCTGCTCCGGCAGCCGTCTCTGGTTGCTCGCAGCGGGCACCGTCGTGCTCGGCGGGGCGGTCTTCGCTCTGTACTTCCTCACGCAGTACCCCTACCTCGATTATCCAGACAAGGTTGGGGTCATCAGTCGAACAGCCGACAGTCTGCGCGGCCTCGCTCCCCCGCTGGGTGGCTGGGCCCCCAATCGAAACTCGGTGGCCACGTGCCTGGAAGGGGTGCTGTTTCTGGCCGCCGCGCTCACGTGGGCTCGCGCGCACTGGCTGCCCCGCATCGCCTGGGGACTGACCGCAGTGGTGTTGGCGGCGGCGCTGCTGCTTACGGCCTCGCGGGGAGCGTGGCTCGCTGTCGCGGCAGGCGCCGGGCTGTGGCTCGTGCTCGGAAGTCGCTGGGTCGCGCCACGACGTTGGGCCAGTGTCGTTCTGATCGCCGCGCCGCTCGTCATCGGCCTCGGTGCGTGCCTGTGGCTGGCTGCGGGCGGCGTGGCGTCGCCACCGGCCGGCCTGGGCTGGATCGTCAGTCGCTCCGATCGTCTCGACTTGTACCGGCAGAGTCTCTGGCTCATCCGGGACTACCCCTTCACCGGCGTGGGGCTGGGTGGGCAGTTCGCCCTCGCGCTGTCGCGGTACGTCCTGCTCATCCAGGTCCCGTACCTCACGTACTCGCACAACCTGTATCTGGAGGTCTGGCTGCAGCAGGGGCTGCTGGGAGCCGCGGCGTGGGTCTGGCTGCTCGCCGCATTCGTGCTGTCAGCCGGCTCGTGGTCCCGTGCCGAGCATCCTGTTCTTGCGCAAGCAACGGGCCTCGGTGTCGTCGTGATGCTGCTTCACGGCATTGTCGATGCCCGCCAGTATGTCGATATCTGGTGCTGGCTGCCCTTCTTTGCCCTGCTGGGCCTGCATGCGGCTGCCGCACGAACCGCGGGCCCGTCCGCACACAGCCGACGGGTGCATTCGATCTCGGCCCTCCTTGCGGTTCTCTTTGTGGGGGCGACGCTCTGGGCCCTGAGGCCGGTGACGGCGGCGGTCTGGGCGAACCTCGGCGCCGTGCGACAGACGGCCGCGGATACCTGGGCGCCCGACACGCCCGGCGATCGCCGGACCTTTCTCCTCGCCCGGGCCGAGACGGACTTCCGCCGCGCCCTCGCCATCGCGCCGTCGCACCGCTCGGCGAACTTCCGGCTGGGGCTCCTCCTGACGAATGCCGAACGGTTCCACGAGGCAGCAGAGCGGCTGCAGGTCGCCTGGGACCAGGATCGGCGCAACACGGCCCGGCAGAAGGCGCTGGGCCTTGCCCGCGTCTGGCTGGGGGAGGTTGCCGCTGCCCTTCCGTTGCTGCGCCCGCTGCCCGGCATGGTGGAGGAACTGAACACGTGGGGGTGGTGGCGCGCGAGCCGGGGGCAGACCGAGCTGGCCATCCGCGCGTACCGGACGTCCCTGCAGCTCGCTCCGGACCAGCCCGCCGTGCGCGCGGCCCTCGAAACCCTCGAGAAGACCGTCACGCCCGACCGGCCGTAGCAGACCAGCGTGTGGGGCCGCGACACGGGGTCAAGGCGAGGAGCGGGGCGGCAGCGGGCGAGCCGTGCGGTGATCCCCGTGCGGGCGTTCTCGCGTTCAGCGGCTGGCGGGGCGCCCGCTGTAGTACCGCTCGTACTCGGGCCGGTAGTATCGCGAGTAGTAGTAGGTGTTCCCCTTCAGATCGACGCGGTTGAGGACCGTGCCGAGGATCCTCGCGCGGGCGGCGGTGAGCTCGTCGACCGCCGTGCGCGCCGCGCCGCGCATCGCCATCTCGGCGCCGACAACGAAGACCACACCCGTGACTTCGTGCCCGACGATGGCCGCATCGGTGACAGCCATCACCGGAGGGCAATCGACGACGATGTGATCGTAGGTCGGACTGAGCGAGTCCAGCACCTTGCGGAACATCGGCGATCCGAGCAGTTCGGCCGGATTCGGCTGCGGTGAGCCGGCGGTCAGGATGTCGAGCCCTGGGACCTCGCTGGCATGGACGCTGCCGGCGATGGCGCCCTTCGTGACGAGCGTGCCGGACAACCCCGGCTGCTGCGGCCGGTCGAACAGCTCGTGGATCCTTGGACGCCGCATGTCGGCGTCGAGCAGCAGGACGCGCCGTCCGGCCTGCGCCAGCACGATGGCGAGGTTGCTGGCCACGACGCTCTTGCCTTCCCGCGGCCCGGTGCTCGTCACGGCCAGCGTCTTCACATCGTCCCGCGTCGTGGAGAGCAGCAGGTTGGTCCGCACGCGGCGAAACGCCTCCCCGAAATCGGACGAGGCATGCTTGCTGATGAGCGGCGAGCTGCTGTTGAGCACCCGGTTCGAGACGAGCGGCACGATGCCCAGGAACGGCACCCCCAGGTGCGACCGGACCTCCTCGGGGGATTTCAGGCGCGCGTCGAGGTACTCGAGCAGGAAGACGAGGCCAAGGCTGAACAGCCCGGCGGCCAACGCCGTGACGAGCAGGTTGCGCAGGCGGCTGGGGCGGGCGGGCGCGGGCGGCGCGACCGCCTTCTCCACGACGCGGATGTTGGTGGCCTTGGCGGCGGCGGCCAGCCCCGTCTCCTTCGCCTGCTGCAGGAGCGTATCCAGCACCTGGCGGTTGGTGGCCACCTCGCGTTGCAGGCTGCCGTACTCGATCGCGATCCGGTTCATGCCAAGCGTCTGGCGCTTCTGGACCTCCAGGGCGTCCGTCAGGCTCTGCTCCTGAGCCTGGGCGGCGAGGAAATCGTTCCGCACCGAGTCGGCAACCTTCGCGATCTCGCTCTGCAGCCGGGTCTCGGCTGCCTGCAGCGCCGTCCTCACCCTCACCATGTCGGGATGCCGCTCGCCGTACTTCTCCGCGAGCTGAGCCTGCTCACGCTGCAGATCGGCAATCTGGCCCTTCAGCTGCTGGATGTAGCTGTTCGACAGGATCAGGGGGAACGTATCGATGGCTCCCTGATTGGCCTGCAGCGAGCCGAGCTGGTTGTAGAGCTCCTCCTTCTGGATCCGGTCGGTCTTGGCCTTCGTGACGGTGGCGTTCAGATCCGCCAGGCGCTGGATGACGATGTTCTGACGATCGTCGAGCGGCACGGATCGATGCTGCTCGCGGTACGCCTGGAGCGCGGCTTCGCTGGCGTCCACCGCCGCGCGCTGCTCGGTCAGCCGCGAGTCGAGCCAGGACGACGCAGAGCGGGACGCCTCGAACCTCGATTCGAGGTCCCGCTCGACGTACAGGCGCGCGACCGTGTTGGCGATGGATGCCGCCAGCTGCGGGTCGCGCGCTGCGATCACCACGTCGACGAACTGGCTGCGTGCGACCGGCAGCACAGTCAGACGACCGAGCAACGTATCGACGAGACCGGCCGCCTTTTCCGTCGGCGAGCTCAGGCTCGATGCCGTGCGCGCGCCCCCCCCGAACACCGAGGCCACGGCCCCGAGCGCCCGCCGGATGCCGCCGATGATGTCCAGGCCCTCGTGCGACGCCAGAAAGGCAGGCGACTCCCAGAGCTTCAGCTCTTCGATCGTCTTCTGCGCGAGCGCCCGGCTCCGCAGGCCCTCGTACTGGGTCTCGAACGAGGTCTGGCTGTCGCTGCCGGCGGTGCGATTGTCGCCGAGCTGGATCGACGTGGCTGCGGCCGGCTCGATGAGCAGCCGGGCGCTGGCCTCGAACACCGACGGGGCGAACATGATGATCGGGAGCGCGGGCACGACAATCGCCAGGAACGCGACAAGTGCCGGGATGCGCCGCTTCTGCAGCACGCCGACGAGGTCCGTGATGCTCGTGTCGGGGGGCGCGAGGCTGGCGGCCTCGAAACGAGGCTGCTCCGTGTGCCGCGTCGTGCGCTTTCGTTCGCCGCGCCGACCCGGCGTGTCTCGCTGATCAGCCGCGCTCATCAGATCCACCTCATCGGAACCATGATCGTGTCCCCAGCCTGCACCAGATCGTCGAGGGTGGCGGTCTGCTCCGTCTTCTTCCCCTCGACCACGCGGATAATCCTGACCCGCCGGGTCGTCCCGAGCTGCGTCACGCCGCCGGCCTGCGAGATAGCCCGCAGCACGGTCATCCCCTTCTCGAGGGTGTACCGGCCGGGGTTCTTCACCTGTCCCAGCACGTACACGTACTCCGCGCGCGGCACGAAGATCGTGTCTCCATCGCGCAGCGGCGTGTTGTCAGAGACGGCGCCACGCTGCAGATCCTCCACGCTGATCCGCACGACCTCCGTCACGTTGGGAGCGCCCGGCAGCACGGGCCCCTGGCTCTGGCCGGGCGTCATCGGCCGCAGCAGCAGGAGATCGCCGCCGGCGCGGTCCGTCAACGACCCGGCGTGCGCGAGCGCTTCGAGCAGCGTCGCGCCGCCCCTGACGGGTTGCGCCCCGGGGGCGGCCACCTCACCGATCACGTAGACCCGCTGGCTGCTGAACTCGGCCACCTCGACGGTGACCTGCGGGTTCTTGAGAAACCCGTCCGACAGCCGCGATCGCAGCTGCTCCTCGATGGCCCGGGCCGTCAGCCCCGCCACCTTGGTCTGCCCCACCAGGGGAAACGTGATCGCGCCATCGGCGCCGACGGTGTACTTGCCGCTCAGCTCCGCCTCGCCAAACACCGTGACCGACAGCACGTCCGACGGGCCGACCACGTACTCCGGCTGCCGTGCGGCGTTCTGCGTCGCCGCAGCCAGCGACAGGCACGCGCACAAAACCAGACATCCCAGGCGCATGGCGCACCTACTTCTCAAAAGCCGCACGGCACGTCCCGCTGCGGCTCAGTGCCGGCCCATAGTACCTCAGGACCCGGGATCTCGAAAACTCCGGCGGCCGGGGCAGGCGTCGACCGGGCCCCTCACGCAGCCGGCGCGGCCTCCGGCGCGCCACGGCAGTTGTATTCCCGGCGCAGGCAGGTGATCATTACCCTCCGGTCCCGGAGACCGCAGGCGTCATGGACCTTTCAATCGTCATCCCCTGCTACAACGAGGCGGACAACGTCCCCAAGCTGGCGCGCGAATTCCTCCCGGTTGTCGCGGAGCTGGCGAGAGACCGATCGGTCGAGGTCATCTTCGTCGATGACGGCAGCCGGGACGCCACCTGGTCGTCGCTCCACGCCGCGTTTGGGGAGGGCGATCGGCCGTGCGACATCCGGTTCGAGCGGCATGCCGCGAACCGCGGCGTGGGCGCAGCGATCCGGACGGGCCTCGCGGCATCGCGCGGCGACATCGTCGTGACCACAGACAGTGACGGCACCTACCGGTTCACCGACATCCCTCCGCTGCTCGAGTGCCTCGCACCCGGCATCGACCTGGTGACCGCATCGCCGTACCATCCTGACGGCCGCGTCGCCGGCGTCCCGCCCTATCGGTTGCTGCTCAGCCGCGGATCGTCGCTGCTTTACCGGCTGGTCGTCAGCTGGCGGATTCGCACGTACACGGCTCTCCTCCGCGCCTACCGGCGGGTCATCGTCGACAGCGTGCCGTTCGAGTCGGACGGCTTTCTGGCGGGAACCGAGATTCTGGTGAACAGCGTGCTCCTGGGGTACCGCGTCGCCGAGTACCCTGCGGTTCTTCACGGGCGGGCGCATGGCGTGTCGAAGGTGAAGATCGCGCGCACGATTCGGGCGCACCTGGGGTACCAGGGCCGCGTTCTGCTGCACCGGCTCGGACTGAGGCCGATCGCCTCGGTGAGGCGTGCGGCCGGCGCCCGCGTGGAGGCCCCGTGAAAATTGGGATCGTGGGCGGCGGCCTCATGGGCTTGGCGCTGGGGTACCTGCTGTCACAGCGGCAGGTACGCGTCGAGGTGTTCGAGACCTCTCCGGTGCTTGGAGGTCTCACCGGACCGATCCGGCTGGCTGACGGAACGCTCGTCGACCGCTTCTACCACGCCATCCTGCCGAGCGACACGTACCTCCAGACCCTGTGCGCCGAGCTGGGAGTCGCCGGCCAGTTGCGCTTTCGCACGACCCGGACCGGCTTCTACCACCGGGGACGCATTCACTCGATGAACAACGTGGCGGAGTTCCTGCGCTTTCCGCCCCTCGGCTGGATGGATCGTCTGCGGCTGGGCGCGACGGTTGTCGCCGCGCAGCTGGTGCGCGACTGGCGCCGGCTCGAAGAGGTCAGCGTCGAGCACTGGTTGGTCCGGCTGGGCGGGCGCACGGCCTTCGAGAACATCTGGAGGCCGATGCTCCGCGCGAAGTTCGACGGCTCGGTCTTCGATGACGTCCCGGCGACCTGGATCTGGGCGCGGTTGGTGCGCATGAAGTCGGCGCGGAGCGGGGCCGCCCAGCAGGAAGGCGCCGGACACCTCATCGGCGGGTACGACACGTTGACCCGCGCGCTCGCCGCCAGGATTGAACAGAACGGCGGGCGGGTCCACGTCAGCTGTCCCGTGCAGGAAATCCTCGTCGAGCAGGGCAAGGTCACCGGCCTCCGTGCTGCGCAGCAGGTGCACGGCTTCGACGCCGTGGCCGCGACCGTGCAGGCCCCCCTGTTCAAGGCGCTTCTGCCGGGCGCCGACGAGCGGTACCGGCACTTCCTCGACCAGTCCGCCTACCTGGGGGTGGTGTGTCCGCTGCTCGTCCTCGACCGGCCGCTCACGGGCTACTGGACGGTGAACATCACCGACGACCGGATCCCCTTTACCGGCATCATCGAAACGACCGCCTATATCGATCCGCAGCACGTGGGGGGGCACCACCTCGTCTACCTGCCGAAGTACACCGCCCCGGGGAGCGAGTGGCTGCAGAAGACCGACCGGGAGATCACGGAGGTCTGGCTGGCGAACCTGCGGGCCATGTTCCCCGACTTCGACACGGCTCACATTCGCGAGGTCATCGTTCAGCGCGACCAGTACGTCGAACCGTTGCACGCGCTCAACGCGACCACGTTGATCCCGTCGGTGGACACCCCAATCCAGAACCTGTATTTCGTCACATCGTCGCAGGTGTATCCCGCGCTGACCAACGGTGAGTCGGTCAGCCGCAACGCCCGCCGGGCGGCCGGCCTCATCTTCACGGTGCCGCGCAGCTGAACGCGCGACCTCGATTCTCCGCGACGGGCGGGGGGGCCACATGAGCAGCATCTCGGAGACGTCAGGAACCAGGCGGGCCGTGACGCTGTTGTCTCGGCCCGCTGCAGCGGTGGTGATACTTCTCTGCCTGTACCACCTGACCGGCTACCCGTTAACGTGGTACGACGAGGGCTCCCATCTGCACGTGCCGAAGACGCTGGTCCAGCACGGCGTGTATGCCGATCTCAGCAGCGAAGGCTTCCGATACTACGGGCCCACCATCGGCGTCGGCCCCACGGTGCTGCTGCCGATTGCCGCGGCCTTCTCCGCGGCCGGCGTCGGCCTGCTCCAGGCGCGGCTGGTCATGGTCGCCTACCTGATCGGCACGATCGTCGTGTGCTGGTACCTGGCCCTCTGGCTGGGAGGACGAAGGTTCGCGTGGGCCGCGACGGCGCTCCTCGTCACCTCCCGCGGCGTCGGCCTGCTCGAGTACGGCCGGCAGGTGCTCGGTGAGGTGCCGGGGTTCTTCTTCATCGCCGCCGGGCTTCTGCTCTGGTTCACTGCGTGGGAGAAGGCTCCGTGGCGACGGCTGATCGCGGTCGGCGTGCTGTTTGGCCTGGCTGTGGTGACCAAGACGCAGTACATGATCGTGCTGGCGCCGGCGCTCCTGCTGGCGTGGCTGGCAAACCTCGTCTACTACCGAGGCGCGCCGCAGCGGGTCTTTCTCGTCCCGGGCCTCATTGTCGGCGTCCTCTTCACCGCCTGGCAGGCGTACGTCGTGATCTTCCTTGGGCCGGGCGCCGCCAGCGACAACCTGGCGCTCTACCGGGCCGCCACGGCCAGCGCCGCCACGGTGTTCTCCCCGGCACTCATGAAGAGGGCCGTCACCGAACTGCTGAGCCTGAAGGTCTACCTGGGCTGGCTGCTTCCGGTCCTGCTCTACGGGCTCTTCCTCGCCGCGCCGCGGCGCCGCGACGCTCAGCAGTGGGGCGTGCTGCTGCTGATTGTCGCGGCCAACCTGACGTGGTACGTCGTCGCGTCGGTCAGCTGGATTCGGTACGCGTTTCCCGCCCTCGCGATCGGCAGCCTCTTCGTCGCTCGCTTCTTCCACGATCTCACGGGCGGGTTCCGCCTGAGCACGGGACCCGCGGGCGACCAGCGCGGCGGCGCTTCGGCGCGCGGTCTGCGCGTCGCGTTGCTGGCGACGCTGCTCGCGATGATCCTCGTGCCGCTGGGACAGACGGCTAAGGCGATCGTGTTTCCCGGGCCGAACGACCCAATGCTGATGGCTGCTCACCTGAACGAGCACGTCCCCGTCTCAGTCACGATTGAGACCTGGGAACCGGAGCTGGGCTTCCTGACGGGTCATCGATACCACTTCCCTCCCCAGCGGTTCCTCTACGTGGCTGTGAATCACATCTGGCTGAACGGGCCGCCGCCGGCAGAGACGTATCGATTCGACGAAGCCGGATCGCCGGACTACGTGCTGGTGGGGAGCTTCGCCCGTTGGGTCGGGATGTACCCGGCCGAGAAACTCGCCGATGCGTACGCGCCGGTCGCCACGATTGGCCCCTATCAGCTTTTCGCCCGAAGGCGATAGGAGTCCAGCTGCCGCTGGATCACGAAAATGTCCGCCACTGCCATGTCTTGAAGTGAGGGCAGCTCGCTCCGGGTGCGAATCAGCGGAGATCCCGGTGGACCGGGACTTGCACAGGACCGGAGGGGGTTCTGCCGCTCTCGGGCGGTTTCGCGCCGTCCGTCGTCTCAGCTCAGCTAAGGTGGGAACCATGCAGCGTCGGCTCCAGCTTTCGTCGCTCGCAGCCACCATTGCGTGCCTGGCCGCGCTGGCTTGGTTTCCGGGCACGTCCCAGGCGCAAACCGATCTGCTGACCAACGGCGGCTTCGAGTCCGGCGCCCTCTCGCCGTGGCAGGGCGCCTCGACCGCATCCCTGTCGGCAGCTGCCGCGCACGGCGGCAGCCTCGGCGTGCGCCTGCCGTCCGCCCAATTGCTCACGCAGCGCTGGATCACGGTGGTGCCCGGGCGGACGTACGTCCTCAGTGCATGGTTCAGATGGACCGCCTTCGCAGGCAGCAACTGGGGATACGACACCATCTACGTCGGCGACACCAACTGGCAGACCGTGGCCGGCGCCTACCACCTGCACGCGAACTACGCCAGAGACCAGTGGCACAAGATCGCGCTGACGTTCATCCCGACGACAACCGCCGTCGAGATCAACATCGGTGTGTACGGACCGCAGAACACGGTGGATCTGGCCTTTGACGATGTGCGACTGTTCGAGAAGACCGGCAACCTGTCGCCGGTTGCCGCGCCCTCGGCCAGCGTGACCGCTGGAAGCGCGCCTTTGCCCGTGCAGTTTGCCGCCCACGCCGAGGACCCCGACGGCGCCATCGCGGCCTTCCAGTGGGACTTCGGGGACGGATCGCTGTCGATCGACGAGAACCCGACACACACCTTCACGAGCCGCGGCCGGTTCACCGTGACGCTGACGGTGGGGGACAACGAAGGCGCCCGGACCTCACAGAGCCTCACGGTCACCGTGCTCACGGACACGAATCCCGTCGTCACGATCTCGGCGCCGTCAGCCCTCGAGCGGTATGCGACTGGGGCAAGCCAGATCGTGCTTGCCGGCAGCGCGGCCGCCGGCAGCGGCCGGTCCATCCAGAGCGTGGTCTGGGACAATGTGAATGCCGATGCGGCCGGACTCATCCCGGTCGGCGCCGCACCCACCGTCAACTGGAGCGCTCCGGTTGTCCCGCTGAAGCCGGGCCGCAACGAGATTCTCGTCACGGCCACGGATTCAGCCGGCGCCGTCGGCACGGCCAGGCTGTGGGTAACGCGCGCGGCTGACGGCCCCGTTGTCTCCAACGTGACGCTGTCACGCACGAGCGTGCCCGTTTACGAGACGGTTGAGGTGCGCTTCGATCTGGCCACCGTGGCGGACACGCCGTTCTTCTCGTACGACGCCGCGCCGCCACCTGGTGTCGCACCGGGCACGGGCGTCAGCGTCGAAGGCCTGTTCACCGGCCCCTCGGGCCGGGTCTACCGCCAGCCGGGGTTCCTCCTCGGCGAGGTCACGCAGACAGCCGAGGGATCGGAACCGCATTTCGAGGAGACCGGCCGCGCGTTCTGGACCGTCCGTTTCAGTCCTCCGGAGCAGGGCCCGTTCACGGTGACCGTTCGCGTGCAGGACGCCTCGGGATCGGCCGACGCGCGGGCAGCAGGCTTCATCGCAACAGCGCCATCCGGCCGCGGGCCGATCCGCGTGAGCCGGAACGACCCGCGCTACTTCGAGTTCAGCTCCGGGGAGTTGTTCGTTCCGATCGGGCCGGCATCCGGAACGGATCCGTCGGTCTACCGCGACACCGGCATCAACCTCGAGCGTCCCTGGATGGCGGGGGAGGCGGCCTACAGCACCAACTTCGCGCGCTGGATGCGCATCGACCTGCCGATGGGGAACGAGGGCTTCGACAACCCTCTGACCTTCACCGAACGGTACCCGTCGCACGAGCTGTCGCGGGAGATCTATTACCCGGAGGGCCGGCGGATTTGGATGGGGCTCTGGAACGACGAGCGGTACTATCCTCGCCTCAGGCCCGGCGCCACCTACCGGATCAAGCTGCGCATACGAACCGTCGACATCGCCGGCCCGGCCGATCCCGCGCGGCCCTTCGGGTTCATGGTCAAGACGCACGGCTTCCCCACCGAGACGATTGACACCGTGCTCGGAGGCCGCCCGTCGATCATCCCCCCGATCGGTCAGAATCGCGGGTGGCACACCGTCGTGGTGACCTACACCGCCCCTTCGGACGTCGCCAGCACCCCGTACTTCTCGCTGCTGCTCGACAACGTCACCGCCGGCCGTGTCTTCATCGACCAGTTCTCAATCAGGCAGCAGCGTGGCGACGGCAGTCTCGGGGGCGAGCTCATCCGCCACTCGATGGCGGACCTGCACACCTACGTCGAGCAGCGGCCCGCGGCCTTCTTCGACTGGCAGCTTCGGCAAGGCGCTGCGAGTGGCGTTTTCTTCAAGTACGTCGTCCAGGACAAGCGCGACTGGGTGCCCGCGCACCTCTCGAAGGCCGGCATGTTCCAGGCGGTTGGCGACGGCTACTTTCAGCAGAACGGAACGAAGGCGAAGTGGCTGATGTCGCAGTGGTGGCGGTACCTCGCGGCGCGCTGGGGCTCATCAACGGCCGTTCACTCCTGGGAGCTCTGCAACGAAGCCGACCCGAACGACCCTGCGGTCTACCGCCAGACGCAGGACTTCGCGAACTTCATGCACACGGTCGATGCGCACCGGCACCTGGCCACGACCTCGTTCTGGTGCTGCTGGGTGCCGGGTTTCTGGGGTGATACCGCCAAGTACCCCGACGTCGATTACGCGGACATCCACGAATACACGAAGGACTCGAGACTCGGCCTTGACATGGTCGAGTGGGTCCTGTCTCTCGACCAGACGACCCGTACGCCTCCGATCGGCAAGCCGGTGGTGCTGGGCGAAACCGGGATCGGGTACGCCGGCCAGCCGTCCTTCGAGGACTTGAAGCGGGCGAATCCCGGCGTCTGGTATCACAACATGCTCTGGGCGCAGCTGCTCTCCGCCTCCGGCCTGTCCTCGCCGAACTACTGGTGGAGCGAGCATCTGTCCCAGATTGACCGCCGTCAGATCGCCAGGCCCTTTGCGCGGTTCGTCGCGACGCTGGAGGTCAACCGCGGCGGGTTCGTGGACGCGGCGGCCACCGTCTCTAACGCGCGGCTTCGCGCCGGCGGGCAGAAGCACGTCGCGCGGAACACCGCCTTCCTGTGGATTCAGAACCGGCTGCACAACTGGCACAACGTCATGGGGGTCGAGGGCCCCGAGGCGGTGACAGCGCAATCGGGCTCGGTCACGCTGCGGATGGCGCCCAGCACGACCTTCACCATCGAGCGCTGGAACACGTACACGGGCGCGCTCGTCGATTCGCGGGTCGTGCAGAGCGACAGCGCCGGCACCCTCACGATTTCCGTCTCGAACCTGACGGACGATGTCGCCGTGAAGGTGAAGGGGCCGTCGGTTGGCGTGCCCGCAGCCCCGCGCGGGTTGCGGATTGTCAGGTAGCGTGGCCGCGCGAATCCCCGGAAGCGGCGTCGTGGCCGCAGAGAGACCCGCGTCTCAGCGGGCGAACGGGATGGGCCGGTCCAGCCGCTGGTAGTGGCCGTTCGGGGAGCCGTACGTCAGGAAGATGGTCACGCGGAGCTGCCGCCACCCTTCGACACCCCGAGCCAGCCCGCGGTTGGCGGACACCCCGACAATCGCCGTCTGCCCCACCGTATAGCCGACGGCGCCGCCGTACTCGATGACCCGATGAAGGGGCCCTTCGAGGTTTGACCCGGCAGGGCCGTAGTCAAGACCGTTCAGGCCGGCATACGCCTGGACTCGCCACGTGGCGGCCAGCGGCACGGTCGCCACCAGCTCGTACACCTTCGAGAGGTAGTACGCCAGGCTCGTGTCGTACGAGAACTGGATGTCCCGCGAGTAGCGAAACGCCACTGTCCCACCTGACGGGCGAGGATGCACCAGCGTGACGGTGCCAATCAACCCGCTGAAGGTGGCCCCTCCGACGGCAAGCGTGTGGAAGCGCCGATACCCGAGCCAGGCGTTCCCCTGGATCACAGCAGGCGCGGCGAAGGTCATGCCCCAGAGAAACGCCGTGCCGTCCCCATCCCGAATCGGGGAGTACTTGAACCGGTCGGTCGTCCGCTCCAGCACGAACTCGAGGCTGGTCAGCGGCGTCAGGGAGTACCCGACACCTGCCCGCAGCGCGGTGCTGCGGCGGTTCAGTTTCTCGCGAAGGCTCGAGCCGAGGTACATCGCATCGGCGTCCCAGTTGGTGCCGTTGGTCCTGAACGAGCCGCTGACCGCGAACCGCCCGAAGTGGCCGATGATGCCGGCGGTCAGGTCTCCCTCGATCCGGAGCGACTTGTGGCCGACCTCGAAGCCGGTCGGATTGGCGTTCGTGTTTCGGATGCTGTAGTTCACGTAGGGCTTGAAGCTGACGGAGAGGCGCTCGATCTGTCCTCCAACCTGCCAGTTCCGCGCGCCCGCCATGTTCGAGAAGGTCACCAGCTCGGCGGCTCCCCAGAAGCTGGCCTGAACCCCCGGCCTGCGGAACCACCCTTCGATCTGCGGCAGGGCATACAGCTCGAATGTCGACTCGCGCGCCCGCTCCAGGTAGGGGTTGGTGTCGTATCCCCCGGACGCCACGATTGCCGGATTAAACGCGAACGAACCGAGGCGGATCCGCGCCGTCTCGGTCGGATCGGGTTCGGGCGTCTGTGCGCTCGCCGCGCCTGCAGCGCCCACGAGGGCGATCCCGCACAGCAGCCACCGGGCTGCCGCAACCCGCCGCACGTTCAGCCGCAGCGTCATCATGGTCGTTGTCCGGAGTGAGGACCCTGCCCCAGGGGTGCCGGCTCCCGAGGCCGGCACCTGTCTCAGACCGCGAACAGTCTACATCTAGCGTGCCAAGTCGAAGAAGTGGCGCCACGCGAACAGAGTCCTGGAGCAAGCGGCCGGCGTGCCCCGTCGGTACACCGCGTGCATGACCATCCACCTGCACGACGAACTGCCGCGACAGACCCGCGCATGATGTGAGCGTTTGCGTTGATCTTGCCGGGTTTGGCGCGGTTCGCTGCGCGGTCGGCGCGGCCTGCGAAATCTTTGTTTCGGCAGACAAAAGTCCGCTCCACGTGCGCCCGGAGGGATTTCGCATTCGAGACCTGCCGGTCCGCCAACAGGGTCTGCTGTGGCCAGGAGAAACCTAATGCGTAAGGCGCTTCGTGTTGCAGTGGCGGTCGTCGCGGCCCTCTGGTTCGGCCAGACGACGCCGAACGCCCGGGATGGGTCAGCACCGATCCTGCTCGTCGTGAACTCCGGTGCGGCAAACCCGTACGGCCCTTACCTCGCGGAAATCCTGCAGGCCGAGGGAATCACGGCCTTCGCCACGGTGGAGCTCTCGAGCCTCAGCGCGCCGGTGCTGGATGCCGCTCGACTGGTCGTGCTCGCCGAGACCCCGCTCACCGCGGGTCAGGCATCCCTGCTCACCGCGTACGTCGGCGCCGGCGGGCGGCTGATCGCCATGCGTCCCGACGCGCAGTTGAACGGCGTGCTCGGCCTCACCGATCTCGGGCCGAGCAGCGCCGAGCGATACCTGGCCATCCACGCGGGCACGTACTCGGGCAGCGGCCTCCAGACCGACACGCTGCCCTTCTGGGGGCCGGTCCAGCGTTATCAGACTGACGCACTGGCCACGACGGTGGCGACGCTCTATTCGGATCGGACGACGGCCACGGCGTACCCCGCTGTGGTCCGATTCGGCACGACGGCGACGTGGGCGTTCGACCTGGCTCGGAGCACCGTGCTGACGCGTCAGGGCAAGCCGGAGAACGCGGGCCTCATCCGCGACGGTACCGACGCGATTCGCACCACCAGCCTGTTCTACGGTGACATCGATCTCGATCGTGTCGGGCTGCCCCACGCCGACATCCAGATGCGGCTGTTTTCGCGGCTCATCGCCGACTTGCTCGCCGACACGCTGCCGCTGCCGAGACTGTGGTACTTCCCCGGCACGGCGCGCACGCTCCTTGTGCCGACCGCCGACACCCACGTCTACGACGACGCCGGCACGCAGGCGCAGATCGCCAGCATCGAGGCGCACGGCGGCGTGCTGACGATGTACATCTCGCGGTGGGTGCCGTATCCCACCGCGGAACAGGCCAGCACCTGGCGGGCCAACGGTCACGAGTTCGGCCTCCATCCGTACGGCAGTGCCGATAACGCGACCATCGAAGAAGGGTTTCAGCTGAGCGCTGACTGGTTCGCCGCGAACGGCCTGGGCACTCCGAGCCGGACGGTTCGCATCCATCAGGTGGAGTGGCCGTCGTGGGTGGGCCCCGCGCAGGTTGCAGCCGGCTTCAACATCGCGATGGATACCAGTTTCTACACGTGGGGGCCTGCGGTCACCTATCCCGACGGACACCAGGCACATGGCTTCATCAACGGCAGCGGCCTGCCCATGCGGTTCGTGGATCAGTCGGGCGCGATCATCCCCGTCTACCAGCAGGTGACCTCGCTCATCGATGAGCAGCTCGTGACCGGCCCGTGGTGCGAGGAGCTGTCGGCCGCAGAAGCCCTGGCGGTATCACAGCAGCTCATCGACGAGAGCCAGGCAGGGGGGTACTCCGCGCTCGTCACGCAGTTCCACACCGACTACTACTCGTACGGCAACGTGCTGCCCTGGGTGGAAGGCACGATGGACTACGCCCAGAGCCTCGGAATCCCGATGTGGACCGCCGAACGCTGGCTCGAGTACACCGAGGCCCGTGCAGCCACGCAGGTGACGGAGGTGACGTGGTCGGCGCCGACCGCAACCTTCGTCGTCACGGTCCCGGCGGAGGCTGAACCGCAGAGCGTGATGCTGCCGGCGGTTCATGCGGGATTCGGTCTGACGACTCTCACCGTGGACGGCGCGCCGGCAACGCCCGTCGTGCAGGCGGTCAACGGCCGGGACGTCGTCTTCTTCAGCGTGGGGCCGGGCGCCCACGCGGTGACGGCGATCTACGACACGCCGGTCGTGCTGCCAAACCGCGCACCTGTGGCCCTGGACGATGTCGCGTCTGTTGCGCAGGCTGGAACGGTGACGGTGGCGGTCCTGGCAAACGACGACGACCCGGACGGGGATCCACTGACCGTGACGGAGGTCACGCAAGGCCAACTGGGCACGGTGGTGATCAACGCGGACAACACTGTGACCTACACCGTGGGTGAGGTCTGCGGGGAGGACAGCTTCACGTATACCGTGAGCGACGGCCAGGGCGGCACGGCAACCGCCACGGTTGAGGTGACCGTGCTGTGTCCTGGCGGACAGATAACCCTCACGACGGCCGCTGACTTTGCGGCGTGCGGCGCAGGTTCGGGGACGATCGTGACAGCCGTCGGTGACGGCGAACTGAGACTCGCCGGCGTCGTCGGCGACGAATACGGCGGCGCGACGCTCGACCCGGCACTCTGGGCGTACGGCACCTGGGAGGAAGGGTCGTACACGCCGATTCCGAGCGGCGGGGTGCTGTCGGTGGCTGGCGCGGGCGGGGCGTACGTCCGGTCGGCCGCGGCCCTGGACGTCACCACCCTGGAGGCCACGGTGAGCTTCAGCGCGGCGACCTGGGAGAGTGTGGGCTGGGGAACGTTGGACTTCGTCGGTCCGTACTTGCTGTTCAGCACCTACAACGGGACGACGAACCTGTACGCGCGAAGCAACGACGGGACCGGCGAGCAGCGCACGGACTTGGGGCCGATCCCGACCGGGTTCCACACGTATCGGATTGAGCGCGCGGTGCAGTCTGAGCTGACCGATGTGATCAGGTACTACATGGACGGCGAGCTGAAGGCGCAGCATACGGTTGTGACCATGCCGGCGCTCTACGTGTATCAGACGCACGACGGCGGCGTCTCGCCGACGCTGGACATCGATCGGATCTGGGTGTATCCGGCGTACGTCACAGCCGGCACCTTCACCAGCTGTGTGACCGACACGGGCGGCAGCGGCTCGTGGCAGACGCTCGTGTGGACCGCGTCGGTGCCGGCGGACACGTCGCTGGTGGTGACGACCCGCACGTCGACCGACGCGGTGACCTGGAGTGCCTGGTCGGCGCCGCTGCCTGCTGGCGGCGGGGCGCTCACGAGCCCGGAAGGCCGCTACCTGCAGTATCAGCTCGCATTCAGCACGACCTCCGCGCTGCTGAGTCCGGTGCTCGAATCGGTGACGGCGAATTCCGGCACCGCCGATCTGACGCCGCCGGTGATCTCGGCCGTTGCGGCCGGCGGTCTGACGACGACGACGGCAACCATCACCTGGACGACCGACGAGGGCGCCACGTCGCAGGTGCTGTACGGCCTGACGGAGGCTTTCGGCCTGAGCACGACGCTCGACCCCACGCGCGTCACCAGTCACTCCCAGACGCTGACCGGCCTGGCACCTGCCACGCCCTACTTCTTCCAGGTCGTCAGCCGTGACGCCTCGGGCAACGAGGCGTCCTCGGCCACCCTCTCGTTCACGACGCCCTCGTGCGTCTACGCCATCCTGCCGCTCTCCGAGTCATTCACGGCGGGCGGCGGAACGGGCAGCGTGGCCGTGACGGCGACGGCCGGGTGCGCCTGGACTGCGACCAGCAACGATCTCTGGATCACCGTCACAGGCGGCAGCAGCGGCACCGGGGACGGCACCGTGGCCTACTCGGTGGCCCCCTCCACCGACTCCGTCGCGCGGAGCGGCTCGGTGGGCATCGCCGGGGAAGTGTTCACGGTGAACCAGGCTGCACAGCCGACGCTGGCGATCGCCAACACGTCGGTCGCCGAGGGTCAGACGGGAACGGTGAATGCCAGCTTCACGGTGACGCTCTCCAGCGCCACCACCCAGACGGTGACGGCGGCCTACGCGACGGCGGATGGCACCGCCGCGGCCGGCAGCGACTACACGGCGGCGTCGGGGACTGTCACCATTGCGCCGGGGACGCTCACGCAGACCATCCTCGTGCCGATTGTCGGCGACACGGTGTACGAGCTGGACGAGACCTTCACGGTCACGCTGTCGGCTCCGAGCGGCGCGACGATTGCCCAGGCGACGGCCACCGGGACGATCCTCAACGACGAGGCGGTGCCGACGCTGGCGATCGCCAACACGTCGGTCGCCGAGGGCCAGACGGGAACGGTGAATGCCACCTTCACGGTGACGCTCTCGGGGGCCAGCAGCCAGACGGTGACCGTGGGGTACGCGACGGCCAACGGCACGGCCACGGCCGGCAGCGACTATACGACGACCTCCGGCACGCTGACCTTCACGCCGGGCACGCTGACGCAGGACGTGCTCGTGCCGGTCGCTGGCGACACGGTGTACGAGCCGGACGAGACCTTCACGGTCACATTGTCGGCCCCAAGCGGCGCGACGATTGCCCAGGCGACGGGCACCGGGACGATCCTCAACGACGAGGCCGCGCCGACGCTGAGCATTGGGAACGTGTCTGTCGCCGAAGGTCACAGTGGGACGGCAAACGCCACCTTGACGGTGACGCTCTCCAACGCCAGCAGCCAGACGGTCACGGTGGCGTACGCGACGGCGAACGGCACCGCCACGGCCCCCAGCGACTACACCACCAGCTCGGGCACCCTGACCTTGACGCCGGGAACGCTGACGCAGGACGTTCTCGTGCCGATTGCTGGCGACACGGTGTACGAGCCGGACGAGACCTTCACGGTCACCTTGTCCGCCCCGAGCGGCGCGACGATTGCGCAGGGGACGGCCACCGGCACGATCCTCAACGACGAGGCGGTGCCGACGCTGGCGATCGCCAACACGTCGGTGACCGAAGGCCAGACGGGGACGGTGAACGCCAGCTTCACGATCACCCTCTCGGGCGTGAGCAGCCAGGAAGTGAGGGTGGCCTACGCCACCTCGAACGGCACGGCGACCGACGGCAGTGATTACACGGCGAGCGCGGGGACCCTGGCGTTCGCGCCGGGCGCGCTGACGCAGAACGTGCTCGTGCCGGTCGCCGGTGATGCGGTGTACGAGCCGGACGAGACCTTCACGGTCACGCTGTCCGCGCCGAGTGGCGCCACGATCGCTCAGGGGACAGCAACCGGCACGATTCTCAACGACGAGCCGGTGCCGACGCTCGCGATCGCCAACGCGTCGGTCACCGAAGGCCATGCGGGAACGGTGAATGCCAGCTTCACGGTCACGCTCTCCGGCGCAAGCAGCCAGACGGTGACCGTGGGGTACGCGACGGCCAACGGCACGGCCACGGCCGGCAGCGACTATACGACGACCTCCGGCACGCTGAGCTTCTCGCCGGGCACGCTGACGCAGAACGTGCTCGTGCCGGTCGCCGGCGACGCGGTGTACGAGCCGGACGAGACCTTCACGGTCACCTTGTCCGCCCCGAGCGGCGCCACGATCGCTCAAGCGACGGGCACGGGCACGATCCTCAACGACGACGCGATGCCGACGCTCGCGATTGCCAACCTGTCGGTGACCGAGGGCAACAGCGGCACGGCAAACGCGACCTTCACCGTGACGCTTTCCGGAGCGAGCGGCCAGGCGGTAACCGCGACCTACGCCACCTCCGACGCCACCGCGGCGGCCGGCAGTGATTACACGGCGGCATCGGGAACAGTGACCGTTGCGCCGGGGACGCTCTCGCAGACCATCCTCGTGCCGATTGCCGGCGACACGGTGTACGAGCCGGACGAGACCCTTACGATCACGCTGTCGGCCCCGAGCGGCGCGACGATTGCCCAGGGCACGGCGACCGGCACGATCCTCAACGACGACGCGGCGCCAACCCTCTCCATTGGCAACGTCTCGGTGACCGAGGGCCACAGTGGTACGGCGAACGCCACCTTCACGGTGGCGCTCTCCAACGCCAGCAGCCAGACGGTGACGGTGGGGTACGCGACAGCCAACGGCACCGCCACCGCCGGCAGTGACTACACGACCGGGTCCGGAACGCTGACGTTCACCGCGGGCACGTTGACGCAGACCATCGTCGTGCCGGTCCTCGGCGATACGGTGTACGAGCCGGATGAGACCTTCACCGTGACGTTGTCGGCCCCGTCCGGCGCCACGATCGCCCAGGCAACGGGCACGGGGACGATCCAAAACGACGAGGCGGTGCCGACGCTCGCGATTGCCAACCTGTCGGTGACCGAGGGCAACAGCGGCACGGCGAACGCCAGTTTCACGGTCACGCTCTCGGGCGCCAGCAGCCAGACGGTGACGGTGGGGTACGCGACAGCTAACGGCACCGCCACCGCCGGCAGTGATTACACGACCGGGTCCGGAACGCTGACGTTCACCGCGGGCACGCTGACCCAGTCGCTCGTCGTGCCGATCCTGGGCGACGCGGTGTACGAGCCGGATGAGACGTTCACCGTCACGCTGTCCGCCCCGAGCGGCGCGGCGATTGCCCAGGGCACGGCGACCGGCACCATCCTCAACGACGAGGCGGTGCCGGCGCTCGCGATCGCGAACGTGTCGGTGACCGAGGGCCACAGTGGTGCCGCGAACGCCACCTTCACGGCGACGCTCTCCGGCGCCAGCAGCCAGACGGTGACGGTCGCCTACGCGACAGCCAACGGCACCGCCACCGCCGGCAGTGATTACACGACCGGCTCCGGAACGCTGACGTTCACGCCGGGGACACTCACGCAGACCGTCGTCGTGCCGATCCTGGGCGATACGGTGTACGAGCCGGACGAGACCTTCACGATCACGTTGTCATCCCCGTCCGGCGCCACGATTGCCCAGGGCACGGCCACCGGGACCATCCTCAACGACGAGGGAGTGCCAGGCCTGTCGGTGGGCGACGTGTCGGTGGCGGAGGGGAACGCCGGTACGGCGAACGCCACCTTCACGGTGACCCTCTCCCGCGCGAGCAGTCAGACGGTGACGGTCGCCTACGCGACGGCCAACGCTACGGCGACGGCCGGCAGCGACTACACCGCCGCCTCCGGCACCCTCACCTTCGCGCCTGGGACGGTGACGCAGACCATCGTCGTGCCCGTCATCGGCGATGTGGTGCACGAGTCGAGCGAGACGTTCACCGTCACGCTCTCCGGACCCGCGGGCGCGACGATCGCCCAGGGCACGGCCACCGGCACGATTTTCGACGACGACGGGCCGCCGGCGCTCGCGATCGGCCCCACGTCGGTGGCCGAGGGGCAGATCGGCGCGACGATGGCGAACTTCACGGTGACGCTCCTGGGGACCAGCAGCCAGACGGTGACGGTCGGCTATGCGACGGCCGACGGTACGGCGACGGCGGGCAGTGACTACACCGCCGCGTCCGGCACGTTGAGCTTTGCGCCGGGGACACTCACGCAGACCATCGCCGTGCCCGTCTCCGGCGACGTGGTGTACGAGCCGGACGAGGCGTTTACGGTGACGCTCCTGAGCCCGAGCGGCGCGACGATCACCCAGGGAACTGCCACGGGCACGATCCTCAATGACGACGTCGTGCCGACGCTGTCGATTGGGAACGTGGCGGTCACGGAGGGTCAGACCGGGACTGTGGCTGCCACCTTCACGGTGACGCTCTCGGGGGCCAGCAGCCAGACGGTGACCGTCGCCTACGCGACGGCCAACGTGACGGCGGCGGCCGGCAGTGACTACACGGCCGCCTCGAGCACGCTGAGCTTCGCGCCGGGGACGCTCACGCAGACCATTGTCGTGCCGGTCGCCGGTGACGCCGTGCACGAGCCGGACGAGACTTTCACGATCACGTTGTCATCCCCGTCCGGCGCGACGATTGCCCAAAGCACCGCGATCGGCACGATTCTCAACGATGACGCGGTACCGGCGCTGTCGATCGGGAACACCGCGGTGACCGAAGGTCACACGGGAACGGTGCCGGCAACCTTCACGGTGACGCTCTCGGGAGCGAGCAGCCAGACGGTGACGGTGAACTACACCACGACGAACGGCACCGCGGCGGCCGGCAGCGACTACGCGGCTGGCGCGGGCACGCTGAGCTTCGCGCCGGGAACGCTGACCCGGACGATCCTCGTGCCGGTCACCGGCGACACGGTGTACGAGCCGGACGAGACCTTCATGATCGGCCTGGCTGACGCGGTCGGCGCGGCGATCGCGCAGGGCACGGCCACGTGCACGATCCTCAACGACGAGGCGGTGCCGGCCCTGTCGGTGGCCAACGTGTCGGTGACCGAGGGCGACGCCGGCACGGTGACCGCGACCTTCACGGTGACCTTGTCGGGGGCGAGCAGCCAGACGGTGACGGTGAAGTACGCAACGGCCGACGGCACGGCGAAGGCAGCGAGCGACTACACCGCCGCGTCCGGCACGCTGAGCTTCGCGCCGGGGACGGTGTCGCACACGGTCGATGTGCAGGTCGCGGGCGACAACATGACGGAGTCGAACGAGACCTTCACACTCACCCTCTCCGCCCCGGCCGGCGCGACCCTTGCCAAGGCGACGGCAACCGGCACGATCCTGAGCGACGAGGCGGTGCGGTCGGAGTTCGTGGACCTGAATGCCGACGGCCTGGGCGACATCGTGTCCTACAAGCCTGGGACAGGACAGTGGCAGATGGTGATGTCAACGGCGGCGGGGGCTCTGGCAGCCACGACCGGCCAGTGGTCGCCGGACTGGACGATCAAGACAGGGGACTTCAACGCGGACGGGGCGACCGACCTGTTCTTCTTCAACGCGGGGACGGGCGCGTGGTACGTCGGGGTCAATGACGGCCTGGGCAACTTCACCTATCTCCCTGGGGCGTGGTCGGCAGGGTGGACCGTGTACGTGCTGGATCTGAACGGTGACGCGCGGTCGGATGTCTTCGTCTACAACGCGGCCACCGGCGTCTGGTACCAGTGCCTAACCACAACGCCCGGCACGTTCACCTACCACGGGGGGCAGTGGTCGGTCGGGTGGGATCTCTGGACCGCGGACTTCGACGGGAACGGCAGAGGCGACATCTTCGTGTTCAACCGGTCCACGGGCGCCTGGTATCAGTGCCTGAGTGATGGCGCTGGAGGCTTCACCTATGTGCCCGGCCAGTGGTCACCGGGCTGGGGCGTGACGATCGGCGACCTGAACGGCGACAGGAAGAGCGACGTGTTCGCCTTCAACGAGTCGACGGGCGCCTGGTATGTGTGTCTGGCGACAGACGGTGGTTTCGCCCACACGCCGGGGTCGTGGTCGACCGGCTGGAGGATCTCTGCCGCGGACTTCGATGCCGACGGGCTGACGGACATCTTCGTCTACAACCCGGTGTCTGGCGCGTGGTTCGTGTGCCGGAGCAACGGCGTGGGAGGATTCACCTACGCCGGCCAATCGTGGTCGCCGGATTGGGAAGTCCACGTGACGGACTACAACGGCGACGGCAAGGCCGATGTGCTGGTCTACAACGCGACGACAGGCCAGTACTTCAAGTGCCTGACGACAGGGATGGGAACGTTCGAGTATACGGCGGGGCGATGGGACGCGGCGTGGTCGCTGATGACACGGGTGGGGCGTTAGCCGGATCGGGGCACGCCGGCCCTCCGATGGCGGGCAGGCAGCAGCAGAACGGCGGGAAAGGTCTCGATGAAGAGAGTGCTGATCACCGGCGTCGCGGGGATGATCGGGTCCCACCTGCTCGACCGACTTCTCCAGGAGCGCATCTACGAAGTTATCGGCATCGATGATCTGAGCTATGGGAAGCTGGTCAACATCCAGCACCACCTGGACGACCGGAGCTGCCGCTTCTATCGCGTCAGCATCATGGACTTCGAGAGCCTGAAGATCCTGGCCAAGGACGTCGACACGATCGTCCATCTGGCGGCGGTCAAGAAGGTCGGCGAGGCAGACTCCAGCATGCAGACGCTGCTGGTCAACAACAAGGGAACCGAGCACGTCCTCGAAGCGGCGAAGATGTGGGGGTGCAAGGTCGTGTTTGCCTCCACCTCAGACGTCTACGGCATGTCGACCGACCTCCCGCACCACGAGGATGGTGACCTGCTGCTTGGCCCCAGCATGATCCGGCGGTGGAGCTACGCCGTGTCGAAGCTCTACGGCGAGCAGTTGGCCTTCGCGTACTACGAAGACTTCGGCGTGCCGATTGTCGTGCTTCGGTACTTCGGCGGCTTCAGCGCGCGATCGAGCTTCACCTGGAGCGGGGGTCACATCCCGATCTTCATCAACGCCGTCCTGCGTGACCAGGAGGTGACGATCCACGGGGACGGGTTGCAGACGCGGTCGATGGCCTACGTGACGGACCTGGTGGACGGGACCGTGCTGGCGATGAAGAACGATCGCGCCGTCGGCGAGATCATCAACCTGGGCAACGATGAGGAGATGAGCGTCGTTGACAGCGCCAGGCTCATCCACCGGCTCGCGGCGACCGGCCACGAGCTGAAGGTCAAGTTCGTGCCCTTCTCCGCCGTCTTCGGCCAGTACAAGGATATCCTGCGGCGGATCCCGGACCTGCAGAAGGCCGGGCGTCTGCTCGGGTACACGCCGAAGGTGCGGCTCGAGGCGGCAATCCGGCTGACCATCGACGAGGTTCGGGCGCGCATCGCGGCCGACCACGCGTAGCTCGCCCGCCTCCGACGAACTGGACGCGCCCTGCTCGGTCGTCCTGGCCGCCGTCGCGCAGGCGCCGTCAGGCCCTCCACTGCGCTGCGGCGCCCGTCCAGCCGGCGACCGCGGCGGCAATCTGCACGCCGGCGGTGCCGTCGCCGTACGGGTTGGTGGTCGGCGCGGGCGGTGCCGGCAGGTCCAGCGTCGCCACGGCTGCGTCGATGTCGGTGCCGGTCACGACATTCCAGCCGAGATCGGCTGTTTCGACCCACTCGGTTTCCGTGCGGAGCGTCGTGCACGGGACGCCGAGGTAGAACGCCTCCTTCTGGAGCCCGCCTGAGTCGGTGAACACCCGCCGCGCGGACCCGGCCAGCGTGATCGTCTCGACGTAGCTGAGCGGCAGTGTCGCCCGGATGTTCGGGTGTGCCAGCTCCGCCTTGAGGCCCGCTGCCGCGACCGCCTTGCGCGTGCGCGGGTGCACCGGGAAGAGGACCGGAGCCGCCAACCGCGCGAAGATCTCAAGAACCTGACGAAGCGCGGCGAAATTGTCGGTGTTGGCCGCGCGGTGAATGGTGGCGAAGACGTACCCGCCCGGCTCGACTCCGTGGCGGCGCAGCAGGTCGTCGCGGTCCGGCGCGAGACCGTTGACCGACTTGACGACGTCGAACATGACATCGCCGACGAAGACGCTGCCCGAGATCCCCTCTCTCTCGAGGTTCCGGTCCGCCGCGCGGCTCGGGGTCAGCAGCAGGCTCGAGAGGTGATCCGTGACGACGCGGTTCAGCTCCTCGGGCATGGCGCGGTTGAACGATCGCATGCCGGCTTCGACGTGGGCGACGGGGATGCCCGCGTAGGCGGAAGCCAAGGCGCCGGCAAGCGTCGAGCTCGTGTCCCCGAAGACGATGGTCATCGAGGGCGAAACCTCGCGAAGGACGTCCGAGATGGCCGGCACCATCGCGCCCACCTGGCGCGCGGGCGAGTCGCCGGAGATGCCGAGATTCGCGTCGGGCGCGGGCAGCGACAGCTCGCGGAAGAACGACTCGGACATCTCGTAGTCGTAGTGCTGCCCCGTGTGCAGGACGTACTCCTCGACCCCGCGCGCGCGCAGCGCCCGGCTCACCGGCCCAAGCTTCACGAACTGCGGTCTCGCCCCAACCAGCGATACAACTCTCACGATGACGCTCCTCACCGCTGAAGAGCAGCTTCGCTGCGCTGTCCGGGTGGCAGACGCGGGGGGCCCCCCATTCGCCCGCAGCGCGACTCCCGTGATCGGCGCACTGCGCGCGAGGACGAATGGGGGTAGCGGCTGACAGGACCCGGGCAGCGCATCTCGCGCTGCGAAGCCGCGGCTAATCCTTCCACCCCTGATTCTCGAGCCACTGTTCCGGCGGCACCGGCCGGAGCGCGCGCGCCGGCACCCCGGCGACTATCTGCTGCGGCGGCGCGTCCCGCGTCAGCAGCGCCCCCGCGGCCACCAGCGCGTCCTCCCCCACCACCTTGCCGGGCAGAATCGTGACGCCGGCTCCGACGCGCCCGCCGCGGCGCACGGTCACCCCCTTGAAGTGCTGGAACCGCTCCTTCGTCCGCCCGACGAAGTTGTCGTTGGTTGTAACCACGCCGGGCGCGACGAAGACGCGATCCTCGAGCGTTGAGTATGCCGTGATGTACGCCTCCGTCTCGAGCTTGCAGTACCGCCCGATCGTGCAGCGGTTCTCGACCGCGACGCCGCGCCCGACGATCGTGTAGTCGCCGATCGTCACCTCCTCGCGGATCGTTGCCAGATCGGCGACGAGCACGTGCTGTCCCAGCACGGCGCCGGCGTAGACAACCACGCCTGTGCCGACGATGCAGCCGCCGCCGACGATGACCGGCGGCTGGCGCTGGTCCTGGGTCACCGCGCTTTGCGCCGCGCGCATCGGCTGCTTGCCCAGCACGGCGTGGTCGTCGATGCGGACGCCGTCACCGATCCGCGCGCCGTCGTGCACGACGACGTGGTGGCCGATAACGCACCCGCGCCCGATGCGGACGTCATCGCCGATGACGCAGAAGTGGCCGAGCGTCGTTCCTTCGCCGAGCGTGGCCGACGCTGACACGTGGTTCACGAAAGCCTCCTTCGCCTGGCTCGTCCCCTGCCAGGCTCCCGCCCCCGCCGTGCTCTCGAATCTCGGCCTCTCATCTAGCGCCGGAGCAGATACGGGTGACCATCTGCGGGCGCCGGCGTCACCGGCGCCGTCCGAATCCGGTAGGCCAGCTCGACCGACGGCCGGGCATCGTCGGTGCCGAACCCGCGGCCGGCGAGCGTCTCCTCGTACACACGCGTGTGGAGGTCTGCGAACCCCTCGCTGAACTCGACCTCCTCGTCGTCCACCCTCAGCGAGCGGTGCGTGAGACGTTTGCCGGGTTCTGCCGCGAACGGCAGGTCGGCCGGATCGACCGACAGGAACCACTTTACGTTGGCGCGGCGCAGCACGAGCAACCCGGCCATCCGCTTCGGCTCGTTGAGGTGAACGAGGTTGGCCTCGACGTCCCCGAAGAGCCAGACCAGCAGATCGAAGAAGTGGATGCCGATGTTCGTGCCAAGGCCGCCCGACCTTTCCACCGAGCCCTTCCAGGTGACGTGGTACCACGGGCCGCGGCCGGTCACGTAGGTCAGGACGACCTGGTGCCAGGTGCCGGGCGGTTGGGCATCGAGCTGGCGCTTGAGCTCGAGGACCGCCGGATGAAGCCGCAATTGCAGCACCGTGTAGGCGCGGGACCCTGATTCGGCTTCGAGCGCCTGGAGCTGGTCGAGGTTCCAGGGGTTGATGACCATCGGCTTCTCGCAGATGGCCGTGGCGCCCAGCCGCAGGGCGAGCCGCACGTGCGCGTCGTGCAGGTAGTTGGGCGAGCAGATGCTGACGTAGTGGACCCGATGGTCTTCAGGTCCGCGCCGGAGCTTTTCGAGGTGCCGGTCGAAGCGTTCGATCTCGGGGAAGAACCGGGCCTCGAGCGAGTACTGGTCCAGTACGCCCACCGAGTCGTGGGGGTCGGTCGCTGCAACCAGGCGATTGCCCGTGTCCCGGATGGCTTTCAGGTGGCGCGGAGCGACAAACCCCGCCACGCCAATCACTGCGAAGTTCAAAGGCATCGGAGAGCCCTCCGCTGTCGCCGACTCGCGGCACACAGCAGCCGACATTCGTATCGGCGCGGCCAAGACAGTAGCACAGGCCGGGACAGGACCCGCCCCACCAGAGACGCGCCAGAAGCCGCGGAGCTGGCGCTCAGCGGATGGAATGCGGCGGATCCCCCTGCGATTCTTGCCGCGCCGCAAGCGTGACAAGCGTGTCTTCGAGCACGGGCACGACCAGCCGGTCTTTGGGCCGATCGGCCGCGCGTTTGCTGGCTAGTATCCTCGCGACTGGAGGGCCGCTGCGGAGAGCCCAACCAGCATCACGGGCACACCCGCGCGCTCCAGTTCCCTGAGGAACTGCAGCTCACGTTCGGTAAGCGGCGAAGGCGCGGCCACGGGTCAAGCTCAGGTTGAGACGCGAGCGCGCGTCGAGGCGCAGGAGCAGCAAGGTGTGTCGGACGTTGTCGGGATCGGCGTCCGGGTGCCGCTTCATGATCGCGGCATGCTCTTCGAGGAGGCTTCGGACCTCCTTGGCCGTCGGGCGGTGCAACCACGCCGGTTTCATGGCACCATCGTCACCGAGAAGGCCAGTGCTGTCAACACGGGCGCGCCGCGCGGCGGCCGCTCGTCTTGGCCGGGTCGGCCATTCCGAGCCGGCGTCTCTGACGCCCCTCGGTCTCGAAGGATTTGCCGGACAACGCGTGGATCGCCGTACCGCCTACACGTGCGCCCGCCTCAGGCGCGCGAGCTCTGCGCGGAGCGGCTCCCAGTACCGGCGGTCGGCGTCCCGCTCAGTCGTTTCCTCCTCACGCAGTCCCTGCTCCAGGGCGAGCAGGTTCCCACTGAGGCCAGCCGCGATCAACGGACGTCGGTTGACAAGGGCCTGGGCCACCCCGGGGTGCGTGGAGGCGAGCTCGACCAGCAGTGCTGGAGTGCGGAGTTCGGTCAGCCAGAACGAGACCTGGTCGGGCGAGGCGTGCTGGCGGTGCTGGAAGTAGTGTGCCTCGACCAGCCGCCGCACCATCGGCCAGTCCTTGTCTCGCTGAGTCTTCTTCGCCTGCACCAGATCGGGCAGCGAGAGGAGGTCGTATGTGTCGCCGGCGGACATCTCCACGGTTGTGCGCCGCTCCCACAGCTGCTCGAACGGGTCGACGCCGCGCATGACTGATAGCACGTCGATGCGCATCCTTGGCGCATCGGGATGGGAACAGCGGAAGTGCACGGCGTGCCCCCGCAGAAGGTACTCCGCCTCCATGGGCGGGACGGCGATACGCTCGGCCTGCAGGGCTGACAGTGCGGCCTTGAAGCGATCGAGGTTGGCGGGTGAGGCGAGCAGGGCGAGGTCCGTGTCGCGGCTAAACTCCGCCGCGCCGTACAACACGCAGGCCTGCCCGCCCATCAGCAGACAGCGGACGCCATGCGCCCGCATCGAAGAAAGGACTGTCCGTATCGGGCTCGGGGTCAAGCGTGCCTCCCAGCGCAAGGAATGAGGGCCACAACGCCTGGCTGTGCTCCCACCGCTCCTGAGGCGTCAGCCGATACCACTCGGCCCACTCGTCGCCGCAGATGTCCTCAGCCGCAATCATCCGAGGAAAGAATACCACACGGCCCGGGGCCACCTGCGACCCGATGAGGTAGAAGAAAACCAAGCCGGAACTTACCAGAAGCCCCTACATCTTGTGGCTTGACGCCCCGAGCCTTGTGGTATGATGCCCCCAAGGCGCTCACTCGAGCGCCATCCCCCTTGGTAACGGTGATCCTGGCGGGAGTACCCACGTCGGTCGGGGCGTAGCCGGCCTGTATTCCGACCTCCACATTCGCGAACACCCACTTCACACCAGCGAGCTTCGATGAGAGCTATCGCCTTCAGGTACTGTGCGCCATCAGCGCTTCTCCTCTTGTGCTTCGCACCTCCTCTGTTCGCCGGCTCGCTGGCGGTTGCGTGGGACCCGAACACCGAACCCGACCTTGCAGGCTACATCGTCTTCTACGGCACGCAAGCCGGCGCGTACACCCAGAGCGTGGATGTCGGGAACCAAACCAGCCGGACCGTGACGGGTCTCCAGGATGGCCTGCGCTACTACTTCGCGGTCAAGGCGTACAACACAAGCGGTGTGATGAGCCCGTACTCGGCCGAGGTGAGCGGGGTCGTCCCCGGACAAACGCCTGCGCCCGAGCCATCGCCGACACCAGAGCTGTCGCCTTCGCCTGAACCGTCCACCGCGCCTCAACCGTCGCCGGTTCCTCAACCTCCGGCCAACAGCGTGCCGCCGGCTTTCAGACACTGGTCATCCCGCCTCGTGGATTTCGATGGGGACGGACAGGAAGATGTGTTCTTCTACGAGCCCTCGTCCGGAGAGTGGCTCATCGCGCGCGGTGGGGACTTCGGCGCCGTGCTTCGCAGCGGCACCTGGACGACGGGTTGGGCCGTGCGGACCGCCGAACTGAACGGCGACGGTCTCGCGGACGTTGTCGGCTTCAGGACAGGCACCGGTGACTGGTTCCAGGCCATCCAGTACGGCGATGGGAACTTCACCTATCGGACGGGCGCCTGGCCGGCCTCCGGCGAGCGATACCTCGCCGACCTCGACGGCAACGGTCGCGACGACGTCTTCGTCTACGAGCGTCAGACCGGAGAGTGGCGCGAGTTTCTGAGCGATGGTACCGGCGGGTTTGTCGGTAATGGCGGCGGCACGTGGAGCCCCGGATGGGACGTGTATCCAGCAGAACTGAACGGCGACGCCGCAACCGATCTGTTCGTGCACAAGGCCGACACGGGTGACTGGGTTGTCTGCGCGAACGACGGCAGCGGCGCGTTCCGATACGACGCCGGCAAATGGTCTTTTGGATGGCAGGTCCATGTGGCCGGCTTCAGTGGCGGCCCGCGCGAAGACCTCTTCGTGTACAACCCGATCACCGGGGACTGGTACCGGTGCCTCAACCGAGGCGAAGGCCGCTTCGAGTACGCCGGCGGCCGCTGGGCTACTGGCTGGACCGTCGCAATTGGCGATCTCGATGGCAACGGTCAGGACGATGTGTTTGTCTACAACACGGCAACCGGACGGTGGCATACCTGCCTGAACGAGTTCCGGGAGTATCCGTCTCCAGCCTACCAAGGCGGCCTCTGGTCGCCGGGTTGGACCCTCGTCGTCCGGGATCTGGACGGTGACGGCGTTGCCGATGTGTACGTGTACAATGCCGGCACCGGTGTCTGGTACCGCTGCCTCTCCGATGGGACCGGCCGGTTCGTGTACAGATCGGGCAACGCCGTGGAGCATCAGAGGCTGACCGTCAGGTAGCGCCCTTCCTCGGCGGTCGAGGCCTGAGCCTCACGCCAGCGGTCCACACACCCAGGCGCCTCGTGCCGATAACAGGTACGCTGCTTTCCGCGCTCTGGCCGGGCTCCCCGTACGGACACGGTACCAGGCGCGCGGCGGCCCGCAGCCTCGCAGCCGCATCGACCAACCCGGCCGTGCAGGAATCCGGATAGCTGACATGCCGACCAGAACACACCGAACCGCTTGTCTGGCGTCCGCAGCCAGCATACTGGCGCTCGTTCTCCTCGCGGGGGTCTCGCCCGCAGGCGCCCAGACCGGCGACAACGTGCTCCTTGTCATCAACGACGCGAGCCCGGTCTCGGAGAAGATCGCCAGCCACTACGCACGTACCCGGGGCGTCCCGCAGGAAAACCTGGTTCACATCCAGGTCGAGGCGAACGACGAAGTGGCGCGCGCGGACTACGAGCGCCTGATTGAGGCCCCGATCGGCCAGTGGCTCATGCGGACCGGCGCCCAGGATCGGATCCTGTTCATCGTGCTGACGAAAGGGGTCCCGCTGCGCATCGGCGGCACCTCCGGCCGCGGGGGCACGGTAGCGAGCGTCGATTCGGAGCTAGCGCTGCTGTACCGGAAGCTGACGGGGATTCCCGTTGCGGCATCTGGCCCGCTTCCCAATCCGTACTTCCTCGGCGAGGCGGCCGTCACGCAGGCCAGGCTGTTCTCGCACCAGACGCACGACATCTTCCTCGTCACGCGCCTGGACGGTTTCACCGAGGCCGACGTGCTGGGCGTCATCGACCGGGGCGCGGCGCCTGCCCGCGAAGGGCGCATCGTGCTGGACGGCAAGGCCGCGTGGGACGACCAGGGGAACAAGTGGCTGCAGGCGGCCGCCGACTGGCTAGCGGCGCACGGCTTCAAGGACCGGGCTGTCTTCGACGCGACGAGCCGCGTCGTCACCGGTGAGAAGGACGTGCTGGGCTATTACTCGTGGGGGTCGAACGACCCGGCCATCAAGGTCCGCCGGTTTGGCTTCACGTACGCGCCGGGGGCGATTGCGGCGATGTTTGTCAGCAGCGACGGCCGCACGTTTGACGAGCCGCCGGCCGACTGGCGGATAGGCACGTGGGAGAACCGCAGCAGCTTTTTCGCCAACTCGCCGCAGTCGCTGGCGGGCGACCTGATCCGCGAGGGAGTGACCGGTGTCGCGGGCCACGTGGCCGAACCGTATCTCGATGCGACCATCCGGCCGCAGATTCTGTTTCCGGCCTACCTGTCCGGCTTCACGCTGGCCGAGGCGTTCTACCTGGCGATGCCGTACCTGAGCTGGCAGACGGTTGTCGTGGGCGACCCGCTATGCGCGCCGTTCCCGCGGACGGGGCTGTCGCCGTCGGAGATCGACCAGGGGCTGGATGCCGCGACGGAGATGCCCGTCTTTTTCGGCGCGAGGCGGCTGGAGATGGCGATTGCCGCCAACCGGGGGGCCGTCAAGCCGGAGGCGCTGAAGCTGACGCTGCGGGCGGAGGCGCGGATGGCGAAGCAGGATCGGCCGGGCGCCCGCCAGGCGCTCGAGGAAGCCACGGCGCTCGAGAGCCGGCTGGGGGCGGCGCAGCTGGCGTTGGGGTCCATGTACGAGGAGGCGGGCGAGTACGACAAGGCGATCGAGCGGTACCGGATCGTGATGGCGGCCAACCCGCAGAATGCGGTGGCCCTGAACAACCTCGCCTATGCGCTCGCGGTGAGGAAGAACCAGCCACAGGATGCGCTGCCGCTGGCCGAGCGGGCCTACGCGCTGTCGAATGGGCACCCGTCGATGGCCGACACGCTCGGGTGGGTGCAGCACCTACTCGGGAACGAGGTGGAGGCCGCGAAGCTCATTGCGGGGGCGGTGAAGGCGTCGCCGAGCAGCGCTGAACTCCAGTTTCACCTGGCGGCCGTACTGGCTGCGACAGGAGCGTTAGACGAGGCGCAGAAGGCGCTGGCGCGGGCGCTCGCGCTCGACCCGTCGCTTGACGCGCGCGCGGACGTCAAAGGGCTCGCCGAGAAGCTCAAGGGCGCCAAATAGACAGAGGGGCCGCCCGGGATGAACCGGACAGCCCCTGCGGGTACCGCGCAGCCGCATGAGCGCGGCTCGCGCGCGACCTTCCTGGGATTCTGACTTGCCTACTTGCGCAGTCGCCGGCGGGCCAGCCCAGCCAGACCGACCAGCCCGGTGCCGAGCAGAAGCATGGAAGCGGGTTCCGGAACGACCTCGACGCCGAGCTCGCGAAACAGCTGGCTCGCGCCACCGTATTGGTAACTCCCCATCCAGCTCTCGAACGAATAACTATCCGGCCCATTGCCCCAGATGTTCACTTCCCTCCCGCCACCCAAGAACAGGAGTCCATTCGAAGTGAGCTTCGGGTTGTTCGCCGGAAACAGCATGTTGTCGATTATGAATTTGCCCGAGGGAGTGTACCAGTAACCCCCATCATTGTAAGGCGGCACATGTTCGGTCCACAGCGCGTAGGTGCCGGCGACCGGCCCTGTCAGATCCAGAGTCCCGCCAGTGACCCCGTACTTGCCAGCCGCCACCTCGACCGCCCTCAGGGTGCCGCTCCCGACGTTGGGGCCGGCGACGAAGCTGAAGTTGAAGATGGTATCCGCCTGCGCCGCTGGTGCCAGGCCCACGATGAGGGCCAGCCCCAGCACGAGCCGTAACGCTACTTTCATCACAATCCTCCTTGGCTCCGCCGCTGCTGGCCGACGGGACCGTAACCGCATCCGATCAGCACGGGCGCCAAGGAAGCGGGGGCTTCAGGCGCAACTGGCAGGCAAGCCAGAGTCGTGCCAGGTACGAGCGGCCCACCGGGTCCGCCTGGTGACAGACCGGGCGCCGTGCCCATAAACCATTTTATTCTTGTGATATACGGGAGACTGAACGGAGCGGGCCAGGAGCGTCCGCGGCAGTCGTCACGGCAGCGATGTCGGGCCCTTGGCGGACTTTGTTCAATCGAGTCAGCGGCAATGACCGGTGTACCCGAGGACAGGAAGGGGCCGCCCGGGATGAACCGGACAGCCCCTGCGGGTATCGCGCAGCCGCATGGGCGCGGCTCGCGCGCGACCTGCCGTGGATTCTGACGTGCCTACTGACGGAACCTGCGCCGCGCCACGCGAGCCAGGCCGATGAGGCCGGTGCCGAGCAGCAGCATCGAGGCTGGCTCCGGAGCCGGCACCGACTGTGCCAACATCGGCTGCTCGAGCTGGACGTCGGCCCACACCTGGCCGCTCATTGGTCCCCACGCGTTAGCCATGGGGCTTGTGGCATTCAACGTGACTACGACCCGGCCGTAGGCGGTCTCGATCCCGGTGGGCAGGCCGGTGAGGAAATAGAAGGTATCGTAGCTGTTTCCTATCTGGCCCGCGAAGGGGTGCTGCAGGAGCACACCCGCACCACCCAGCAGGCTGAGATTCCAGGCTGCCTCGCCGGTGTAGGCTGGCGTCCCCCACGAGCTGTAGCCGACTGTGAAGGTGAACGCGTTGAGCTGCACCTGAATGGGATCGGCGCCTGGTTCAAGGTCGAACGACCCGATCAGCCCGTTCACGTCGAGGATGTCGTAGGGCTCCGAGTACGGCTTAGAGGGGATGTCGCCGATGTCAGTGATGTGGTCCGTCCCAGAGACGAACGTGAAGTGGACCGGGTCCGCTTGGACCGCCGGTGCCAGGCCCACAATGAGGGCTAGCCCCAGCACGAATCGAAACGCGCTCTTCATCGTAATCCTCCTTGGCTCCGCTGCCACGATTTGAAAGGAGCGCGGCCGACGGAAAAGTGGCCGGCGCCAAGGAAGCACCTCTTCCGGGCGCACCTGACGCATTAGCCAGAGTCGTGCCAGCACAGGGTAGGTCAGAGGCGAGCTGATGTTCCAGCTGCCTTCGTCACGTGTAAGTCCAGGAACGATGTATCCTTAGCGTAGCAGGTACAGCGGAATCTCACCACGAGACCCCAGGCGGAGGATCTGGAAGTCTTCCTCAATATATCTATTTAGTCATCTGAAACGGCGACACACAGGACTATAAAGTGAGCCATATGATACTCTGCCAATCGGCCAAATGTGGCTACTAAAAACATCATTAAGGGAGACTTCATCCGCCCTCGCGTTTCCGCATGCAGCGAGTTACTTACAGACAGAAGGCTCTTTTCCAAGAGAAAACCCAGGACTCCCGGCTCGGACAGCCGCTTGGGCACCTCCGGCACGAGCCTTGCTGCTTGCTGGGCCAGTCGCCGCCGTCGAAGACGAGGGCGGGGACCGGAGAGGTCGGGCATGATGCCCCCTCCCGCACGTTCCCGAAAGCCGCAACGCGGCGGAGGTCAATACCATGAAGAAGCTCATCGTTCTCCTGGCGGTTCTGGCACTGCTCCCTGCCGCGGCCGCATCGGCGGATCCGATTGCCGTCGGCGACAAGGTGATCGTCAACTATTGGCCGGGAGCCGACCGGTACGGCAGCGGCGGCGTGTTCGGCGTGTATTCGACGGGAGGGGCGTTCCTGTTCCCGACCTTCTGCGTCGAGACGACTGAGTACTTCAACCCCGGCCAGGTCTACACCGTCAACCGGATCGACACGAGGATCATCGCGGGCGGCTTGGGCGCACCCTATCGGCCCCTCGCACCTCAGGCTGCGTGGCTCTACGAGCAGTACAGGGGCCTGGGCGAGACGCAGCAGAAGGCCCAGGGCGATGACTACCAGGCCGCGATCTGGTACTACGTCGCAACGGGCGGGGTGAACAACGCGTTGGCCCAGGCCGCAGCCTCGCACACCTCGGGCATCGGCGACGTTCGCGTGCTGGGCTTCGACCTCGTGCCCGTCGCCGGCGCACAGGTCGCCAGGGTCCAGGACTTCCTCACGCTCCAGCCCGTCCCCGAGCCTGGTTCCATGATGCTGCTCGGCACCGGCCTCTTCGGCCTCGCCGCCATCGTCCGGCGTCGCGTCCGGAAGTAGGCTTCGGCCTCGTTTCCATCGCGAGACTTCCCCAGGCCCGGTACCGGATGGTGCCGGGCCTGTTGTGTGTACAGCCGCTCGCAGGGTCGCCACCCGGCATAGGAGGGGAAGATCGCTTGTCTGCTCTACAACTGTGCGGGCGATGCCGACACCGCGACTGGGCAGAAGGCGCTGCAGGCGGCGATCTGGCACTTTGTGCGCGCATCTCGGGGCGCCGGACCTGCCGGGGCTCGTGGGGAACTTCCTGTGGATGAGCCCCAGCTGCATGGTGTCGAGCCCGGCCCGCGCGGGTGCCGGGCTCGTTGTGTCCGGCCGGGGGCAAGTCTCCCAACCGCCGTCAAAACAGACAAAAGTCAGCGTAACCGCACCCTTCCAGCTTTTGACGGCTTTTCGCTACCGTCCCATTAGGCTGTTCGGCTACAATGACTTAGTGACACTGAGCCCGGCGTCAGACGGCTTTGAGCACCGTTCGGAGCGCCGGTATCGCTCTTGCAGTATCGCAGAGCGAGCCGGCCCTCTTCGATCGCGAGGGCGACGGTCAGTTGAAGTGTGGAGGCTGGGCTAGGGGCCTGCTTCCGATGGCTAACGGTCGCCGCTGGGCGACGGAGGGTGCATGGTATGAAGAAGCTTCTCGTTCTCCTTGCGGTGCTCGCGATCCTGCCCGCCGCAAGCGCAAGCGCCGACCCGGTTGCAGTTGGCGACTGGGTCCGGCTCGACGGTAACGCCTACCAGTGGGGAGATGGCGGCCTCTTTCTGGCTACTGACACAACCGCTCCGCTGGCAACACCGTTCTACACCTTCTGCCTCGAGCTGAACGAACACATCAGTCTGGGCTCCAGCTACTACGTCGGAGGCATCAGCGACAGAGCGATCGAAGGAGGAGTGGGGCCAGCCGGCGACCCCATCGACCCCTTGACCGCGTTCCTCTTCACCAAGTACGGAAACAGCGGCCTGATCACGTCTGGAGCGATGGCTGGGCAGATCCAGAACGCGATTTGGTACATCGAAGGGGAAATCGCCAGCTTGGTGAGAAACTCAGTCGACGGCACCGTGTACTACAATGAAGCAGTTGCAGCGGCCCCCACGGGCCTTGGCGGTGTCGCCGCCCTGAACCTGTGGAATAGCGCGACCGGAGGGCTCGCACAGGACGTTCTCGTCTACGTCCCCGAGCCGGGCTCGATGCTGCTCCTGGGCACTGGCCTGATCGGCCTCGCCGCTGCGATCCGCCGGCGCGTCCGCAAGTAGGCGCCTGACGGTCTCCAGCTCGATTCCTCAGCCCGGCACCTCCCGGTGCCGGGCTTCTCTTTTGTCCCCGCGCCCCTCCGCACCGTAAGTGCTAAACTCATCGTGGTTTGCGCCCGATAACCCTCGAAGCTGAGCCCCGGGCTTCTCCCATGACCAGACGCCTCAGAGTCGCCATCGCCATCCTGCTGCCCGCCGTCGCCTTCGCCTTCCTCTACCGCCACGTCCTCGTCAAGCTGGTCAGCGACTGGGCGACCGACGACAACTACTCGCACGGCTTCCTGATCGTGCCGATCGCGCTCTACTTCGTCTGGGAACGCCGTGAGAAACTCCGGCAGGCGGTGCCGCGCCCGAGCGTGCTCGGCCTCCTGCTGGTCCTCGCCAGCGTCGCCGTCCTCGTGGCCGGCCTCCTCGGTGCCGAGCTGTTCCTCACGCGCATCTCGATGCTTGGCGTGCTGGCAGGCGCGATCCTGTTCATGCTCGGCTGGGCGCACCTGGCAATTCTGCTCTTCCCGCTCGCCTTTCTCCTCCTGATGATCCCGATCCCGGCAATCATCTTCAACCAGATTGCCTTCCCGCTGCAGCTGCTGGCGTCGCGGTTCGGCGAGTTCGCGCTGACGCTGGCCGGTATTCCCATGCTCCGCGAGGGGAACGTCATCACGCTGGCCAACACCAGTCTCGAGGTGGCCGAAGCCTGCAGCGGCATCCGCTCGCTGATCTCGCTCATCACGCTGGCCCTGGTCTACGGCTACCTGGCCGATTCCCGCATCTGGGCGCGCACGGCGCTGACGCTGGCAGCCATCCCGGTCGCAATTGTCGCCAACGGCATCCGCGTGGCCGGCACGGGCATCGCCGCGCACCATCTCGGCGCCGAAGCGGCCATGGGTTTCTTCCACACGTTCTCCGGCTGGCTCGTCTTCATCGTCGCCTTTCTCCTCCTCTTCCTCATTCAGCGCGCCATCGTCCTCATCGCGCCCGTCAAGACAGTCGGCGGTCGGCAGCTTGCCACGCCGAAGCTGAGCGCACCACTGGCGCACAGCGAAGGCGGGTCGACAGTCGCCGGTCAGTCGGGCGTCTCCCACGAGTCGGCAGTCGACAGTCGACAGCCGGCGCGACGTGCGCCACACCTGCTGGTGCGCGCGCTTGCGGTCGGGCTGTGCCTGGTGGCGGGCGCTGTGGTGGTTGCCGGCACGTCGCGGGCCGAGGTCGTGCCGGCGCGCGAGTCGTTTGCCACCTTCCCGCTGCAGGTCGGCCCGTGGCGCGGCGAGCCTGCCCCCCGGTTCGACCAGCAGGTCCTGACGGTCCTGGGCGTTGACGAATACGTCTCGCGCACCTACTTCAAGCCGGATGGCCTGCCCGTGGGCCTCTACATCGGCTACTACGGCAGCCAGCGCCAGGGCGACACGATGCACTCGCCGCTCAATTGCATGCCGGGGGCCGGTTGGGAGCCGGTCCGCAAGGACCGTCCAATGATCGATGTCACCACGGCAGCCGGACCGCGCGCGATCCAGGTCAACCGGTTGGTGATTCTGAAGGGGCTCGAGAAGCAGGTCGTGGTCTACTGGTACCAGAGCCACGACAGGGTTGTGGCCTCCGAGTACTGGGGCAAGATCTACACCGTCGTCGACGCGATCCGCCTGAACCGCACCGACGCCGCCATGATCCGCCTCATCAGCCCGGTCGTCGGCGCCGGGCCCGATGCGGAAGCCGCCGCTGAACGCCGAGTCGTCGAGCTGACCCAGGCTGTGTTCCCGCTGCTCGGGCGATACCTGCCAGACTGACAGTGGTCAGGGGCTAGGGGCTAGGGGTGGTCGTCACCGGTGTCACGCTGAAATCAGGAGTTGGATCACGCTCGTTTGCGAGGCCGCTCCAGACGAGAAGAGGGAAACGGACATGAAACGTCGAAACAGCGGTTGGCTGATCGCGGCCCTTCTGATTCTGACTACGGGCTGGGCGTGCTCGAAAAGCGCGCAGAGCTACTTCGAGAGCGGCAACCGGTACTTCGGGCAGCAGAAGTACCGGGAAGCGGCGCTCGAGTACCGGAACGCGGTCCAGAAAGACCCGAGGTTCGGCGACGCCCACTACAAGCTGGCCGAAGCGATGGCCGAGGTCGGCGATCAGAACGGCCTGAAGGTGGCCTTCTCGGAGTACCAGCGCGCCGCGGACCTGCTGCCCGAGAACAAGGAGGCGCAGCTGAAGGCCGGCACGTTTCTTCTCTTGGCCGGCCAGTACGAGGACGCCAAGTCACGCGCGCAGAAAGCGCTCGCCCTGGACCCCAAGTACGTCCAGGCCCAGGTGCTGCTGGCCAACGCCACGGCCGGCCTGAAGGATCTCGACGGCGCCGTCAAGGACATCGAGGAGGCCATCCGGCTGAACCCGAACGAGAGCCGGACCTACGCGAACCTCGGCGCCCTGCAGAACATGCGGGGAAACACGGATGAAGCCGAGGCGGCGTTCAAGAAGGCGGTCGAGATTGACCCGAAAGCCGTCAACGCGCACCTTGCCCTCGCGAATTTCTACTGGTCCGCGGGCCGGCAGGCCGACGCCGAGCAGTCGCTGAAGGCGGCGGTCGAGCTCGAGCCGAAAAACGTCGCCGCCAACCGGGCGCTGGCCGTCTTCTACCTGTCGTCCAACCGCGCCCCCGAGGCCGAGAGGCACTTCAAGGCGGTCGCCGACGCGCAGAACGACAACGCGTCCCGCCTCGCCCTGGCCGACTACTACGTCACGATGAACCGCCCCGACGATGCAGTGGCGATTCTGGAGTCCGTTGCCACACAGCAGGGTGGGTTTGCCGACGCCAAGACCCGGCTGGCGGCCATCCAGTACGGCCAGAACCGGACGGCCGAAGCGAACAAGACCATCGACGAGGTGCTCACCCGCGAGGCGGCCAACGCGAACGCGCTCATCATGAAGAGCCGCTTCCTGCTCCTCGAGAACAAGATCGACGACGCGGTGACCAGGCTCAAGCAGGTGACGGCCACCGATCCGCGGTCGGCGGAAGCGCATTACCTGCTCGGATCGATCTACGCGACAAGAAACGATCCCGACCAGGCGATCGCCGAGTTCAGTGAAGTGCTCAAGATCAATCCGCGAGCCGTGGGCGCGCAGCTGCAGCTGGCTCAGATCCAGATGCGGCAGGGCGCGGCGGAGCCGGCCGTCCAGTTTGCCGAGGCGGCGGTCCAGAGCCAGCCCGACAACCCCATTGCGCGCCTCACCCTGGTTCGAACGCTGATGATCAGGGGCGATTTTGCGCGTGCGGAAACGGAGCTCAAGGCGCTCGCCGGCAAGTACCCGAACGCGGCGCCTGTGCGGGCCTCCCTGGGAACGCTGGCGATGGGGAAGAACGATATGACCGGCGCGCGGCGCGAGTACCAGCGCGCGCTCGAGCTCGATCCGAATTCGTACGAGGCGTTCGCCGGCCTCGTGACGCTCGACATGGCGGCCAAGCGGTTTCCCGACGCGAGAGCGAAGGTGGAGGCGCGGCTGGCAAAGGCCCCAAAGGACCCGCAGATCCTCCTGCTTGCCGCGCGCGTGTACGCCGGCGGCGGCGACGTGCCGCGGGCCGAGCAGGCGCTGCTCGCGGCCATCGAGGCCGAGCCGTCCACCCTGCAGGCGTACAGCATGCTCGGCCAGCTGTACGTCCAGCAGCAGAAGCTGGACCAGGCCGTGCAGAAGTTCGACGAGATGGCCGCGCATCAGGCGAAACCTGTCAGCGCGCACACGATGGTCGGGATGATCCTCCAGGCGCAGGGCAGGCAGGACGAGGCGCAGAAGCGGTACGAGAAGGTGCTGGAGATCGACCCGCGCGCGCCGGTGGCGGCGAACAACCTTGCCTGGCTGTATGCGGAGCGCGGCGGGAACCTGGATGTGGCCCTGCAGCTTGCGCAGACGGCCAAGGCAGGCCTGCCTGAGTCCCCGGAGGTGAACGACACGCTTGGCTGGATCTACGTGAAGAAGGCGCTCCCCAGCCTCGCGGTTCCGCCGCTGCAGCAGGCCGTCGGTGCGAACCCGAAGAGCCCGACGTATCACTATCACCTGGGCATAGCGTATTTGAACGCGGGCGACCGCGCGAAGGCCAAGGCGTCGCTGGACGAGGCGCTGAAGCTCAATCCGAACTTCGACGGCGCGCAGGAGGCCCGCAAGGCTTTGGCTGGAATCTGACCATGACGACTGCACGGCGGTGCTGCGTGACTCGTGTAGGGCGGGGCTTTAGCCCCGCCGTTTGGCGGGCCTTCAGGCCCGCCGTGTCGCGGCCTGCCTGTGTGTCGGTAGGGCGAGGCTTTAGCCTTGCCGTTTGCCGTCCCGTGCCCGCGCTCCTCTTGGTCGTGCTGTGCGCCTGCTCACCCTCCGCCCAGCGATACGTGGCCAGCGGCGACGCGTATATCGCCCAGCAGAAATGGCGCGAGGCCATCGTCGAATACCGCCGTGCCATCCAGCAGGACCCCAAGCTCGCCGACGCGCGCGACCGGCTGGCGGAAGCGTGCGAGCGGGCCGGCGATTTGGACTGCGCGTATCGGGAATCGGTCCGGGCCGCTGACCTGCTCCCCGGCAACAGAGACGCACAGACCCGCGCCGGCCGGTATCTGCTGATGATCGCGCGCTTCACCGACGCCCGGAGCCGCGCCGAGCTTGCGCTGAAGCTCGCGCCGGAAGATGTCCAGGCACTTGTGATTCTGGGGCAGGCCGTCGGCGGCCTGAGGGACCTTGAAACGGCGCTCAACGGCATCCAGGAAGCCATTCGCCTCGATCCCGACAGGAGCCGGACCTACACGACCCTGCCGATGCTGCAGTTTGCCGAGGGGAACACGACGGAAGCCGAGGCCACCATTCGCAGGGCTGTGGACCTCGACCCCCGGTCCGTTGACGCGCGGCTGGCGCTGGCGAACGTGCACTGGTCGAGCGCGCGGCACGCCGAAACCGAGGCCGAGTTGCTCCAGGCGCACGGGCTCGACCCGGCCGCCAGCCTGGTCAATCGCGCGCTGGCGACCTTCTACGTCGCCGCCAACCGTGCCGCGGAAGCCGAGCGGTACCTGAAGGCGGTCGTCGGCGCGACAAGCGACCTGCAGGCGCGGTTCGCGCTGGCTGATTACTACACGCTGGGCAATCGCAGCAGCGAGGCACTGGCCATTCTCGAGCCGCTCACGGCTCACACGCTGGCCTCGACCGCCGCCATCGTCCGGATCGCGGCCATCGAGTACTCGAGCGGCAAGGCCAGCGACGCTCATCAGCGCCTGGATCGCGTTCTCGCCAAGGATTCGAACAACGTCGCCGCGCTGGTGGCCAAGGGGCGTTTCCTGCTCGGCGAGGGGAAGACGGATGAAGCGGTGGCGGGGCTGAAGGCGGCGACCATTGCGGACCCGCGCCTGGCCGTGGCGCAGTTCATGCTGGGCGCGGCGCACGCGACGAAGAAGGACCGCGACAGCGCCGTGAGGGCGTACGCCGAGGCGCTCAAGCTCAACCCGCGGCTGGTCGCAGCGCAGGTTCGTCTGGCGGAGCTGTACCTGGAGAAGGGGCAGCCGGACGCGGCGGTGGAGTTTGGGGTGCAGGCTGTCAGGAACGACCCGGACAGCCTGGCGTCTCATGTCGTGCTGCTCCGCGCGTACCTGGCGAAGCGCGACTACGGCCAGGCTGAGCTCGAGCTGAAGACGCTCCTGCCGCGCGCGCCCGAGGTGGCGGAGGTCCACGCAGGTGTCGGCACCGTGGCGCGGTCGAAGAGGGACTTCATCGGGGCGCGAAGGGCGTACCGGCGGGCGCTGGAGCTGGACCGCGGGTCGCTCGAGGGGCTAGCGGGGCTGGTGGCGGTGGACCTGGCCGAGAAGAAGGTGGCGGATGCGCGTGCGCGGGTGAGCGCGCGGCTGGTTGAGGCGCCGGCGGATGCGGGGGTTTTGCTGCTGGCGGCGCGCACCTACGGAGGCACCGGCGATCGCGCCAATGCCGAGCGCCTGCTCCTGCGGCTCATCGAGGTGGACCCGTCGAGTGTCGAGGCGTACGGGATGCTCGGCCGGTACTACCTGGCGGACGGCCGGCTGCCCGAGGCGCGGAGCCGGTTTGCGGAGCTGGTTCGCCGCGAGCCCTCATCGGTGCCGGCGTTGACGATGTTGGGAAGCGTGTTTGAGGCGGAGGGCCGGGTTGCAGAGGCGCGGCAGCGCTACGAGCAGGCGCTGGCCATCGAGCCGCGCGCGGCAGTCGCCTCGAACAACCTGGCGGGGATTCTGGTGGAGACGAACGGGAATCTGGACATCGCGCTGCAGCTCGCGCAGGCGGCCAAGGAGCAGCTCCCTCTGTCAGCCGAGGTGGACGACACCCTTGGGCGGATCTACTTGAAGAAGGGGCTGTTCGCGCAGGCGGCGGCGGTGCTGGAACAGGCGGTCGCGGCGAACGTGGACAATCCCGTGTACCACTACCGCCTGGCGCTGGCGTACCACGGCCAGTCGGAAAAGCAGAAGGTGCGTTCGGAGCTGGCGAAAGCGCTCAGGCTCGACCCCAACTTCGACGGCTCAGCGGAGGCGCGGAGGATCCTGGCCTCGCTGTAACCGACCGCCGCCCACCCGTAGGGCGACGCTTCAGCGTTGCCGGCTCCCCTCCCCTGTAGGGCGGGTCTTTAGACCCGCCGTGTGGGCGGGCCTTGAGGCCCGCTCCCAGCGAGTTCATGATGCTTCTTCGCGCTCCCTCACCCGCGGGCCTGCAACGGCGAGCCGAGCCTAGCCGCCGGGCGAGTGTTGCCGTCCTCGTTGGCGCAGCCCTGCTGTCCGCCGGCACTGCACTGCGAGCCCGTCCGGTTGACCCCGCCCCGCCGCTTCCGCGTCCTGCCGGCAGGGTCGTCCGCGTCTCGAACGAGGCCGACCTCCAGCGCGCTGTGCGAACGCTCTCTTCGAACACGACGATCCTGATCAAGCCTGGGACCTACCGGCTCACGGATACCCTGCAGGTCACGGGAACGCTGGTCAACGTAGGCATTCGCGGCGACTGCGAGAGCCGAGACGACGTGGTTCTGATCGGATCGGGGATGACGGACTCCTCGATCCAGTTCGGCATCTGGGTTGGCGGGAATGTGCGCGGCATCACCATCGCGAACCTGACGATCCGCGACGTGTACTACCATCCCATCATTCTGAACCCGGGCACGCACGCTCCGCTCATCCACAACGTGCATCTGCTGAATGCGGGCCAGCAGTTTATCAAGGGCAACCAGACTGAAGCAGCCGGCGGTGTCGACAACGGCGTCGTCGAGTACTCTGTGATCGAGTACGTCACGACCAGCAAGGACTGGTATACGAACGGGATCGATATCCACCGGGGCGCGAACTGGATCATCCGGCACAATCTGTTCCGCAACATCCGCCCCCCCGCCGGCGAGCTTGGAGGGCCGGCAATCCTGATGTGGAACCGATCCTCCGGGACCGTGACGGAAGGAAACACCTTCATCAACTGCCAGCGGGAGATCGCGTACGGCCTTGGCGAACGTCCGGGCCACGACCACCAGGGCGGCATCATCCGGAACAACTTCATCTATCGTGCCGCCGGCATCGAGGGAGACGCGGCGATTGGCGTCTGGGACTCGCCCGGCACGAAGGTCCTTCACAACACCATCCTGGCGTCAGGGACCTATCCCAGCCTCATTGAGTACCGCTACCCGGGAACGACGGGGGTAGTCGTCGCCAACAACCTGCTGGACGGGATTGTGCTGGCAAGGGACGGCGCGAGCGGCGTTACCGTGGGGAACAGCACGGAGGCTCGCCCGGCGATGTTCGTCAGGCCGGCGGCGGGAGATCTGCACCTCGCGCTGGAGGTCGCTCCCGGCGGGACCGATGGCGCGACCCCAGCGGACTGCGCGGACGACTGGGATGGAGATCCGCGGCCCACGGAGACGCCGCCCGATGTCGGCGCCGATCAGCGCCGCCGGCTCCCCTCCCCGGTAGGGCAACGCTTCAGAGCTGCCGACTCCCCTCGCCTGTAGGGCGGGTCTTTAGACCCGCCGTATGGGCACGCCATCAGGCCTGCCCTCTCTCGCCGCCTCCTCCAGTATCCCTTCCAGCGGCGCCAGGCACGCCTCCCATGACAGCGTCGACAGATCCGCCGCCTGCGCGACGGCGCGCCGCGCCTCGGGCGTCATGGCCAGCAGAACGTTGATGGCCTCCGTGAACGCCCGCGCATCGTCCGCAACGCGGCACGCCGGCTGCACGCAGGCGGGGAGCCCCTCCCAGACGGCCTGCGTCACGACCGTGGGCAAGCCCGCGGCCACGGCCTCGAGGACCTTGTTCTGGACGCCGCGGGCGATGTGAAGCGGCGCAGCCGAGACGGCGGCGTTCCACAGGTGCGGCCGAACGTCCTCGACGGCGCCCGTCACGAAGACCCCCTGTTCGTCGGACTGCAGGCTGCGAACCGTGCTGGTGGGCCGCGCCCCGACCAGCCAGAGACGCGCCTGCGGATACCGCTGCCGGACCGCCGGCCACACGTCCCCTGCGAGCCACACCGCCCCCGCCGCGTTCGGTGCATAGTCCATGACGCCGCAGAAGACCACCGACGGGTGCTCGGCCGGCGGCCCCGTCGGTGCGAAGTCCGTCACGGCGATGCCGTTTGGCACCACGATCACATTCGGCTCGTGACGGCTGGGGCCCTCGTCTGTCTCCGCTCGGTACCGCTCCAGCACCCCAACCAGCGCCTCCCGCTCTCGGTCGTTCACGACAAGCGTTGCATGGGCATGCCGCATCGCCAGCGCCTCGAATCGGCCCAGGCAGCCGGCTTCCCGGCCGTAGACCCAGGACAGCGGCGGCCGACTTGTCTCGGCCAGCGCCGCCCATTTGGCGGAGTCGGCATCGACCATGTCGATGACGAGAGGCAACCCGGCCAGGGGTGGCTCGAGGCCGTACCGCGCCATGCTGGAGCAGTAGGCCAGGACGACATCGGGCGGGGTGCGCTGGATCACCCGCAGCAGCGCAGGGGGAACTTCCGGGGCCGACAGCAGCGCGTGCGTCAGCGGCCGCCTTCCGGCAAGGGCAACACCCGCCCGCAGGCGATTTGCCCACCAGGGCGTTCGCGCGACGACGACCTCGCAGGCCATGTCCCTGAGGTCGCCGGCGTGAGCCGCCTCGTCTTCGTCGTGCGCGAGAGACACCACGGTCACCTCGTGGCGCCGCTTCAGGAGCGCGAGGATATGCCAGGCGCGAAGCCGGTCGCCGCGATTCGGCGCATATGGGAGGCGGTGGGTGAGGAACAGAACCTGCATGGGGGAAGGCTGCTCCAACTCGCTATAATAACAGCGCTTGCTGCGCGCGAGCCGCGGATCGTCCGATACGTACGGGTAGGCCGGAGGTTTGTTGATGGACCGAGACGCTATTCAAGACGTCGTGCTCGAGGCAGTGCGCAACGCCAACCTGGCGCGGGATCCGTCGGAACAACTGGAGGTGTCTGCTGCAGCGCCTCTCTTCGGGCGCGGCTCTCCCCTTGATTCGCTGGGCCTGGTCGGCCTCCTCATCGACGTCGAAGAAGGGCTGCACGCCGCGGGCGTGACCGTCACGCTGAACGACGATCGAGCCATGTCGCAGACGCGGAGCCCGTTCAGGAGCGTGCCCGCCCTCGTGGACTACATTTCCGGGCTGGTGACGGAGCGGGCATGACCGCCTCCCGTCGTGTCCTCATCACCGGCACAAGCGAGGGGATCGGCCGCGGCCTGGCGGAGCACTATCTCGGTCTCGGCGACACGGTCGTGGGCTGCTCCCGAAAAGAAAGCACCCTCGCCGGCGAGCATTACCAGCACGTGACCCTCGATGTCGCGGACGAGAACGCCGTTCAGGAGCTGTCGGCTTCTCTCAGGGAAAGATATGGAGGCCTGGATGTCCTCATCAACAATGCCGGCGTGGCCAGCATGAACCCAATTGCCCTGACCACCCTCGAGGCCGCGCGGCGCATCGTCGAGACGAACCTGCTGGGGACGTTTCTGTTCACGCGCGCCGCGATCAGGCTGCTGAAGGGCGCTCGCGCCGGCCGCATTGTCAACGTGACAACCGTGGCGGTGCCGCTGCGGCTCGAGGGCGAGGCGCTGTATGCGGCGTCGAAGAGCGCCGTGGAGACCTTCACGCGGATCACGGCACGCGAGGTGGCTTCTTTCGGAATCACCTGCAACGCGGTCGGCCCCTGCCCTGTTCGGACCCGGCTGACCGAGACGATTCCCGACGAGAAGATCCGCCAGCTCATCCGTCGCCAGGCGATCCCCCGGTGGGCTGAAGTGGCAGATGTCGCCAACGTCGTGGACTTCTTCCTGCGGCCTGAGAGCGCCATCGTCACCGGCCAGGTGGTCTATCTCGGGGGCATCGGGTAGCCCTTCGGGCCTCCCGTTTCTGTCGTTTCGAACCGATATTCCAGGGGAGTACCGTAATTCAGTTCCTCCTGAACCAGATGGAACGTCACGCCCCTGAGATGGCTGTTGCCACCGCGGGCTCGGTGTGTTCGTACGGCGAGCTCCTCCAGGCATTTCGGGACTGGCAGAGTCGGATCCGGCAGGCGGGAATTGCCGGAGGCTCGGTGGTCACTGTCGAGGGTGACTACGGGGAAGACTCTATTGCTGCATTCCTGGCCCTGACGACGACCGAGAGCATCGTTGTGCCCCTCTCGCGTGACTCGGCGGCCCACACGGAGACGTTCGTGGACCTCGCCGAGGTGGAATGGAGAATCACCGTTCGCCCTGAGGCCCTCGAAGGGCGAACGGAGATCGTCCGCACCGGCCGTCGTGCCACTCACGAGCACTACCGCACCCTCCGTGAACGCAGCGCTCCCGGCCTGGTCCTCTTTTCCTCCGGCTCAACCGGCAAGCACAAGGCCGCAGTCCACGATCTGGGCCTGCTTCTCAAGAAGTTCGAGACGCCGCGCCAGCGCCTGCGCACGCTTGCATTTCTTCAGCTGGACCACATTGGCGGGGTGAACACGCTTCTGTATACGCTTTCGAACGGCGGGGCCGTCGTGGTACCTCCGGACAGGTCACCTTCGTCTGTTTGCGAGGCGATCGAGCGGCACGGCGTCGAGCTTCTGCCCACCTCGCCGACGTTCCTGAATCTGGTGCTGCTGTCCGGCGAGCACCGCCAGCGCGACCTGTCGTCGTTGAAGCTGATCACGTACGGCACCGAGACCATGCCGGAGAGCACGTTGAGGCGCGTCCACGAGGCATTCCCGAATGCGAAGCTGCAGCAGACGTACGGGCTCACGGAGCTCGGCATCCTGCGTTCTCAGTCGCGCGCGAACGACTCCTTGTGGGTTCGGGTGGGAGGCGAGGGGTATCAGACGAAGGTGGTGGACGGGAAGCTCTGGATCAAGGCGGGGTCCGCGATGCTGGGGTATCTGAACGCGCCGAGCCCTATCGACGCAGACGGCTACTTCGACACCGGTGACCGCGTCGAAGTGGACGGTGACTGGCTGCGGATCCTCGGGCGGGAAAGTGAGATCATCAACGTTGGCGGCAGCAAGGTGTATCCTGCCGAGGTGGAGGACGCCCTGCTCCAGATGGAGAATGTCACCGACGTTGCCGTCCACGGCGAGCCAAACGCGCTGACGGGCCAGATGGTTATCGCGAATATCGAGCTTCGCCGCGAGGAGCCACTCGCGGCATTCAAGGTCCGCATGCGGCAGTTCTGCAGGGACCGCCTGGCGCCGTACAAGGTTCCGTCCAAGGTCATCCTTGCCGACGGCCCGCTGTACTCGGAGCGGTTCAAGCGCATGCGAGGACGCTGAGGTAGGAATGTCCCCGGTCGCACTGAAGACTCTCAAACGTGCCTATCAGGATTCAGCGGTCGCAGAGCAGTACGACGCTGTCCGGTTCAGGAGTCTCGCGGGGCGCGCCCTGAACCGGCTGGAAAAACGGACCCTCGTGCGGTTGATTCGTAGTCTCTCGCGGGAACTCGATTCGAAGTCGGCTCTCGACGCCCCATGCGGCACGGGCCGGGCAACCGAATGGCTTCTCGCCGAGGGTCTCACGGTTACGGGGGTGGACATTTCGGCTGAGATGCTCGAAGTTGCCAGGGAAAGATGCGCACGGTTCGGAACCAGCCTGACTCTCGGGCAAGATGACCTGCAGCGCCTCCGGTTCGACGCCGGCACGTTCCCCCTTGTCACCTGTATCCGCCTCTTTCACCATTTGTCCAGTGCCGACCGGCGTCGGATCCTTATTGAGTTGTCAAGAGTGAGCAGCCGTTTCGTCATCGTGAATGTTGCGCTGTCGACGCGGTATTACCGTGCCCGGCGTTGGCTCAAGAGGCGCCTCGGACTCGGTGTCTCCGCCTCAAGCTCCACCTGGGCGCAGATTCGAGAGGAAGCTCGGGCTGCTGGGCTGATGGTGAGAACCCACCGCTTCGTGCTGCCGCTGGCAAGCGAGGATCTCTTCGTCCTGTTTGAGCGTCCTCAGACCCGGGCATCGGCTTGCATCCGCGAAGGGACGGGCGTTGAGTAGCGGTCAGGCTCACCGGAGCATCGTCGCAATGGTGGCGGCTCGGGCACACCTCTACCTTGGGGGGGGAGAGACTTGCCGTCTGGTGCGTTCATCCCAGCAAGGCACTGCACTCATCCTGCAAGTCCTGCTCCAAGGAAGGTTGCGAACGCTCGTAGTCAAGCAGCATGGACCCACGCCTGCCCAGACAACGGTTCGTGCGTTGTTTGAGATCCATGAGACACTCCGAGCACAGGACCCGCGCTGCGCTGACCTGTTGCCCCCCATCCTGGGCTATGACGAAGTCCTGAACTTCACGGTGAGAGAATACGTCGCAGGTGTGCCCCTTCTCGTTGTACTAAGACGAGCCCTCCTCTCTCGACGCCTCACCAACGCAGAGCGATACCTCCGAATGGCCGCTGATGCCTTGTCAGCGATCAATGCTCATCCGGCAGCGGACTCTGCTCTTCCTCGCAAGGCCAAGGATAACCGGACTACTCTCTCATCTATCGCGATCTCGCTACGAACAACGGGGCTCTCCATGGACGAATTCGGCAGTCTGCCCCCCGAGATCGAACGAAGGCTACCCACTTCTTTTTGGGACGCACGGGGAGATCGGCTGCTTCTGTGCGACACACAGCCGAAAAACGTGATCGTCGCGAATGACTTGACGCTGAGATTCATCGACCTCGGCTACCTGGAGGGACATCCAGCGATGGCTCTTGCGGCGTTTCTGGTAGCGCTGGATCGGCTCGGCCTTCGCACCCCATCGTCTCGCCGCCTCCGGGTGTTGGAGTCCTGGAAGCGCATCGTCGTCGACACGTACCGTGCATCGCCGGACGCGGATTCCGTATCCGGGCTTGTGCTGTATTACCCCTTCATATTGCTTCAGCATCTGGAACGGCATCTGGCGGCGCGGCCCGCCTTCTCGGCGTATCTGAAACACTATTATGGGAAACGCCTGAGGCACTTCGCGGCCTCTCTCACGGACGCCCCATTCTTCGCGTCGACACGAAGCACACCGCGACGCTGAGACCGGTCCGATATGCCTGGACCTTGTTGCGCACTGCGGAAAGCCATCATGCAACACTCTCTTCGACGCTTCGCAAAACGGTTGGCAAACTGGCTGGCATTAGGACTCGTTTCGCCATGTGCGTTGCTCACCTCGGCGGAGCAACGTTTCACGAGGAACGGAGAGGCGGTTTTCGGTGCATGTGCGACCCTGATGGCGGTGCTGCCCGGTTTGCCGGGCATGTATTTGCGTCGCGCGTTCTACCACCTGAGCCTTGACTTCTGTTCTCTCGATTGTTTCATAGGGTTCGGTGCAGTCTTCACACATCGGAAGGCCCGCGTTGAGGACGGTGTGTACGTTGGTCTCTACTCACTTGTCGGTTCATCGTGGCTTAAGAAGGGTGTTCTCCTGGGTAGCCGTGTGAGTCTGCTGAGCGGGCCGGCGCTGCACGAACATGATGAGTCCGGGCGATGGAAGCCAACAGACCTCAGCAGGCTCCGCCAGGTCGAAATCGGTGAGAACGTCTGGATTGGCGAAGGCGCGATCGTCATGGTGGACGTCGGCTCAGGTTCTATGGTTGGGGCTGGCGCTGTCGTCTCGACACGCGTGAGGCCGAATGTGGTCGTCGCAGGGAACCCGGCCCGGTTCGTGAGGCGTCTTAGGAGCGAGAGCAGCGAGCCGGCAGCCAAGGTCTCGCATGAGGGCGATAATGACCAGGGTATACCTTCCCTTCATTGACTGGATGAAGGCGGCCGGCATCACGCTGATTGTCGTCGGGCACGTCGCCGGCCGGCCCTTCAATGGTTTGACGCCGCCCATCTACCCAAAACAGCTCGGCGTAGCGTTCTTCGTGTTCGTCATGGCGTACTCGCTCGCGAACGAGCACCGGCCCTGGCACCAGGTCCTGTTCAAACGCTTGTTCGAGTTGTATCTCTTCGCTCTGGGGCTCGCCCTGCTCCTCAGCGGCGTCGGCTATGCGACGCGGGGAGGTCTTCAGCTCAGCAACTACATGCCGTTGTTCTTCGGCTCGAACGTCGTGGTCAACAACTTCCCGGCGAATCCGACCACCTGGTACGTGGGTACCTACCTTCACATCCTTGTAACATGGGCCGTGCTTGTCCGTAGGCTGCGGGTTCGGTCCTGGATGATCGCGGTCTCCCTCGTCGTCGAGGTTTTGATCCGCGTGACGTTGATCAACGCGACAGGAGGTTTCGTCGCCTACATGGCGCTCCCGAACTGGATGACCGTGTTCCTCATGGGACAGTTCGTCGCGCAAAGGGACGCGCTCGCGCCGGCCGCCACCGCGTCGGATCCGCGTGCTCGTGTGTTGCCTGGCCTCGCCGGCATCGCGGCGTCGGTGGTTCTACTGGGATTTCTCGTTTCGCCTCACGTCGTGGATCGATCGTTTCCGTTCATGCGCCTGGAATTCCAGTCCACCTCGGCTGTGTGGTTGCTGACATCCGCCGGGGTTTCGCTCGTCTACGTGGTGTTCACCGCGCTGGCCTACATCGTGGCGGCTGGCCTCAACCAGCTTGGGTTCGTCAGGTTCATCGCTCGAAACACGATAATCGTGTTTCTCGCCCACATGCCGCTCTACTACGCGGTTGATGCAGCCCTGCCCCGGTGGATCTCGAATCCGGTCTGGCAGGCCCTCGTGCGCGTGGTTGTGTGCCTGCCGCTGCTGGCACTCCTGTCCGAATTCATACGCCGGGCGGTGAATCCAATGGCCCTCCGTAGCCAGGTCGGCCGCCTAGTCTTCGGTGGAGAACATGCAGCGGCGCGCTAGCAGCATGAAGCACACCGCGAACCTCGTGGAAACGTCGCCGAGCGACGCGACATCCGAGTGGACGCCGGCCGACAAGGACAGCGGCGAGTCCGGCCGATGAGCCGACAGGCACAGACCACTGACCTGCCGCCCGAGTGCGCCACGTGGTGCCTCGAGCTGATCCCGCAGCGGTACTCGACACCGTCGGAGAGCCTGAGCGTCGACCATGTTCCTGGTCGGCTCGCCGAGGTGTACTGACCTGCCTGGCGATTTTCGGACCAGTTGAAACATGAGAGGATGGCTCCCACAGCCCAGTGAGGAGCCGATGCGGAAGACCCGGTTTAGCGAGGATGAGATGGTCAAGATCCTCCGCGAGGCGGACAAGACGCCGGTGGCGGAGGTGGCCAAGCGGTATGGTGTAGCGGAGCAGACGATCTATGTCTGGCGCCAGCGGTTCGGGAAGCTCGAGCCGGCCGACGTGAAGCGCTTGCGGCAGCTCGAGCAGGAGAACGGCCGGTTGAAGAAGCTGGTGGCCGAACGGGACCTCGAAATCGAGGTGATGAAGGAGGTGGTGCGAAAAAACTGGTAGGCACGTCGGTGAGGCGGCGGCAGGTCGCGTATGCGCGGACGCGCGGCTTGTCAGGCCGGCGTGCCTGTGAGCTGCTGCAAGTCTCGCGCTCCACGCTCGGGTACCGGTCCCAGCTCGTGGAGAAGGACGCGCCGGTGGTGACGCGGATGCGGGCGTTGGCGGCTCAATACCCGCGGTACGGCTACCGACGGATTCAGATCTTCTTGGCCCGTGAAGGACACCCGATGAGTCCAGACCGGATGCACCGGCTTTGGAAGCGGGCCGGGTTACAGGTGCCGCGGAAACGACCGCGGCGGCGCCTCGCCACCAGCCGACCCCGGCCGACGGCTCCGGAAGCACGGAATCACGTCTGGGCGTATGACTTCGTGTTCGACGCATGCGCCAACGGTCAGGTTCTGAAGTGCCTGACGATCGTGGATGAGTGGACGCGCGAATGCCTGGCCATCGACGTGGCGGGCCGCCTGCGGTCCGCGCGGGTGATCGAGGTGCTGAGTCAACTGATCAGCGTGCAGGGGGCGCCACGGTATCTCCGCTCCGACAACGGGCCGGAGTTCGTGTCGCGGGCCGTTCTACGTTGGTTGCTCGCGGCCGGGGTCGACACGGCGCTCATCGACCCGGGGAAGCCGTGGCAGAACGGGACGGACGAGAGCTTCAATGGGAAGTTCCGTGATGAATGCTTGAACGTCGAGTGGTTTCGCAGCCGCGCGGAGGCTGGTATCGTGATCGAGCAGTGGCGCCGACACTACAACGACGTCCGCCCGCACTCAAGCCTGGGGTACCGGAAGCCGCGGGAGTTCAGAGCGCAGAGCGAAGAACAGCAATTAGGAAAGGACCAGGCCAACCGGGACGCCATTCTCCAATAACCCCTGGTCCGAAGAAGTCAGGCAGGCGGCGCAGTCCCCTTTGGAACTGTCTGCTTGACGGGGAACCTTACGGATTTCAAAGCGCGTTCGCGGGCTCACTGAAAGACCAAAACTGCGTTTCGCCAAAACCTCAAACAGGCCGGGCATCGTATCCGTAAACTCTCATAGCCGATTTGTCGACGTCACAAGCAGTTACAGACCCTTGGCCGCGATCGACGGTATGTGCCGGTAGATCATCCATGTCACTTGCGCCGAGTCATGGAGACGCTATCTCAGCCGAGCACGTAGTTATGGATTCGCCAGATTCGTGCAGAATCTTTCCAGCTGTATGAGATAGGCTATCATGCTGTAATACTCTAGGCGCCTCCTGGAATCCAGAAGACAACCGACTAGGCGGGGCAAAAGGTACACATTGCGCACAAACGTCGGCGGAGTAGTCGTCAGATAGGCGTACGAAATGAGATCGCGTGCATATCGGCGGAAGAAGAGCCCATACTCCTCTCGAAAGGAAGGCATCTCGAATCGAAGATCCGCGTATTCCGGAAAGGCACGTAGAATCGCGTCAGTGTGAAACGCATGGTCCAAGAAGAGCGAAGCGGGCAATGATGCTAGGAACTCAAACACATCCTTGTCGAGATAAGGAGTATAGACACGTTTCGCCTGACTCACTAAGGAATATGGGCTTAAGGCGATTTCCCGCCGTGTTCGGTTCCACAGAAAGAAATTGGCCACAGGATTGGGCCATCCTGCATGACAAGCGGCCTCTTTGCAGATCTTCTCGCGCGCCTTCTCGCGCGACCAGCGCTCGTAGCATACTGGGTTCAACATGATGGAGAGAAATCGCTCCTTGGAATCACCCAACAGATGATCTGCAAAACCAAGGTAATCCCTGGCACTAAAGTAGTCTAATCGTTCTTCTGTAGTGAATGTTCCGGCCGAAAGAACATCTCCGGCCAGACCGTCATAAACCGTTGAGCTGTGTTTGACCAAGTAATCGGCGACACCAAGATACCACGCATGCTCATCGCTGCAGAATCCGGTCAGAAGGTTCTTGCGGTGCTCCTGTCGAAAAGGCCGCTCTGACTCAAATACCGTCTTGTGGGGAATATGAAGACGGGCAGCGACCAATTGGGCTACAACAATGTCCTCGTGGCGTCCACCTGGCTTAATGCCGCTTATGCAAAACGCAGGACGATAGCCGCTTCTGCAGAGCTCAAGAAGGATGTGTCTCGAATCTCTGCCTCCGCTCAGCGGATGGCCGAAGTCCTCGGAAACGGGAGGCCTCCGGAGGATTGCAGAGCGAAACAATTCAATATAGCCATCGATGGCGGCTTCTCGCTCCAACGTGGAAGGCTTAACCCACGTCGGCTCACTATAAACTGATAGTTTCCCGTCCGCTGCTCGCAGGGACGCTGCCCGCGGAAGGGCTCGAATATGCAGGAAAGGTGTATCGCACCCAAGGAAGTAGCCAATGCGAAGAAAGACGGCGAGCGCAGAATCGTCAAGGATAGTTGGCGCGCCGGCTGTGAGTAGCCTGACGAGTGACGTCGAAACGGTGACTTGGCGCTCGTGAGCGCAATAGTAGGTTGGGAATATTCCATACCTATCATTAGAGACACGCAATTCCCTTCCGTCCCAGTGCCACTTTGTGCAGATGCCATCCTCGGGATATCCAGCGGTAAATGACTGAGGGCCCTGTACAACGGCCCCGCTTTCAGTAAACTCAACTCGAATGAACGGGGAATTATCGGGTGTGGATGTTTCGTTTTCGCTACTCAAGGCATGAGTGAACACTTTCATATGCTCC